>Ga0187878_1001314_pt1 | contig 24730 bp, 27 predicted proteins | sample June2016WEW_17_1_FD_132979 | JGI IMG/M metagenome (GOLD analysis project Ga0187878, IMG submission 132979) | Peatland microbial communities from SPRUCE experiment site at the Marcell Experimental Forest, Minnesota, USA - June2016WEW_17_150 | ecosystem: Environmental > Terrestrial > Soil >...
CGTAGAACAAATTCGTCAGCATGGGCGCCACAGCGGGCCTAATGTGTCAAGTATTCGGCCAAGTATCACTCTTAATCGCCGATCGAAAGTGCTCGGATGCCAGCCCCAATGCAACCGCATCAAACATGTTTCTGTGATATCTCTCTTTCCATCTCCTATCGGATGTGAGAAACGGTTTAAGTTCAGGATACTGTGACACCACTGCCCTCGCAACGTCGTCTTTGCTCGCCGCTCCATTTCCGCAGATCAACTTCCTGACAGAATTGGCAGCTAGACTTTGGACTGCAAGTCCCTTCCTCTTCCCAACCGCCTTGATTTCATCCGCAAACACATTGAGTAGCGCCGAGTTTCTGTTGTTCGCGAAGAATGTCTTTTCGACCACGAGCGTTCTCGGACCGAAGTCATTGATGAGTCTCAAGAGGATCTTCCTCCCTTCTCGCAATTTCTCGTGCGGCGAATTCATCTGGCGGATCGTCTTCACCCCGTAATGAACTAGCTGCCCCTTGTCCAACAGAGCGAATCCGATATTCCTGGTTCCAGGATCGATTGCTAGAACCCTTTCATTGTTCTTCTTTCGCATTATTCATTTATGCGCTTCTGCGACCTTTGCATTTCCGGAATCAAGTTTGTGAAAACAGGCAATCCCCATACCAACGGCCTCAAACATTCGGATCCGGTACGGGTTCTTGTTCTTCTCCTCCTGCCGGACGTCACGAAATAGAAACGGGTATCGCGCAGCCACTTCTTCCATGAGCTCTCGTTTGTTTCCTCGTTCAGTTGGCAGAAGTTTTGTCTTCAAGTCGCCAATCGAGAATTCGTGAAGCGTCAGTCCAAGGCTTGCGGCAAAACTCGTCACTTCTGAAGTAATATATCGAAGAGACTGAGACGATCTGGCCGGGTGAAGTTTCTTGAGTGCCAGCACATTTACGCCGTAGCGGTTGCGCTGCTCGATGATGATGTCCCTCACGAATCTCCTCTTTTCCCCGACTTCTTTTCCTCTGACGACCTTGATTGCCCAATCGCACAATTCAGCGCCGTCGAAGACAGCGATACCGAGATACCGGCTGCCGGGGTTGATGGAAAGAATCCTAAGCTGTCTTGTGTCCATATTGTCTCACCAAATAGGCGAACAAGGCTGCTCGACTCTTTTTGATCTGGCGATCCGGAGTCTGTTTCACTCGGGAAAGGGTCTCACGAAGGAATGACTCCGGGTACCGCCCGGCAAAGGACAGATAGAGCTCAATGCGGTCGTGGCTTCCAAGGGTCTCAGCTATATCCAATGCCAAGAGCTCTTCCTTGGCCTGTAGCGGTAGTTTCGTAGTCGGCTCCTTTCGGGAGACACAAACAACAACGTTGTTAATAGTTCTTGTTAACTTAGTATTGTTAGTGTTCCCTTGAGCGACATCTGAGTTTCCTCCAGACGACATCTGAGTTTCGCCTGCACGACATCTGACCTGAAGCAGCCGGTATGTGCGGTGATGCCGCCCCCGCCCCTCCTTCCGGATCAGGAAATGGCTTTCCAGCCTGTTCAACGTTTTGTTGACCGTCGAGCGGGAAAGACCGAGATGATCGGCGATGTATTGCTGTGAGGGAAAGCACGACTGGCTCCGGTCGGCCATCGACGCGAGGAAGTTGTAAACAGCGATGCCCATCGCCCCAACTTTCGAGGTATATTCCTGAATGACGATTTTCGAGATCCAATACCATCCTCCTTCGTCCATCTTCCTGATCTCGTCGTACGGATAGTGTTCGCTCATTTTTCCGGTGAGATCGGCCCGAGTATTTGCTTCTCCCGACTGTAGACTTCTTCGCGCAACGTTCGCGAAAGATCGCGAAAAAGTGCATCCGCCATCGTGCGATAAACGATGGAGAGCCGGACCACATTCACATAGCTCGGAATGCAGATTCCCTTCTCCCACCGAGAGATGCGACTCGCGCTCTTGAGGCCGAGGATCCTCGCTACTTGTTTCTGACTCAATCCCCGAGTTCTTCTGTACTTCCTGAGAAGATTCGGTATGACTCTGAACGATTTGTATTCCATATTTTTCTAGAATACCAAGCGCGCTTCGCGGACATTAAGGAGGGAGAAGTTGCCTATTTGGACAACCATTCCTCTCCGGATCAAAAAAGCCGCACGGGTACTTGCGGCTGATTAATATTTGGTTAAATTGCTGCTGGAGTTCTCATCAACGATATGAGAGGAACCTAGAAGCGAAAATAAATTCTGAATTGACCATATAGCGTAGCCTCGGCTACTGTTTCAGTCCGAATACTGTCACTATTCACAATCACGAAACGGTTGCTCGACTGCGCCCTCCATAGGGCGTGGCTCGAAGCGTTTTCGTGATGGGCCTGTGACAGGGCTCGGACTGAGAGCGTGTAGAGTCCACGCCTTTTTTATTTTATGGAGACCATATGTTCAAGAATCGCTCGCCCACACCTCCGTGCTTATGATGCTTCCTCTTAGCAACCAAGCGAAACACTGTGAAAGCCTCGACACTTCGAGGCTCAATTTAGCTCGCGAATGATCTTTATGATGTGTCGGGCCTGCATGGGTGTGATCCCTATCTGTTCGCTTACCCGGACTCTCTGACTAAACAAAAATTCGAGCAACCAGTTCAGACAAGAGGTGTCCAATGAAATCTTCTGCTTCTTCCACAATTCGATCCATCCTCATCCTGGTCTTAATGGTTCCAACGATTGCACTTGCCCAAGCGAATTTCTGGCAAACCACGGGCGGCCCGAAAGCGGGCATCGTGAAGTCCTTAGCCATCAACTCAAAGGGCCATATATTCGCGGTGCCTGACGCAGGCGCCTATTACAACGGTGTCTACCGCTCTACTGACAACGGAAGCACGTGGACACAGCTCAGCAATTCCATTTCAACTCTCATTACTTCGATAGCCATCATTCCGGGCGACTACATCGTTGGCGGCGCATACAAGGCCATCTATCTGTCAACCGACAATGGCGACACGTGGCAAAAGCGGAAGGATGTTTATCACGGATACAATTTTTACAGTGTCACCTCCTTCACCGTAACACCGGACAGCTTTGTCTATGCGGGCACACAGGGAGACGGGCTCTACTATTCGGATAATCTCGGATTCTCATGGTATGGCGGCACCGATGTGGGGGACAATTTCGTCCATTCCCTTACGACCAGTGCGAAGGGGTATCTCTTCGTGGGAACTGACTACGCGATTCTCCGCCAAAATTATAATGGCAGTGCCTGGGGGGGTGCTCATTACCCGTGGTTGTATGGAGGTCCCGGCGATGTCGTCTCGCTATTATCGACTCGAAAAGGGTACGTTTTCGCATCAACCGACTACTATGGCGTCCTGCGTTCGACTGAGGATAGCGTGTTCTTTTCCCCGGTGACCAATGGCCTTTTAACCTCTGGCAGGTTTGTCTTGAGTGCAAATTCAGCCGGGGATATTTTTGCCGGGAATGATTCATCGGGAATGTACCGCTCAACGAACAACGGAAACACTTGGACCCGGATCAACAGCGGATTGGCCACCCTGAATGTCTATTCCCTCGCTGTGAGCCCGAACGGCTATCTCTTCGCTGGCGCGTCGGATGGAGTAGTCTATCGGAGCACCCAGCCTACCACAGCGATTGAGCGGACCGGATCTGAGATGCCGCTCGCATTCTCGCTCGAACAGAATTATCCGAACCCATTCAACCCTTCGACGACAATCGAATTCTCCCTTTCCCACTCTGGGCCTGTGACCGTAAAGGTGTTCAATCTCCTTGGTGAAGAAGTAGCAACGCTCGTAAATGAAGTGCGCCCTGCGGGGACCTACAGGATCGGATGGAACGCCGGTGGTTTGCCGAGTGGGGTATATTTTTATCGGTTGCAGGCAAGCAATCTAACGGAGGCGAAGAAGTTGACGTTGCTGAGATAGCAAGCTCTGGAAAACCCGTCAATCTTCAACTGATTGGCAGTGCCCTAAACTGCCAATCAGTTTGTCTTGCTCGGTTTGATCGCCTGCATTATCTTGCAGGTATGCAGAAAACCCTTGATTGTTTCTTGATTACAATCGAAGTCCATGCCAGATATACGGTGGACATTCCTGCCGAAACCAAGGAAGAAGCGATGAGGAGTGCCTATAACCGAGGCATTCCGGCCTCCAGGCTGAGCGATGTCGAAAAAGATGTTGTGAAGGTTGTCAGGATGACGGAGGACCACGGTAAGATTCGGCTTACGGCAGAGAAGTGCTGATCTATCACGTCCGGTTCAATCGGCTGGTGGTGCTTGAACAAAGGGAGATGAAGATACTCATCTTGCTCCGCAGCAGGGCGGGAATCCTTTCTTGACTCAGATGGAGAAGTTGTTTTGCTGCCTATAAGTCCTTCCGGTTCGTACCTGCTTCACTGAGTGTTATCCTGAATTCAAATGGAATGACCTTAGGACCCGCTGAATCGTATCCGGTTGTGTTCCAACCGTGCCGATGGATAATTTCATGTTTTTATACTAAACCTGTAGGGCCTTTTTGACCAAATCGGACCCGCGTAGCTAACACCTATGCGCGGGGATTTTTTTATTCTAGAACCCTCGATTTTTATTCCCCTATCCTCGAGCCAAAGGCCGCTCTTTTTGTCCGCCGATTTCCCGTTCAGTTTTTTGTCTATATGAAATAGTTTCGCGACTCTGGCGGGACCGTTTATCTCCTCCACACCGCGGATAAGAATTGCCGCTGGATATCCTTCTTTTCCCGTTACGATATTCACGAGCCAGTGCATTCCGTAAGTGAAATAAACGTACCAATGTCCGGCTGGACCGAACATTATCTTTGTCCGGGGCGTAAGTCCGCGCGAAGCATGCGATGCCCTGTCTTTTGGTCCGTCGTAGGCCTCTACTTCGGTTATCATCGCCGCGATGGTCTTACCCGAATGCTTTCTTACCAGATATTTTCCGAGCAGTTCTTTTGCCACCGTAAGCGTCGGCCGCTCAAAAAAATTTTGTTTCAGAACCCCTTTCACAAAAGTTGTTTTATCTCCCGGAGTATTTCCTGAGGAATCGGGTCGCGCAACGGTGATTTGCCAGGATAGCGCCAGGCGGTGATTATTTTTATGCTTTTGGCGTCTCCCCGCTTCGCGAGTTTATACATCGCCCAGATTTCCTGATAGCGTTTCGTGCCGGCGGGTTGCATCACCGCCACCGTCTTCGGCGCTATTCCCTCTTCGTAACGCGTGGGAAAGCGGATAATGCGCTTGACCCGCCCTTCGGAAAGGCCGTATTGGCGCATCTTCAATCGAGCATGGGCGGTCCAGAGATATTTTTCGTCGCCCGCTCCGAATTTTCTATAGAACATCTATTGCTTTCTGCCGTAGCGACCCATAAGGACGGTTTCGTCCAAGATATGCCCCCCCATCGCTTTCTCCAAATCGGATTTGGAAGAGCCGGCCGGCAGATCCAGAACGATATCCAATGCGTAGGCCTTGAACATATACCGATGTGGCGCGTTCCCCCGCGGCGGGCACGGACCGCTGTATTTTTGCTTATTGAAACTTGTCGTACCCTGCACTGCGCCGAATGGAATATTGTCTTCGGATACATACTGCGTTTTCGGTTCAATGTTCCAAACGAGCCAATGAACCCAAACGACGCCGCCCGTGGCGTCCGGGTCGTCCACTATGAGCGCCAGGCTTTTCGCGTTTTCCGGAATGTTCCGGATCTCCAAAAGCGGATTGACGTTATCTCCGTCGCATGTATTTTTGGCTGGGATGGTCTCCCCCTCCTTAAAGGCCGAACTTTTTAAGATTAAATTGCCCATTGTTTTATCCGGTGTTTTTTGATTAAGAAAAACGACTGATAATATAATAGCTGAAATTGCCAATATGACCAGCCAGGGCCTATAATTCATTACTATTTATTATAATCGTTATAATGATATAAACTTAGGGAAAGGCCATGACTAATCTAGCTATCTATCGCAAGTATAGGCCGGCCAGTTTTGAGGATGTCGTCGGGCAGGAGATCATCGTTCAAATTCTCCGGGAGGCGGCCCGCCAAGACAAGCTTGCCCACGCGTACCTTTTCGCGGGCCCCCGCGGTACGGGAAAGACCACGACTGCGCGCCTCATCGCCAAAATCGCGAACTGCGAAAAACGGAACAAGGATGAAAAGTTCAAAGCCAAGGGCGAACCGTGTAACGATTGCGCGACCTGCCGGGCCATCGACGACGGCCAAAGTTTGGACGTTATCGAGATAGATGCGGCCTCGAACCGCGGCATCGATGAGATAAGGAACCTGAAAGAGAGTGTTCGCGTCTCCCCCACTTCAAGCCGATTCAAGGTCTTCATCGTCGACGAGGCGCATATGCTCACGAAAGATGCCTGGAACGCGCTTTTGAAAACTCTTGAGGAACCGCCGGCCTACGTCATCATCATTCTCGCCACGACCGAGATAGAAAAAGTTCCGGCGACCATCAGTTCCAGAACCCAGAAGTTCCATTTCAAGCGCGCCACGCGCGAACAGATAGTTCAGAAGTTGAATAAAATAGTTAAGGAAGAAAAGATAAACATCGACCGCGAAGCGCTCGATCTGGTAGCTTCGTCCGCCGAAGGCAGCTTCCGGGATGCCGAATCGCTTTTGGACCAGCTCATTTCTTTCGGAAACAACAAGAACATCACGCTTGCCGAAGTGGAAAGCATGATAGGAAAAGTCGGATTCGATAAATTATCCGCCTTCGCTGGGTTGGTGTTGAGGGGCGAAACGGATAAGGCGCTCAAAACGCTTTCGGAGATCGAAGATGGGGGCTTCAATTTGGTTCAGTTCACGAAAGATCTTATACAGTATCTGAGGCGCGTGGTGGTCTTGAAGACCAGTCCGGATATGGAGAGTGCTTTCAGAAACGAGCTTATGGAAGACCATTTGGAGATGCTGAAATCGCACGCTGAGCTTTGGAGCGATAAAAAACACCTGGAGCTTTTAAAGACGCTCATCAGCGCTTTCGGGCAGATGCGTTACAGCCAGTTCCCGATCATTCCCTTAGAGGTAGCCCTCGTTGAGAATGCAAAACAATAACCCCACATTGTGGGGTTACGTAATTCTCAGAAATCTGAATGGTGCTAACACAACTCGCAGGATCCCTTTTCGAACCTGAGGAATGGTGCACCTTCTGGATTCACGAATTTTTCAAACCATCTGCACGCTTCCTGATTCGCCGCTCTAAGAATAGCAAGCGCGACTCTCGTGTCCACCCGATACACCTCTCTCTTCGCTTCTTTTTCCGATGGATTGCCGAAAATATCACACGGTACGACTCCATATTTTGAACGAACCTCCTCGTCGGTAACTTCAGCTACCGGCATTACGAGGCCGACCCAGGCCCTCCTCATTTCTTCCGGAGCTTCGCCTGGTGGAGTGCTGATAATCTTTATTGAAGGCATAAGAGCCTCTCTGATTAATGTGATGGAATGCGATGACTGTGGATTTACTGTCTACATTCAATCACTAAGAAAAGTCAGCGTCAATGTCAGCCAAGGGTGATAAATATCTCAATATTCCGTTTTAGGCCGGGTATATTTTTCGGCAATAACCTGGACAATTTTCTGATTAAGGATTGAATTACCAGCGTCATTCACGTGGCAACAATCGTCGATATAAAGAGTATCGGTATCGTTTTTGAACATTGAGGTCAGGTCGGTGAAATTAACACCCGCTTTTACGAGCTCGCTCCCCTCTTTTATTAATTCGGGGTAGAAGAGTTCAACCGCTTTTTTATATGGCTGGTTATTATTGAAGGCAACGCGTTTCTCTTCTTCCGAAAGCGGTTTTGAGCCCGGAACATATTGGTCGGGTTGGAGAAAGTGCAGATAAAGAGCGCCGTTCGCGTACGCCAATTTAGACATTTGGATGGATGATTCTTTCCATATGCCGACCATGTCTTTCCCGAAACCTTCGGTATCGGTCGCCGTATTTCCGGGGCCGGTTGTCCTGTATTCCTTCGGTTCTGCGGCCAAAAGTTCGGTCAATTTCTCTTCATCTTGAGACATTTGGTTCGATTCCTTGAAATAGAAATAATCGCGGATCGGGCTTAAAAATGACAAGAATGGCGAATTGAAGAAATTCTGAATTTTCGCGAGGTTAATTTTATGCTGGCTTATTGACGCAGTCAGTAACGTGCTGTTCAATCCCAACGTTTGCCGGGATAAAAAATTCCAGGAGCGCGGGAAAAACCCGGAAATCTGATTTGGCAGATTCTCAACGTACGGCAACGTCACCTCGTTGAACCCATCGATATTTACCACGATATCGAACTGTCCTCCGAGCGAGAGAATATAGTTCAGTGCCATAAGTTGTTGGGGTTGCTTGTATCCGGCGAGAGCCATCGTATACACCTCTATCTTCTTGTTCTTAAAAGCCGGGAGTGTTTGGAGAGCTTTCACGAGGTTATCCTTTTCTGTTCCGTAATAGATCCCCGCAACAGAACCGCCGAAGATGCCGATTATGACCTTATCCGGCGACCGGTGGGTAATGGGTTCGGGTCCCAAAAATCCGTATTTATTCGAGTAGCCATCTTTGTAATCCACCACGAATCCCACATATGGATGTATTACGTACGACGTGGAAGTGGCGTCGGTGTTCAATACGGCCGCATATGACAGGTCATTTTGGGGTGGTGCCGGAATGGGAGTATCCGTGTAAATTCTGAATCCTACGAACGCGATTATGCCTAATCCGACGAATGTAAAGAAAATGATGGAAGTTATCTTATAGAATTTGAATGACATTGGAATGATGATTTATTATAATCGCCTCCTTTTTTAGGTGAACGCGGGCAGAACGCTCAAGGATATCTTCAGGAGCTCCCAATCCAAACTTCCCAGGATCGCTTGGCCGAAGATGAAGGCGGCGATGGCCGCCAGAATGAAAGGCCAGCCGAGTGTCGTGTAAGATTCCTTCAGGAAGACCATTCGGAAGATGGAGACCAGAACCATCGCGATGAACGCAAGCGGAAGGAAGACGACGAAGTTCGGCCAGCCGACCGCAAGCGTAAGCACGAAGCCCAATTCCGTCTCGCCGGGGTAAAAAAATCGGGACTCTTTCTTCTCGAGCGCCTTCAGGAAGAACCAAAATGCCAGAGCGATAACGAGTGACCAGATGGCATTAAGCCAGAAGTGGCCCCAGGAATAGAAAAGGAAGTAGCCGAGCTTGGAACCGGAAAAAAGCGGGATGTGTTCCAGGAGCGATGTCCCGGTCGGTATCTTGAGCGGCTGATTCAGGAAAAGTTTCGAGAACTGGTCCTCGCTCCAGATGAAATATTGGCCGGCAGTCATAATTGCGGCATAAAAGAATTTGAAGCCGATGGTCCAAAAAGCCAGCTTCTTGAAGCGCGGCCGCGGATTTTCCGGTCGGCGCACGGTAAGATAGTAGAAAAAGACAGCCAGTATGATGACTACCCCGAAAAATACCTGCGGGAGCCAGATGATTACGGGATTTAAAAAAGAATCAACGGAGTTCATTTGTTGCTATACCCCAATAAGTATATTATAGATTAAACACGATTGCCGGGTCGTCTAACGGTAGGACATGGGCCTTTGGAGCCCAGTATCTTGGTTCGAATCCAAGCCCGGCAGCAAAATTGAAATGGGCATACCCTTGCGGTATGCTTATTTCAATTCCGGTCGCTTGGATTCGAACAGGGAAAGGGGTCGGGAAAACGGGAGTTTCCCCGTGGCGGAAACACTAAAACCGCTGGGTTTTAGGGAGTGAGCAGAGCGAGCGACGTTCGACTCCCAAGCCCGGCAGCTGGAGTCAGTGCGGTATCTAGAGGGACCGGAGAATCTCGATTTTTCCATATCACCAAAATCGACTAAAATAAACCCATGGCGAATAGCTATAAAATATTGGCAACCGACTACGATTATCTAAATCCAAAGGAGGAGATTTTTAAACAGAAAAAATTTTTCCAGAGATTAATTCAGAAATACCATATTAAAAGCTGCTTAGACTGTGCATGCGGGACCGGATGGCATCTTTTTATGTTGAGTCAACTAGGACTCCAGTGCAGTGGCTCTGATATTTCAAAAGAGATGCTTAGTGTAGCTAAGGAGAATCTGAACAAAAATGTCCCTATCAAACGTGAGGATTTTCGTTCTTTAAGAAAATCATGGAAGGAGCATTTCGATATGGTTGTTTGCCTCACCACTAGCCTGCCCCATATGACTACCGACCAGGATACAATTCGAGCACTACGATCCATGTACGAACGCCTTAAGCCTGGAGGCATTTTGGTTGTTGATAATGGAATCACTGACAGGATTCTTGATACACGTCCCGCATTTATTCCTGCGAGAATCTACCCCCATCGCGCCTTCTATTTTTTTCTAGAATATGTGAGTCCCAAAGAAGTTATTTTTAACGTTCTTCAAATAAAGAAAACAAAAAAAGGATTTGCACATACTTACGAGGCTATGCATTATAACGCAATGAGGGAGTCAACTCTTCAAAAATATTTTAAGCGGACGAAATTTTCCAAAGTAGCATATTATGGCGACCACCATTTCAGCAAATATTCAAGAAAAACCAGCAGTCGTCTTATCGCGATTGCGCAAAAAATAAACATTCCCGACCGAGACGGGTCAGTTTGACCGCTAGAACGACCCCAGAAGAACGCTTATACTGATTGAAAGTCCTTGGTACTAGACCGAGGAACACAGCACTCATTTTATCCATGAACCAGCACCCCTTAGCATCTAAATACTCCGCGGTCTGGGAGAAAACGCTCGCGAACGGTGAACTTAAACTCGATGAGATTAACAAATCCCGATTCTTCTTCGAGGTAGATGGATCTGGCGTTCTCATTATGGAAAATAGCGCTCCGGTCCCGAAGCATTTTGACACATATGCGATTGTTTGTTTTCCGCTTCACAATGCATTACATCAAATGCTAGACGATCTCTGGGAACAGTTTCTTTTGCTGGTTAAAAATCCCATTGCTTATGGGGTGCGACCTCAAAATCGCCACGTGGAGATATTCCTTTTCCAAAGGCCAGGGGAGCTGTTTACAGAGCCAGAAGTGTTGCGTGGGATTAACCGCTCGTTGCGCGTATCCCAGACAATGTCTCCGTTCAAAATCGCCTTCTATTACCCCTTTCTTACTCCTGACGGGACGATTGTCGTGCCCGGATTAGACGAACCCGCGGGAACTGTTGATAACTTTCGGAATAAACTGAGAGCAGAACTTCAGACGTATCCCCAAAAGCAATCACAGTGGGTACATATATCCTTGGGTAGAATATTGGAACCTATAGATACAGTAAGGTTAAAACCTCTCTTATATCTCATGCAATCTCACCGGGACCAACGTATTGGAGAAGTGTTAGTTAATGAGCTGATTTGGACGTGGGAAAAACAATGGTACATGACAGATAAGAAAATATTGCACCGTCGGAGGCTTTCCTAAATGACCATTCAACCTCAATCATCAGAAGATACTAAAATCGTTCGAAAATCGTCCAAGACTGCCAGCACTCATGTTTATTTTAATCATATGGAAAATCTGAAGTTTCCTGACGGATTTTTATGGGGTTCGTCCACGGCCGGCCATCAGGTTGAAGGCGGAAACGATAACGACTGGACTGACTGGGAAACATCCGCAAAGCGGCTGGCGGATTTGGAACGCCGCGGCCTTCTTAAAAGATACGGGAAAGAGAATTATGTCTCCGGGCGCGCGGCTGGGCACTACCGGCTTTTTGAAGAGGATTTCAAACTCGCGAAAGAGCTGGGGCACACGGCCTTCCGCTTCTCGATAGAATGGTCGCGCATAGAGCCGAAGGAGGGTGTATGGAACGGTGCCGAAATATCCCACTATCGGACTCGGGTGCAGGCGCTCCGCCGATTGGGCATAGAGCCGTTTCTCACCTTGTGGCACTGGCCTATCCCCCGCTGGATGCGGGACAAAGGGGGTTGGGAAAATCCGGAGACGGCCTGCTTCTTCTCCCGCTACGCCGAGAAAGTAGCGCAGGAACTGCCGGAGGTAAAATTCTTCGTCACCCTGAACGAGCCGGAGGTTTATGCTTCAATGTCCTATCTTCAGGGTGTCTGGCCGCCGCAAAAGAAAAACCCGATAGCGGTTTGGCGGGTCATCCATAATCTTATTGCCGGCCACAAGCTTGCCTATGAACTGATCAAGAAAGTTTTACCCGCAGCGCAGATCGGAATCTCCAAACACAATACGTTTTTCGAGCCCCATGGAGATCTGTTCATCAATAAAATTCTCGCGGACATTTACAGCTGGGCTTGGAACAGATACGTATTGAACCGCATCCGCGATTTTCAGGATTTCATCGGCGTGAATCAGTACTTCCACGAGCGCATTCATCTGGGGCGCAACCGGAACGAGAATAAGGTTATCTCCGACATGGAGTGGGAGCTTTATCCGGAGGCCATCTATCACGTCCTTAAAGATTTGAAGAGATACGGCAAGCCCCTCTATATAACGGAGAACGGGCTGGCTGACGCGACTGACGAACTCCGCGGTTGGTACATTCATGAGGTTCTCGGGTGGGTTCACCGGGCAATCCAGGAGGGGGTGGACGTTCGCGGCTATCTGCACTGGTCGCTCTTGGACAATTTCGAGTGGGACAAGGGTTTCTGGCCGCGCTTCGGCCTGGTTGAGGTTGATTACGAAACTCTCGCTCGGAGACCGAGGCCCTCCGCTCGTTTGTACGCGGATATCGCGCGCGCGAACGCGATAACGCCCGAAATACGCAAGAAACACGCGCATTTAATAAAACGCCCCTCACAAAAAGGGGCGTAAGGAATCCAATAATTCTCTATTGATTGAGCGCTGCTCTCGTTCCCGGGCCGACGCTTCCGAGCGGGGTCAAGTTGTGCCGGGTTTGATATTTTTTCACCGCCGCTTCGGTCAATGGCCCATAAAGTCCCGTTATCGGTCCGGAATACACACCTTCGGAGGTAAGACGCTTCTGAAGCTCGGTTACATCGGAATTTTTATCTCCAAGCTTGATGGGATTCTGGAATTTATATGAACCGGTAGCGGTACTTCCGCTTTGGATTTGAGTGATCTGATTTTGCAGGGCCTGAATTTGGCTCGTTATAGCGGACGCGGTTTGGGATGTCGCCGTTCCGCTATTGGAAGAGCCGGATACCGAAACATAGACCGGGATGCAAGAGCCATCCGAAGAGCAAACGTTTATGGAAGATAGACCGGCACCAATGCCAGTGAGCGTAAGAGTATTCCCGCTTATGACCGCTCCGAATATGTTCCCTGTGTTTGAAGATAGATAGTAGGAACCGGAACCGCCGGAAATGGAGAGATTCACGCTCTGCCCGACCGAAAGCATTTGGCTAATGACTATCGAACCGTTCGAAGCGATCGTTCCGCCGCTCACCGTCACGTACAATGCCGCGCATTGGCCGCCGCTTTGGCAGACGGTGATATTGGTGGTGCCGGCCGCTAACGCCGAGATGGCTACGTTGGCTCCGCTTATGATGGCCGAGGCAACCGATTGATTACTATTGTTTGATATGTAAAATCCACTTATCCCCGAAATTGCGATGGTCGAGGCCTGGCCCACCGAAAGCGTGATGTTGGTCTGGCTGAGTGCTAAGCTGCTGTTTGCGGTAGTGCCGACAGTGACCACCAGTACTCCGCATCCGCCCCCCGAGGAACAAATGTTGATGGTGGCGGGACCGCTTGAACTTCCAAAGAGCGTGAGCATACTGCCCACGATATTGGTTTGAACAATGGTCGGAGCCGAGTTGGAAGAAATGTAGTAATTGCCAGTCCCCCCACTTACAGTGACTGAGGTGGTCTGTCCGACCGGAATAACGGGACTGGTTTGGCTGAAAGAAAGAGCCGAGGAGCCGGTCACTCCGGTCGCGGTCGCATTGATCACTCCGCAGGCGCTATTGTCGCTCGAACAGACGGTGACCGAGGCTGAGCCGCTCGAAGTATTTGCATAGAAATTCACGGTGGGGCCGTTCACGTTCGTCTGGATGGCATTGGGATTGGAATTATTCGTAACTACGTAGGTTCCCGTTCCACCCGCCACAGTGACAGGAGCAGTCTGCCCGACCGTTATCAAAAGATTGTTCTGGCTGAATAAAAGGATTTGAGTGGCACCCTGCACCGTGACTGAAAAGGTCGCGCAATTGGATGAATTGCCGACTGCGCACACCGTAACCGAGGTCGTTCCAGCCGTATTCGCCGTGACCGTGACTTGATTGCTGTTCAGGGAGATGTTCGCCACCGATGGGTTTGTATTGCTGGACAGATAAAGAGAGTTACTTCCGTTGTTGGTCGCGTTAATGACCGCAGTTTGACTGATTGATAATGTTACGCTTGTCTGACTCAAAGAAATCGTGCTCCCGGTATTAGATACGCCGGAAGAATAGGGCCACGTCATTGAGTTTGATGTCTGGCCATTAACGGTAACTTGGACCAAGTTATTGGTGGAGCTTATGCCATAGGCGGCTGTGCTTAAAGTGGTCGAAAGGATGCCGGTTGAATTCGTGGTGCCGATGGTGCTGAACAGAACCGAACCGGAAGTTCCCTGATATCTAAGAGTAACGCTTGAATTTGGATCACCCGTCACGCCGACGAGAACGTTATCCGCATTGCCGGTATAGGAGAGCGACAATGTTGGAGTGGCGGCATGGACAACGCCCAAAAATGAAGCGGACGCTAAAAGTATTATTGTAGCGATTAAAACCTTGTTTTTCATACTCAAGATTAGACCTCTTTAATTATACGATATTAGGGCCCGATTTGGTGCTGTTTTGTCCCCAAGAGCGGCATGTCCCCTCTTTCCTAATCGATTTGTATCGGTCAAGAGGGACCCTCTTCTTTATTTGAATCACCAGCCAGTTTTTCGGATTCAGTCAACGCTCTCGGCTTGAATGATGCGAGCAGCGTGACGGCAACGATGCCACCAATCAAGTTGAATGTTTCGTCTCCCATCGTGTCGCTGTTACTCGACTGTTGCATCTCATCGGTACCAAAGAAACGCTGATGCAAGAAGCCGACTCTTGCGTGGTCGAGGCCGAATTCGATCATTTCCCAAACGGTTCCTATTGATACGCATAGCGCAACGATGATAACCGCGCTTTTCCAAAAATTCCCTGAAATAACCCTAAATCTCGGATGTTTTTCTCCGAGCCATATGATGAAAAATACGAACATGGCGCCGGATGAAAGATGTACGAACGCATCGTAACCGAAAAATCCGTTATAACACCCGAAAAAAGCAACACACTGGCCGTCTTGCATAAGTCCGAATAGGTCGCCTACCACGAACCAAGCAACGAAGAAAACGGATGTGGAAACAGCGGCCCACATTCCGAGCCCTGAATATTTTGAACGCGGCGATATTATATTGTTCAGCTCCGATTTCATATGATATACTGGCCGTCTTGGACGATTTTCGAACAAATTTGGAACCACATTAGAACAATAATGAATGACCTATAGGATTTTCGATGGGTGTTGTTAGATTTTTAATATCACTTGAATCAGTTAGAAAAATACCGAATTTTAATGGTAGCGTGTAAAGAGTTACATGAGTGGGGGGATATTCTATTTTTAGTCCATATTTTTTGTTTATCAAATCAAAAAATTTATCAAGATTCGTAACCTTACACATAACAATAATGGATCTCAAGTCATCTCGTGCAACAAATTTGAAATCATCCGTATATTTTATAACACTAACATCATTATTCTGAGAAAACTCACAGAAATCATTTATAACCTTATTTTCAAAATCAGGAATTAAAATATTATGTTTCTTAGTTATTTCACCTATACATACCAAACTTATATGAAGGAAGGAATTTATTAAAAATGTATTTCCTTCAAAAGTTATCTTATCCGGTAAGTTTTCCAATAGAACAGGAATTGATATAGTATGATATTCAAAAGGAAATTTATTTCCGCAAATTGATTTGGTTTCCATAAATTTTTGGCTGCGGGGTTTGGATTCGAACCAAAATGACATGATTCAGAGTCATGTATCCTACCGTTAGATGACCCCGCAATAACGTTATGTTATCAGTGATTTTTTCGAAATTCAACCCACCGCATTTATATCGAGAGTTTTTTAAAAAAGAATGCCTCGCCGAATTGCTTCGGAGAGGCACTTTAATGATGACGGGAGAACGTTCTCCGATTAACCCGGTCGGACATATTGCTGATTCTGCCGGGTTATTTTTGGAGACTGGGAGTATCTGATCTTCACCCAGTATATCCTGAGGAAGATCGCCGATATGATTAATCCCGGAAGCCATATGAGAGGGTCGATAATCTCAACCCATTTCTCGGTCAGGAGTTCTCTGATCGCCTCCATCTCCGAAATTTTTCCGAGAACCACCCAAAATATCAGGAAAAATACTATAGTTGCCGCGACGGCAAAGAACATTCTGAGCCCACGTGTCATGATAATTTCCCCCATTTTATTGCGATGTTACAATGTGCAACACAACCTATTGTTATGTAATTACATTATATACCGATAAAAACCCATTGTCAATCTTGGCGGTTTTATAGTATAATCTTCACATGTCCACAAAGAACGCCAGCATCGCGGCTTTAGCGATAATCGTTTTGTCGGTGGTTATTGGGATTTATCTCTATCCCCAATTTCCCGAGACCGTTACATCCCATTGGAACTCGATGGGCAACCCTAACGGGACCATTCCGAAGTTCTGGGGCCTATTTCTCATGCCCGTCATCTCGCTCGTGCTCTTCCTGCTTTTTATCTTCGTGCCGAAGATAGACCCCAAGAAGCAAAACATCGACATGTTCCGGGGTCATTACAACAATTTCATTGTCGGGATAATGGCCTTTCTCTTCTATGTCCATGTTTTGAGCATTCTTTATAATCTGGGATACTACTTAAACATCGTTCAGTTCATGGCTCCGGCTTTTGCCCTGCTTTTCTACTATGCCAGCGTTCTCGTCGGCCGCGCCAAGCGGAATTGGTTCATCGGCATCCGGACGCCGTGGACACTGGAGAGCGAGAGCGTCTGGGATAAAACGCATGAGCTTGGCAGCAAGTTATTCAAGGCGGTTGCTGTCCTTTCTCTTCTCGGCGTGGTCTTTCCGTACGCTGCGGTCTATTTGATCCTGATACCCATCATCGTGACCGCGCTGTATCTCATCGTCTTCTCGTATTTTGAATATAAGAAGGAGATGGGTAAGCAATGACCCGAATTGGTTCCAGCGCCAGCACCAAATCGTAACGCTATCACGTATAATAAAGGAGAGGTTTCAACCCCGTTTTTTGCTTTATGAAAAAATTATATCTGTCGTTCTTCCTGATAATCGCTTTTACTTTCTATGTCGTCTTATCCAGAGGTTCGGGTTCGAACACCTATATTAATCCCCCGGCCGTGGTCGGAAATAATTCGCCAGCCGCGATTGGAGACGAGAATTCGGTTTCCAAAGCGACTACCGCTCCGAAGAGTAACCCTACTGCGGCAACGAAGACGGTGCCGGTTCCGGTGGCGGCGCAGGGGACTTTCAAGGATGGCGAATATGCCGGAAAGGTGGCCGACGCTTATTACGGGAATATTCAGGTGAAAGCCATCGTGAGCGGCGGAAAACTGACCGATGTGCAGTTCTTGGATTATCCCAGTGACCGTTCCACCTCGCTCCGAATCAGCAACGAATCGATGCCCATTCTGAAACAGGAAGCGATCCAGGCACAAAGCGCGAAGGTGAACATCGTTTCGGGCGCCACCCAGACCAGTAACGCTTTCGTTGAGTCACTGGACTCGGCTCTCGCCCAGGCCAGGATTTAAACATTCATCCCGTTAGAAATAAACACGCAATCAATTTTTATGGACGATAAGGTATTTGAACACAAGACCCCTTTTGGTCAATTGGGTTATTTAGTTTATTTCTAACGGGATGAAAGAGACAAGGATTCTCATGGGAATGCCCGTAACCCTCGAGGTCATCGGAGTTTCCGGCATCAAAGAGGCCATTGATAAGGTTTACGATTATCTCAAATACGTGGATGAGCAGTTCAGTCCATTCAAGAGAACAAGCGAACTCACGAGGATAAACCGCGGCGAGCTGGACAAAGATAATTGGAGCGATGACATGAAGGAAATCTTCGAACTCTCGGAAAGGACAAAAAAGGAAACGGACGGTTATTTCGATATTATTACGCCGGACGGAAAGTATAATCCATCAGGACTCGTTAAGGGGTGGGCTATCTGGAATGCCGCGAAATTGCTCGGAAAGCTCGGGTTTAAGGATTTCTACGTCGATGCCGGCGGTGACATTCAGATGAGCGGCAAGAATTCGGATGGAGAAGAATGGAGCGTGGGTATTCGGAACCCCTTCAATGTCAGGGAGATAGTGAAAGTTATCCATCCCTTGGGCCGGGGCGTTGCCACCTCGGGCACTTACGAAAGGGGCCAGCATATCTGGAATCCCAGAAAGAAAACAGAGCCGATAATCGATATCGTGAGTTTGACCGTTGTGGGCCCCAACGTTTACGAGGCAGACCGTTTTGCGACCGCCGCCTTCGCGATGGGCAAGGAAGGCATTGGTTTCATCGAGATCCTGAACGGTTTCGAGGGTTATATGATAGACAAAAACGGCATCGCAACCATGACCAGCGGTTTTGAAAGATATGCTTAATTTTATCGACGGCATTTTGAACCGGATAACGATGTACCGTCTGGTACTCTATTATCTCCTTTTACTTTGGGTAGTAGCCCTTGTTTTCGGATTCACGGGCATACTTCCCTATCGGCCACTGGATTTAGCCATTTCAACCGCCATTGTCATCGCCGTTTCCTGGCTTACGAATAAACTCTTCTCCGGCGTCTTTGAGGCGCCTACGAATGTGGAATCGGTTTTTATCACCGCGCTCATCCTTGCTCTCATAATTACTCCGATAAAACTCCCGTCCCTGGATGGGATTCCCCTTCTCATTTGGGCGGGAATTTGGGCAATGGCGGCAAAGTACATCTTCGCCATCGGGAAGAAGCACCTTTTCAATCCGGCGGCCTTCGCCGTAGCACTCACCGCCTTGACATTGAATCAATCGGCCAGCTGGTGGGTCGGAAGCCGGGTGATGCTCCCCTTCGTCGTCTTGGGCGGAATCCTGATAGTGAGGAAAATAATCCGATTCGATCTGGTTTTGGGTTTTCTCGGGGCCGCGCTCGTATCCATACTCTTCTTCGGAATTTCTAACGGCACCGGTTTCTTCTCTATCCTCGGAAAGGCCGTTCTGGATTCGCCCCTTATCTTTTTCGCCTTCGTGATGCTCACGGAGCCGCTTACTACTCCTCCCACCAAGTCCTTGCGGATAATCTACGGCGCGCTCGTCGGCCTTCTTTTTGCGCCGGCGGTTCATATCGGCTCGCTCTACTCCACGCCGGAGCTGGCGCTCATAGCGGGAAACGTTTTCTCTTACATTTCGAGCCCGAAGAAAAAACTGGTCTTGAGATTGAAGAAAAGAGAACAGATTGCGTCCGACGTTTATGATTTCGTGTTCCATCCCGAAGAAAAACTCTCATTCCGGCCCGGCCAATATCTGGAGTGGACACTGGAACACAAGCGTCCGGACAGCCGGGGCAACCGGCGGTACTTCACCATCGCCTCTTCTCCCACGGAGGAAGAGTTGAGAATAGGCGTTAAATTCAATCCGGAAACCAGCAGTTTTAAGAGGTCAATGCTCGGGATGGACGGCCGGAGCAGAATAGTCGCGTCCCAGCTGGCCGGCGACTTCACGCTCCCCCGCGACAGGAAAGAAAAATTGGTTCTCGTCGCGGGCGGCATCGGCATCACTCCTTTCCGCAGCATGCTCAAATATCTTTCGGACAGGAACGATTTCAGGACGATAACGGTATTCTATTCCAATAAAACCTCAGATGAGATCGTCTACAAGGAAATCCTTGGTGAAGCGGAGGAAAAATTGGATATCAAAACGGTCTATACTCTTACGGATCCGGAGAGCGTTCCCCGCAATTGGAAGGGCTACAAGGGGCGCATCAATGCCGAAATGATCGCGAAAGAGGCGCCGGATTACGAGGAAAGAACTTTCTACATCTCCGGCCCGCGCTCATTTGTGGTCGCGATCGAGGAAGTTTTGAAGAATATGGGCGTCTCCGCAAGGAACATCAAGACCGATTTCTTTCCCGGATTCGTTTAAAAATCTATAATAATACCGATGCAAAACCCATTCGAAAGCGCTTTAAAGCAGTTGAAGAGAGCCGCGGCCGTAAAATCATTTCCCGATGCCTTCATTGCTCGGATCTCCCGCCCCAATCGCGAGGTTCGGATTTCCATTCCCGTTTCGATGGATAATGGGCACTTGGAAGTATTCGAGGGTTACCGCGTGGAGCACAATAACGCCCGCGGTCCCTATAAGGGCGGTATTCGGTTCCATCCGGATACGGACATCAATGAAGTAAAAGCCCTCGCTTTCTGGATGACCTTGAAGTGCGCCGTCGCCGGGATTCCGATGGGTGGAGGCAAGGGCGGCGTAACCGTTCAACCCAAAAAACTTTCTAAGCGCGAACTCGAAGAGCTCTCGCGCGGCTGGGTTCGGGGAATGGCGGAGTTCTTGGGTCCCCGAAAGGACGTGCCGGCGCCCGACGTGAACACCACGCCCGAGATAATGGGTTGGATGGCGGATGAATTCGAAAAAATCTCCGGAGACAAAACGAGAGCGACTTTCACCGGGAAGCCAATATCCTTGGGCGGTTCCGAGGGCCGGGGTTCGGCAACCGGACTCGGAGGTTTCTATGTTTTTGCTCGGTTGCGTTCCAAGTACGGAATTTCCGAAGGAAGCAGCGTCGTAATCCAGGGTTTCGGGAACGTGGGAGGGAACGCGGCGGAGATCTTGAGAGAACACGGCTATAAGATAATCGCCATATCCGATTCAAAAAGCGCGATTGTGAACGAGAATGGCTTGGATATTAAAGCGCTTTCCATGTATAAAGCGGAGAATGGAAGGATCGGCGGTTTCCCCGGTTCTCGGGAGATAACGAATGCGGAGCTCCTTGAATTGCCCTGCGACGTGCTTATTCCGGCGGCCTTGGAAAATCAAATCACCGGAGAGAATGCCGAAAGAATCAGGGCCAAGTTCATCATGGAGCTGGCTAACGGCCCCATTTCGCCCGAGGCGGACGATATTCTGCTTAAAAGGAACATTCCGGTCGTGCCGGATATCCTGGCGAACTCCGGCGGAGTCATCGTCTCCACGTTCGAATGGGAACAGAACATTAAAGGCGAGCACTGGAGCGAGAAGGAAGTATTTGAAAAACTCAAAGTAATATTGAACCGGGAATCGGACGATGTTTACAAGAAGTCACAGGAGATGAAGACGGACTTGCGACGGGCGGCATTTATTGTCGCTCTTACAAGAATCGCAGGGGCCATGGGCTATTGAAAACAAAAACCGGTGCGCCTCACCGCATCGGTTCCTGCTTCAAACTCTTTGTTTTGTGGATTTATTGTATCACATTCCCCTTCGGGTCAAAGATGCGGGTTTTCCACACCCTCTTGCCATATCGCCGGAATCTGATATTATTTTAAGACCTGTACAGGGTCCGTGTGATTCTGCACGGAGTAGCATCTTTACAACACCAATCCACTTCCCTCATTTCTACTCTTCAAAAAGGAGTCACTATGAGGAAACTATCTTCGTGGTTATTCATCTTCGCGGCCGTAACCGCCCTGCTTGTCGCTCTGACAGCCCCGGTTGCTGCGAACTTGAATTCGTCCTCAGTGCGTGCCGCTCCTGTGGCTGTTGCCTCGGGTGCAGATCTCGGACAACCGTTCGGTGGCCCTGCCATTGAGCAGATAACTGCCGTCTCGTTGCGTAATACCCTCGGCGTGAGCGTTATCGACCGTGACGTCGGAACCTTCATCCTGTCGAACAACGCTGCTAACGTTGGAACGATGAGCGACGCTGCAAAATCATGGCAGCAATACTCAGTCAATATGACGAACGGTGCGAACCTTTACCTCAGTAACGGTTGCCGGATTGACCGTGACGTCGGAACGACGAACAATCTGACGAACGGTAACGCTGGCATGGTCACTATCACGGAAAACACGACTGCTAGAACAATGTTGCACCAGATCACGATCAACCAGATCAATTTGACGGTCAATCGCGAAAACGTGCTGACGACGAGGGTCATTGTTGTCCTGCGAGTTTAAGGAATGACCTCTCGGTTCTCATGCGGCCACTGTTGGAAGAAGCAAGAAGGGAAGTAGAAATAATGTAGAAGTATGTTTTACGGGAGAGTTAGCGACAGCTGGCTCTCCCAAATTTATTTTCCGATTCCTATAGCGGAGAGGAATTTCTTTAATTCTTCTCCTTTTATCTCCCGGTGCTCGCCGGGTTTTAAATTACCAAGTTCGATATTCAAAATCCTCGTCCGTTTCAAATCAACTACGATATAGCCCAGTGCCATGCACATCTTCCGAATCTGCCTCTTCTTGCCTTCCGTAAGGATTATCCCGAACTTCTTTGGACCGATGGCTCTTATTATGGAGGGTTTGGTGACGTAATCCCCAATCCTCACTCCGGAAGCCATTTTTTTGGAGAATTTTTCCTCAATGGGCTTGTCCACCTCGACGATATACTCTTTTTCGTGTTCAAACTCCGGATTCAAGAGCCGGCCGGTGATTCGCCCGTCGTTTGAAAGGATTATGAGGCCGTGAGAGTCCCTGTCCAGCCGGCCGATGGGAAACACGCGCGTTTTGTATCGGAAGATATCGCTGATGCTCTCCTGGTCCCCTTCTGGGCTGTGGGAAACGATGCCCACGGGTTTGTTGAAAGCCAAATAAACCCTATTCTCCTCCACTTTTTTGAAGCCGGATTTAAGCGTTACTTCGTCACCCTCTTTTATGAGCATTCCCAAGACGGCCGGTTTTCCATTCACCAGAACCTGGCCGCGTTCTATGAGCCGGTCGGCTTCGCGCCGACTGCAGTATTGTTTAAGCGCCAAAAAACGATTGATGCGGACAGGAAATGTAAACCCCGTACCGGAGATTTTTTCGGAATTCATCAGAAAATTTTAGCGTTCAAGAATGACAGATAATTATTCAAGATTATAATCGTATTGATTATAAAGAGCAGTAGAACCCCGTTCAATATGAGTTTGGGATGCTGGATTTTTGGCTTTATCGCAACGTTCAGCAATAAAGCTATGGATACGAGAATTGAGAGAAGTGCGTATATGTAATATGAGATTTCTTTTGGCGAAGTGAATATTTTCCAGGTGAATACGGAAGCGGCGGAATTTTCCTCCAAAACAGCCGAGGTTTCGGCACCCTTGACCGACGCAACCGTTCTATTCGAGGTGGCGGCAGGCAAAGGAATTGTTTCGGCCGGTAATACAGCCGTCTTTGGTTGCGGCAGAACGGCCACCGAAAGCTCGGCCGGTGCGCCGAACATTTGGACGATAAAAATCGTATCCCGGCCTTCGTAAGTTCCCCTCGCGGTTGCAATACCGATCTCCGTGAAGTGCTGGCTCAATAAATTTTCCCGGTGAGCCGGTGAATTCAGCCAGGCCTTAATAACATCCTCGGAGTCGGAAAAATTGATGGCCAGATTTTCTCCGGCATAGGTATAGTTGTAGCCGACTTGTTTCATCCAATACCAGGGCGCCAATCCTTGCGGGCTTACGTGGGCAAAGTAACCCTTGGCTGCCATATCCTCTGCTTTCATTTGAGCGGCGGCATCAAGCAAAGGACTTTCTTTCAAGGCAGATATATTTTCCGATTGGCGGCTGCTGTTAGTTTCGCTGACCAGAACGTTCTGCAAGATCGAGGCGAAAAGGTTCGTTTTTTGAAAAAAGACGGGTTGGGCTATGAAAAAGGCCTCAATGAGAATGACGAAAACCAGGACGAAAATGGTTGATTCGGTGCGCAAGAAATGCGGCCGGTGGTCGTTTTTTTCATGCGGGATGAAGTACTTTTTGAGCCAGTGCTTGATATCCATTGATTAAAGATTATTATATCATAATATCAAAAAATAATCAAATAGAGATATCCACAAAGAAAGCCCCCGCAAAAACGGGGGCTTTCTCCAAATCAGCTTTACCGAGCCCCGGCCTTATTTGTGCTGATTCACTTGAGCTTGGAGGGCTTGCACCAATTGCTGGAGCAAGGATGTAAGCTGGGCTTGTAAGGCCGCGATTTGGGCTTTGACTGCATCGGAGTTGACCGTTGATGCCCCAGCCACTTGGCTGCCGTTCAATTGCGCCCGAGTAAGCGGACCCACCGTGCCGATCTGGGAGATGCCGTACTTTGTCTGATAGGCCTTAACGGCTTTTAAGGTCAATTGGCCGAAGTATCCGGTAATCGGACCGGAATAGACGCCTTCCTGGGTTAATCTGTTCTGGAGTTCGGTCACATCACCTCCCTGCGATCCAATCTTCAAATCCGCCGCAAAATTGAATGTGGCCGCGCCCAATACTTGTCCAATGACTGGAGTAACAGTAGTAGGAGGAATGAAAGACGGTATTCCGCCTCCCCCACCGCCACTGCCGCCGCTAGCTATGCTCCAGGGACTCTCTGTGTAGGTGACGAAAGTCGAGAAGTGCTTCGTCCAGACGATGAGATCGTTGCCCGAATCGAAGGTGCAGTCTGCACCGACCGCGAGGTTTGCATCATTGTCCGCCCATGTTTGGTCAAACGGGCCGGCATTGATGGCACTGCAGGCCGCGATCGAAGTGAAGGCACCCGCATGGTTGTACCAGCCGACTAGCTTC
>Ga0187878_1001319_pt1 | contig 24687 bp, 18 predicted proteins | sample June2016WEW_17_1_FD_132979 | JGI IMG/M metagenome (GOLD analysis project Ga0187878, IMG submission 132979) | Peatland microbial communities from SPRUCE experiment site at the Marcell Experimental Forest, Minnesota, USA - June2016WEW_17_150 | ecosystem: Environmental > Terrestrial > Soil >...
CAGGGCTTCCTCATACTTCTTCGTTTTGAACAGGATGTTCGCCAGCGTGTAATTGTTGTAGTAATCGGAGGTGAGCTCCACGGATTTCCGGGCGGCCTCCAGGGCGCTCTCGAGGTTCTTCCCCTGCCGGTTCCAGAAGGACGCGTAACTCGCCAGAACGCTCTGGTCCCCCATGTTCTTCTTGATGAACTCGGGTCCGTAGACAGCGAGGGCTTTGTCGGTCTTGTTCAGCTTTACGTAGATCCCGGCCACGGTCTGGAGCGTGTACCGCTGGGAAGCGGGAGCCATTTTGACGGCCAGGTCGGCTGCGGACTCGACACTGTCCAGGTTCTTGTTTTGTTCGAGCCAGAAATTCGCGTAGCCCGTCAGGGCGTTGACCGCGTCCGAGACGTAGCCGTCAATGAAGTCCTGGCCGTATTCCTCTTCGGCCTTGGCCGGGTCGCCCTTGAGGGCATAGAGCTGGGCCAGGTTTTGCTGGTATTCAGGGTTCCGCGGATAGCCGCCCAGTTCCTTGAGTTTCTCGGCCAGGCTGATTCCCTTGTCGATGGGCTCCTTGTCCTTGATGATCCGTTCGACATAGGCGCCGATGGCATTGCGGTCATCCGGGTACTTGGACGAGTATTCTTCGAAGAACTTTGTCGCCTCTTCTTTGGGTGCTTGATAACCATAGTAATAGCTCAGGTAGGAGTAGGCGTTCTTGACGAGCGCGCTCGCCGGGTACTTCTTGATGAAGGCTTGTAGGGGCGCCGGGTTGGGCTTGCGGTCGTATATGCTCGCCTGGCCCAATTCGAATTCTGCCCCCTGAGTGTAGGGGATCTGGGCCTTGAGGTAGTCGTCGGTGTAAGACCCTGCCTTCCCGTCGGGGTCGAGGGCGATAACCTTCTGGTAAAGCTCCTTGCCTTTGGCCGTCATCTCGGGCGTGAATCGCGAGCTGTACTTCCGGCCGAGCTTGAAGAGAACTTCGACGTTCGTCGGCTCCTGGGCGAATCGCGCGGAGAGCGCCTTGTATGTCTCTTCGCCGGCGAGGACTTTCTGGACCTTTACCAAGAACTTGTCGGGGGGAGGGCCGTAGCCCACGATCCAGTCGACTTCGTTTCCGTCCTTGTCGACAAAGAGTTCGGTCGGCGTACCCTGGATTTTGAATTTTTCGTAGATCGTGTCCCCGATCTTGTCACCGCGCGAAGCGCGGTAAAGGATGACGTTATTGTTGAGGAAATCGGCGTATTTGGGGTTGTGGTAGAACTGCTGAACCAGCAGTTTGCAGGCCCCTCAGCCACCCGAGAAGAAATCGAGGAGGATGAGCTTGTTTTCCTTTTTGGCCCGGGCCAGCGCCTCGTCGAAGGGACCGCTCATGACCTTGGCCGTCTGGGCCGAGGCCATCGAGGCGATGAGGAGCAGGCCGGCGATCGCGGTCAGCTTTTTCATGTTGGCCTCCTGATGATCCGGTCGCGATGTCAGTGAGTATCATATATGAAATGAGGCAGGGATGCAACGCCGGAATGATGTGCCTTCGCTATTAGTAGCCGGATTCGTCGAGGCCGACTTTCCCTTTGAACACACGGTAGGCGTAAATCGTGTAGGCGATGACGAGCGGCATGCCGACGAGGGCGATGATGAGCATGACCTTGAGCGTCAGCGCGCTCGACGAGGCGTTCGTGATGGTCAGGCTCAGGGAAGGGTCGGTCGCCCGGATGAGAAGGGGATATTGGATGGCCCCGACGACGCCCCAGAGGCAGAGGAAGACCGCCGACGAAAGAGCGAAAGCCAGGCCGTCCTTTCCCTTTTTGGAGACCGGCCGAAGAAGGATCAGGGCCGCGATGACCAGAACCGAGAAGATCCACGCCGGAATCCTTTTGAGCGCTTCGGGGAGATAGATCCAGACGGCGAAAAAGGAAATCAGGAATAAACCTCCCAGAACCGCCGTTGCGGTCCGGCCCGTTTTTCTGGCCCGCGCCTGGAGCTCGCCCGTGGTCTTGAGCGCCGCCCACGTGCTCCCGTGAAGGAGGAAAGTAGCCAGCCCGAGCAGTCCGAAGACGAGCGGCAACGGCCGGAGGAGCGTGAAGAAATCCCCGGCGTATTCCATCCGCGCGTCGATGGGAATGCCCACGACCACGTTCCCGACAGCGACCCCGAAGAGCAAAGCCGGGATGAAGCTTCCGGCCACAAAGGCCGCCTCCCAGAGCTTTTTGCTCCTAACGGCGTGGCTCCGGAACTCGAGCGAAACGGCCCTCAGGATGAGCGAGAAGAGGACGAGCATCAGGGCCAGGTAAAAGCCGCTGAAGACGGTCGCGTACGCGTGGGGGAACGCCGCGAACAGGGCACCCCCGCCGGTGAGCAGCCACACCTCATTCCCGTCCCAGACCGGGCCGATGGACCGGACCAAAGATTTCTTCTCGTCTTCGTTCTTGGCCAGGAAAGGAAAGAGGATGCCGACGCCGAGGTCAAAACCGTCCAATACGGAATACCCGGCGAGAAGGACGCCGACCAGGATGAACCAGATGTTACGGAGCAGGTCCCAGGTTTCCATCAGACCCCTCCTTGCGGCCCGGACGCGGGGTGTTCATCGAGCCCGTGCCTGACGAGTTTGAGGATGATCGAGACTCCGGCCGCGGCGATGAGCGCATAAATGGCCGTGAACAGGACCAGGGAAAAAACGATGTCCCCGGCCGGAACGACCTTGGACACGGCGTCAACGGTCCTGAGGACCCTGAAAACGGCCCATGGCTGGCGCCCGACCTCGGCCGCGATCCAGCCGAATTCGTTGGCGAGGAAGGGCAGGGGAATGGCGAAGATCAGGAGCTTGAGGTACCAACGGCTGTCCGCGAGCCTTTTCCGGGCAGACAGGATGATCCCGAGGCCTGCCATCAGGATAAAAAGGAAGCCGAAGAGGATCATGAGGTGGTAGCCCGCGAAGGGCAGGAGCACGGGAGGACGCTCCTCTGTCGGGAAATCATGGAGGCCGAGGACCTTGGTGTGGGTGTCGAAGCCGGCCAGGAAGCTGAGTAACCCGGGAACGCGGACGGCCAGACGCGTCTTTTCGGCCTTCTCGTCCGGGATGCCGAAGACCGTGAACGGCGCGTTCGTCCTCGTTTCCCAGAGCGCTTCGAAGGCGGCCATCTTTTCCGGCTGGGTCCGGGTGACCTGGACGGAGTGGACGTGGCCGCTCCCAAGCTGAAGGACGGCCGCGACGATGAAGACCGCAAGCGACGCCTTGAGAAGCACATCGGCCTTCTCCCGCACCTTGCCCTTGAGCAGATACCAGGCCGCGATCGCCGCCGCGAGGAGCGACCCGGTGATCCAGCCGCCGAGGATGGTGTGGACGAAGCGGACCACGGTCGAGGGATTGAACGCGGCCTGGAAAAAGTCCGTGAGGACGGCCCGCCCCGCCTCCATCCGGAACCCCGCAGGAGTTTGCATCCACGAATTGGCGATGATGATCCAGAGCCCGGAGAGGTGGGAGGCAAAAAAGACCAGGAAGGCCGAGAGCCAGTACACCTTCGGGGTCACGCGCCGGCGTCCGAAGACAAGAATGCCGATGAAAACGGATTCCAGGAAGAAGGAAAAGACGCCTTCGGCGGCAAGGGGGGCGCCGAAGATATCTCCGACCGCCCGCGAGTAGGCCGACCAGTTATTGCCGAAGGCGAACTCGAGGGCGATCCCGGTCGCGACACCCATGACGAACACGACGCCCAAGATCCTGACGAGAAAGCTCGAGACGTCCTTGTAGATCTCGACCTTCTTGCGCAGGTAAAGGGATTCCAGGATGAGGATGACGAGGGTGAGCCCGAGCGTCGTCGGCGGGAAGAGGAAGTGGAATCCCGCCGTGAGCCCGAATTGCAGCCGGGCCAGAAAGACCGAACTCATGGAGCCCTCCTTCCCGGCCGGAGTCCGCGTGAAAGGACGCCGCATTGGGTTGATATCGCCGGGCGGGCAAAATATAGACGAGGGAGCGCTGAAAAGTCAACCGGACGCGGCGCCGATAAAGAGGGGCTGTCCCCCCGGGAGGGGACTGTCCCTCTCCCTATGCCGCGATGCGTTGCCTGGCCGGACCGGCTGTGATAAAATGACAATCCTACCGAGGTTTTGATCCACCGTGACCGGCAGCGATCCAGCGACCATCGAGTTGTCCGTCAAGGAAAAGAAGTCCGCCGCCGCGAGCTCGGTCTTCGCAGCCCTGGGCCTGACCGGGATGAAGCTCGCCGCCGGTCTCCTGACGGGGTCACTCGGCATCCTGGCCGAGGCCGCCCATTCGGGCCTGGACCTGGTCGCCGCCTTCATCACTTACCTGGCCGTCCGGGTCTCCGACCGGCCGGCCGACGTAGCCCACCCCTACGGCCACGGCAAGGTCGAGAATTTCTCCGCGCTCATCGAAACCCTGCTCCTCGTCGTCACCTGCGTCTGGATCGTCTATGAGGCCGTCGTCCGGATCTTCGTCCGGCACGTCGAGATCACCCCCAACGCCTGGGCCTTTCTCGTCGTCATCGTCTCCATCGCGGTCGATATCAGCCGCTCGCGGATGCTGTCCCGGGCGGCCCGCAAGCACCGCAGCCAGGCTCTCGAGGCGGACGCCCTCCACTTCTCGACGGACGTCTGGAGCTCTGCCGTCGTCCTCGCAGGCCTGGGCCTGGTCTGGCTCGGCCAGCACGTCCTGCCGCGGCAGGCTCCGATCCTCCAGAAGGCCGACGCGGCCGCGGCCCTCGGCGTCGCTTTCATCGTCCTCTTCGTCAGCTTCAAACTGGGGAAGCGGACGGTTGACGCCCTCCTCGACAGCGCCCCGGACGGGCTGCCGGAAAAGATCAACGCCGCGGCCGCCGGCATCGACGGGGTCATCAAGACGGGCCAGGTCCGCGTCCGGCGTTCGGGTTCGCGCGTCTTCGTGGACATGAACGTCGAGGTCGACCGCAACCTCAGCTTCGAGCGGACCCACGCCATCGCCGAGGCCGTCGAAGCCCGGATCCAGGCCGTCGCGCCGGGCGCGGACGTCGTCGTCCATACCGACCCGCGCGAGAGCGAGCGCGAGACGATCGCCCGGCGGGTCCGGGCCGTGGCCGACAGGAACCTCATCCCCGCCCACAACATCAGCGTCCACGACGACAAGGGCCAGCTCTACGTCGATCTTCACCTGGAAGTCGATGATCATCTTCTCCTTCATCAGGCCCACGAGCTGGCCAGCCACATCGAGCAGGACCTCCGGACGGATATCCCGGCCATCAAGTGGGTGAACACACACATCGAGTCGCGGGGGACGGGCATCGGCAGCGGCCTCGACGTGACCGCTCAGGAGCCCAAGATACTTGAGATCGTGCGAAGAGTGGCCGACGAGATCGTCGGCCGGCCGTGCTGCCACAGCGTCATGATCCGGCGCCAGGGCGACAAGATCGCGGTCTCGCTCCACTGCGGTTTCGACCGCGACGTACCGATCATCGAGGCCCACCGGATCTCGACCCGGATCGAAGAAACCATTAAGAGGGAGATCCCCTCGGTCGATCACGTCATCGTCCACGAAGAGCCCGAGGACCATTGAGGGCGGGGGACGGCCGTCCCGGTAGTTCAGAGAAATGGATCGCGGATCGTCACGTTTCCGATACTCCGCCCGTGAGGGAGGTCTTCCGATAGGAGAATTTGGGCTTCCGCCCGGATGGCCGCGGCGATGATGAGGGCGTCCCAAAAAGAGAGCTTTTCGCGCGTCCGGAGGTCGATGGCCTGAAGGATCGAATCCCCATCGTTGACGATGACGTCCCAGGTCAGCATGTCCTCGACGATCTCCCGCGCCAGGCCGGCGTTCATGGGGGCCTTGATCTTCTTGGTAACGGTGACAAAGAACTCCTGAAGGACCTGCGTGCTCAGGAGTCCGCCGCCGGAGCGCCAGAGCCCGATGGCCAAGTCCTTCGCAATTTCGTGTTTCCGGCCGGCGCTCGAATCGTAGGCGTAAACGAGGATGTCCGTATCCAGGAAAATCCTATTTTCTTTCATGGACGTCATCCCGTTCCGCCGGCTTCCGGCCCTCGGTCCCCAGCTTCAATCCCTTTTCTAGGTATCGAAGCTGCCTTTCCATGGCCTTGACGTAGCCCGAGGATCGGCCGATCTTTTCTTCGAGGGCCTCGCGGGCGTAGTCGTTGAGCGAGCGCTCCTCGCGTACGGCCATCTCTTTGGCCCTTTTCACAAGGTCATAGGGAAGGGAAAGAGTCAGGTTCCTTTTGTCCATGACCGCCTCCGGAACACACAAAAATGTGTAACACATAATCGTGTGTATGTCAAGGCATCTCTGAGCCCCCAATACATCGGCGAAGAGCGATGCCTTCAAAGAAGAGAACGCCTGGGGCGAATCATTTTCTCGCCGATCGGCATCCCACACCGACACACAGCCCAGCTCGGGACTTCCCGTCGGACCCGGACTGACATATAATGAATCACACGGAAGGATTGAAATGCCCAAAGACAAGACCCCGATGACGCCGGGGGTGCGGGTGCTGAGGCAAGCGGGAGTGGAATTCACGGAGCACCCCTATCAGTATATCGAGCGGGGAGGGACGGCGACCTGCGCCGGCGAGTTCGGCGTGGATGAGCACATCGTCATCAAGACGCTGGTCATGGAGGACGATGCCAAACGTCCCTTCGTCGTCCTCATGCACGGCGATCGCGAGATCTCGACCAAGGAGCTGGCCAGGACGCTCGGCGTCAAGACGGTCCAGCCCTGCACGCCGGAGACCGCCCAGAGGCATTCCGGCTACATGGTCGGCGGGACCTCGCCATTCGGCTTGCGCAAGGAGATGCCGGTCTACGTTGAGGAGACGATCCTGGAGCTCCCGAAAATCTACATCAACGGCGGCAAGCGCGGATTCCTCGTCGGCCTCGACCCGAAAGAGCTGGCCAGGGTCCTTAAGCCGACGCCCATCCGCGTCGCGATCCCTTGAAATAATCCCTATGGCTTACGCCATCGTGCTAAGTCGATGGCAGCGGCTGCTGATCAGCGGGCGTCGGGGGTCATCCTGTGGTTATCGCCCCTTCCCATTCCCGGAGGGCGCATAAGACTTCTTCGGGCGTCCTGGCCGACCGGAGGGCTTGCATCAGGTGCCTGCTCTGCGCGGCCCGGCTCGTCAAACCCAAGAGCTTTACCTGGGTGTCGGGAGCCTCGACAGGAGACAGGATGAGGAAGACGAGGTCGATGGGCTTGTCCGTCGCGACATCGGAGACGCCCTCCTTAGTCAGGCCCAGGGCGACGGCCGGAGCGGCCAGTCCGTCCACGCGGACATGGGGGAAGGCCACCCCCTCGTTGAAAAACGTCGAGCCCTGCTCTTCCCGCTTCATGATAGAGGCAAAGAGAGCTTCCCGGTCCTCGACTCCGTCCGCTCGTCCGAACGTCGCGGCCAGGGTCCGGAGAACGGTCTCCTTCTCGACGAGATCGGCCCAGATCACGATGCGTTGAGGCGAGATCCATTGGCTCAACAGGGGCCGGTCGGCCGCCTGGGTCCCGCACCCGTCGTCCGGGGCGGGTGGCGGCTCCTCCTCGGGGATCTCCGGCTGTGGCAGCACATCGACCGGCAGATCCTCGCAGGTGTCCAGGACGATGATCGTGGCCCCCCTGGCGCTTTTGATCAGGTCTTCGACGACGGCCTTATTGCGGCCGATCCTTTTCCACAAGGGCTTCGGACGGGCCCTGCCCACGACGATGTGGCCCACGCGGTATTCCCTGGCGAACCGGAGGATCGTGTCGGCGATGTCCTCTCCTTTGTAGGTGAAGACCATGGCGCCCAGCTGCTTGGCCAGGGTCAGGGTATCCGAGAGGTATCGCTGGGTCCCGGCGTCGATGACCGTGGCTTCTTCGGACGGCGTCTGGACATAGACGGCGTACCAGTTCCGGTTGAATTTGCCCGCCAGCCGGGAACCGTAGCGCAGGAGTTTTTCGCTGTTGGGCCCGTGGGAGCTCAGGCAGACCATGACCTGGTCCGACGATGCGCCGCCGCCCTCGCCCTGGGCTTCACGCCGGCGCATGTCGATCTGCGAGGCCAGTTCGCGGAGGGTGAGCTCGCGGAGCTTTTCCAGGTTGGACGGGGTGAAGAAGTTGGCCATGGCCGTTTCGATACGGTCGGCCGGATAGATCTTCCCTTCCTCGAGGCGCCTCCGGAGGTCCTCCGTCGCCAGGTCGACATCGACGATCTCGTCCGCTTCGGCGAGGATGGAATCCGGGAGCCGCTCGCGGACCTTTACGCCAACGGCGTTCTCCACCACGTTGTACAGACTCTCGAGGTGCTGGACGTTCAGGGTGCTGATGACGTGGATTCCGGCCGCCAGGATGTCCTGGACGTCTTCGAACCGCTTGGGGTTCCGGCTGCCCGGGACATTGGTGTGGGCGAGCTCGTCGACGAGAGCCACCTGGGGCTTGCGCGCCAGCACGGCCTCGACGTTCATCTCTTCGACCGAGATATGGTGGTATTCCTGGGTCCGCCGCGGGACGACCTCGAGGCCCTGGGCGAGCTTCGCGATGTCGGCGCGGCCGTGCGTCTCCAGAAGCCCGATGACGACGTCGATGCCTTCCGCCTTGAGCCGGTGCCCTTCCTGGAGCATCTGGTAGGTCTTGCCGACGCCGGCCGAGTAGCCGAGATAGATCTTCAACCGCCCGTGCTGGGAGCGGCGGATCATCCGCAGGAAGGCGTCGGCCCTATCTTCCGGCATCACGAATTCCGTCGAGGGCCAGGTTCAGCCGCAGGACGTTCACGCGGGGTTCCCCCAGGATGCCTAGGGTGCGTCCCTCGGTGCACGTTTCGACCTTCTTTCGGACGTCTGCCTCGGCCAGGCTGCGGGCGCGGGCCACGCGGGCGGCCTGAAGAAGGGCGTTTTTCACGGAAATGTGGGGGTCAAGACCGCTCCCCGATGCCGTGACGGCGTCGGCGGGCACCGGCGCGCCGGCCGGGAGCCCATTTTCCGTGCGGTACGCGGCTACCCGCTTCGCGACCTCATCCACCAGATTTTTCGATAAGGGGCCAAGGTTGCTTCCGCTGGACTGCGCGGCGTCGTAGCCCTGGCCCGCGGCCGACGGACGCGGATGAAAATAGCGGGGAGATGAAAAGCCCTGGCCTATCAGGCTCGACCCCAGAACGGCGCCGTTGCGTGAGATCAGGGAGCCGTCGGCTTTCCCGGGAAACAGGCCGTGGGCGAGGACCCACGCGGTCAGAGGATAGAGACCGCACAGAATGACAGCCAAGGCTAGAACGGCCAGAAACGACGTCCTGAGTTCTGCGATCCAGTTTCTCATTTCCGCGCGTCCTCTTTCATATTAGACAAGATGTAAGGCGTTGACGATGATGTCCACGAGCTTGATCCCGGGGAACGGGGCGATGAGGCCGCCCAAGCCGTAGATCAGAAGATTGCGGCGCAGGAGCGGGACCGCGCCCATGGGACGGAAGCGTACGCCCCGCAGGGCCAGGGGGATCAGGGCGACGATGATCAGGGCGTTGAAAATGACGGCGCTCAGAATGGCGCTCATAGGCGACCGGAGGCCCATGACGTTGAGGGGGGCGATGACCGGGAAAACACCGACCAACATGGCCGGGATGATGGCGAAATACTTGGCGACGTCGTTGGCGATGCTGAAGGTCGTCAGCGCGCCGCGGGTGATGAGCATTTGCTTGCCGATCTCGACGACTTCGATCAGCTTGGTGGGATTAGAATCGAGGTCGACCATGTTGCCGGCTTCCTTGGCCGCCTGCGTCCCGGTGTTCATCGCCACCCCGACGTCCGCCTGGGCCAGGGCCGGGGCGTCGTTCGTGCCGTCGCCCGTCATGGCCACGAGATGCCCTACGGATTGTTCCCGCCTGATGAGGGCCAGCTTGTCTTCGGGCTTGGCTTCGGCGATGAAATCGTCGACGCCGGCTTCCCTGGCGATGGCCGCCGCCGTCAGCGGGTTGTCGCCCGTGATCATCACGGTCTTAATGCCCATGGCCCGGAAGCGCTCGAAGCGGTCTTTCAGGCCGCCCTTGACGATGTCCTTGAGCTCGATCGTTCCCAGGACCCTTATTTCATCGGCGACGAGGAGCGGGGTCCCGCCCTGGAAGGCGATTTGGCTGACGGCGTCTTGGACCTCGACGGAGAGATCCTTCCCGACGAAGGCCCGGACCGCGTCCGGCGCCCCCTTCCTGATGTGGTGGCCTTCGAAGTCGATGCCGCTCATCCGGGTCTGGGCGGAGAAGGCGATAAAGGCCGCTCCGGGCCATTCGGAGATGGACCGTCCCCGCAGGCCGTATTTTTTCGCCAGGACAACGATGCTCCGTCCCTCGGGCGTCTCGTCTGCCAGGGAGGCGAGCTGGGCGGCGCTGGCCATTTCTTCGACCGTGACTCCCGGCGCCGGCAAAAACGCCGTCGCCTGGCGGTCACCCAAGGTGATCGTCCCGGTCTTGTCGAGAAGGAGGACGTCGACATCCCCGGCGGCTTCGACCGCACGGCCGCTCATGGCCAGGACGTTCTTTTGGACCATGCGGTCGATCCCCGCGATCCCGATGGCGTTGAGCAGGCCGCCGATCGTCGTCGGGATCAGGCAGACGAGCAGGGCCACGAGCACGGTCAACGTCAGGTCGACGCCGGAATAGCGGCCGAACGGTTTCAGGGAGATGATGACGACCAGGAAAATGATCGTCAGGGCGGAGAGGAGGATAGTCAGGGCGATCTCGTTCGGCGTCTTCTGGCGCCGCGCCCCTTCGACGAGGCTGATCATCCGGTCCAGGAAGCTCTGGCCGGGGTCGGCCGTGACGCGGACTTTGATCCGGTCGGAGAGCACCCGAGTCCCGCCGGTGACGGCGCTCCGGTCCCCTCCCGCCTCGCGGATGACCGGCGCGGATTCGCCCGTGATAGCGGATTCATCCACCGTGGCGGCGCCTTCGATGATCTCTCCATCGGCCGGGATGATCTCGCGGGCCAAGACGATGACCAGGTCCCCCTTGCGGAGCTGTTCGGCCCGGACGGGTTCCATCGAGCCGTCCGGCCTCAAGAGGTTGGCCATCAGGCAGGTCCTCGTTTTCCTGAGTTCATTGGCCTGGGCCTTGCCCCGCCCCTCGGCCATTGCTTCGGCGAAATTGGCGAAAAGGACGGTGAACCAGAGCCAGACCGAAACCTGGAGCACGAAGCCGGCCGGCTCGCCCTTCGACCGCGTGACCAGGCCGAGAGTCGTCAGCAGGGCGCCGACCTCGGTAACAAAGATGACGGGGTTCCTCAGCAAGTGGACGGGGTTCAGCTTCCTGACGGCATCGAGCGCCGCCCCGCCGATGATGTCGGGGTCAAAAAGACTGCGGGTCGATGCGGGCACGTCATCCTCCTTTAATAAAGGACCCCGGATCCGGTCATCAGGAGATGTTCGACGATGGGGCCGAGGGCCAGGGCCGGCAGGAAGGTGAGCGCGCCCACGATGAGGACGGTCCCGATGAGGATGATGACGAACGTCGGGCCGCTCGCGGGGAAACTCGCTTCGCTCGGCGGGACGAGCTTTTTCCGGGCCATGTTCCCGGCCAGGGCCAGGACGGGCACCATCATAATGAACCGGCCGAAGAGCATGGCCAGAGCCAAGGTGATGTTATAGAAGGGCGTGTTGCCGTTGAGCCCCGCGAAGGCGCTGCCGTTATTGCCCGTGCCGGACGAGAAGGCGTAGAGGATCTCGCTCAGGCCGTGCGGGCCGGTATTGGCTAAACCGGCCAGGCCCGGCCGGCTGGCCACGGCCCAGGCGGAGAAACCGAGGATCGAGAAGATCAGGATTAGCACGGCCAGGACGGACACTTTGACGTCATAGGACTCGATCTTTTTGCCCAGATACTCGGGCGTCCGTCCGACCATCAAGCCGGTAAGGAAGACGGCTAGGATCACAAATACCAGCATCCCGTACAGCCCGGAGCCGACGCCTCCGAAAATCACTTCGCCGAGCTGGATGTTGACGAGGGGAACCAGCCCGCCCAGCGGAGTGAGGGAGTCGTGCATGGCGTTGACCGCTCCGCACGAGGCCGCCGTCGTGACGGTGGCGAATAGGCTCGAGTTGAAGACGCCGAACCGGACCTCCTTGCCTTCCATATTGCCGCCGGCCGGGTCGACACCTAGGGCCTGCAGGCGGGGATTGCCGGCGCTTTCCGCCCTCCAGCAAACGAGGGCCGCGGCCAGAAAGACGATGGCCATGGCGCTCCATACGGCCCAGCCGTGTTTCTGGTTCATGACCTTCCGCCCGAGGTAATACGTGAGTCCGCTCGGGATGAGGAAGATGGAAAGCATCTGAATGAAGTTCGAAAGGGGAGTGGGATTTTCGTAGGGATGGGCGGCGTTGGCATTGAAAAACCCTCCGCCGTTTGTCCCGAGCATCTTGATGGCGACTTGGGAAGCCGCCGGGCCCTGGGCGATGGTTTGAACGGCCGCGGCCTGGTCCGCCGTGGTTCCGGCCGCGCTCTCCACGGTCGCCGCCCCGACGTAAGGCTTGAAGTTCTGGACGATCCCCTGGGAGGTCAGGAAGAGCGAGAAGACGATGGAGATCGGAAGCAGGAGATAAAGGTTGAGCCGGACGAGGTCGACCCAGAAATTGCCGACGGTTTTCGCGGAGTGCCGGGCGATGCCGCGAACCAGGGCCGCGGCGGTAGCGATGCCCGTTGCGGCCGAGACAAAATTGTGGAAAACAAGCCCGACCATTTGCGAGAAATAGGAGAGCGTCGTTTCCCCCGCGTAATTCTGCCAGTTCGTGTTGGTGGTGAAGCTTGCCGCGGTGTTGAAGGCCAGGGCAGGCCCGACGGGTCCGAATTTCTGGGGATTCAACGGGAGGAGATGCTGGAGCCGGAGTACGGCGTACGTGAACAGCAGCCCGGCCAGGCTGAAGACGAGGAGGGAGCGTGTGTATTGCCTCCAATCCTGCTCTTTTTTCGGGTCGACGCCGAGAACCCGGTAAAGCCAGCGTTCAACAGGCTTAACGGGACGGTCGAGCCAGGTTTTCCCTTCGGGCTCCAGGACCCGGACGAGATACAGGCCCAGCGGTTTCGTGACGAGGAATAGGATTCCCAGGAAGAGCGCCAATTGAACCCAACCGAAGATGTCCATGGTGATCATGCCCTTAGAATTTTTCGGGCCGCACAATGCTCATCAAGAGGTAGCCAATCAACAAAAGCCCGATGATGAGTCCGATAATGTCGGCCATGGTCAGAGCCTTTCGCAGGCCTCGGCGTAGAGATCGCACAGGCAGAAAAAGATAAGTGCTAACAAAATAAAAAGCAGGTCGGTCAAGGGCGTGCCTCCTCTTTCGGGTGCCGGTCGACGCGCCTCAGCGTGAAGGAGAATGTCGACCCCTTTCCCTCCTGGCTCTCGACGCCGATCGTGCCGCCGTGGGCTTCGACGATCTCCCTGACGATGGCCAGCCCGAGCCCGGCGCCGGTCTCATTCTTGCGGCCCGGGCCCCGGAAAAAGGGCTCAAAAATCCTCGGCAGGTGTTGACTCGGGATCCCGGTGCCGGTGTCGGTCACGGTGAAGCGCACGAAATCCTCCTCCTCCCGTGCGGAGACCGTGATCTTCCCGCCGGGAGGCGTGTGTTGGAGCGCGTTCGTGAGCAGATTCCCGAAAATGTACCCGGCCCTGGACCGGTCGACCCAGACAGCGGCCGGGCTTCCCCGGACATCGAGGACCAGAGTCACCCCCTGGTCCTGGGCCGTCCTCCGGTAGGGTTCGAGGGCGTCCATCACCAGCATTTGCGGAGAGATGTCCTGGAATTCGAGACTGGCCTTCCCCGACTCCATCCGGCTGATGTCCAGGAGGTTGTTCAGGATGGCATGCAGACGGTCGCTGTCCTCACGGGCCGTCATGAGCAACTCGGCCTGCTTTTCCGTCACCGTGCCGATCTTTTCGTCCAAAAGGAGATGGATGGCCATGCGGATGGACGTGAGCGGCGTTTTCAGTTGATGCGAAACCGTCCGGATCACGTCGGTCCTCATCTCGTTCTGGTGCTGGAGCTGGGTGACGTCCTGGAGAACGAGGATGGCGCCCGCTGGCTGTTGCTCGGCGGTCATAATGGGCACGACTTCCGGGCGGAAAAAACGCTCTTCTCCTCCGATAAATTGCTGGATGACTTTCTGCTTGCTCTTCGAAGGGAATGGACGGCCTTCCCGGAGGGCTTCTCGGAAGAGTTCGGCCAGTCCGAACGGCGCGTCGCCCAACGAAGAGCCCGGCCGGAGCCCGAAGACCGTCTTGGCGGGCGCCGTGGACACCTCCACCTTCCCGTCAAGATCGGCGACGGCGATCGCGTCCTCAAGCCGGTCGAAGGCCTGCTGAGTCGCCCGCTGGATGCGGAGAAGCTTGGCTTGGTCCGTGCGCCGGAATTCCCGGAGGCTGCCCGTCATCGCATTGAAGGATTCCGCCAGATGACCGATTTCGTCGTGCGAATCGACGGGCACCACGAGATCGAGATTTCCGCGCCGGATCTCGTCCGCGGACCGGATCAGGCGCTGGACCGGGCGGAGGATCCATCTCCGGGCGAAAAAGATAAGCATTACGGCCACGAACGTCCCCAGGCCCAAGAGAAGATACATCTGCTCCCGGGCCGAACTGGCGTTGTCGCGGGCTTGGTTGTTCGCGTCATTCATGTTCTGCTGGTTCATCTGGAGGATATCGTCGGCCGTGGCCTTGATCTGACCGAACAACGGCAGAAGGATCGAAAAATAGGCTTCGCGGCGGGCCGGGGCGGGCTCGGTGGGGTTCTTGACCTTATCCAGCGTCCCGACGTACCGGCCGTATAGATCCTTGAGACGGGCGGCCTTTTCGCCCTCTCCCGGAAGCGTGATCGTGTTCAATTCGACCTGGAGGGCCTTTTCGAAAACGCCCTCGTTTTTCAGGATGAGCTCCTCCCCTTGATGGCCGTCGCCGAGGAGAGTGAAGAGCAGCCCGCTATCGATGCGCTCCAGGGCTTCTTTCATTTGCTGGCAGGCGGTGACGCTCCGGTAATTCTCCTTGAGGATCACGTCGATCGACTCGCCGAGTTTCGACAGGTTGAGGATGCTCTGGATGCCGATGACGAGGATGATGATCAACAGACCGCCGAACCCAAGAGATATTTTTTTCCGGAGGCCTAACATCTTTTCCCCTCCGAGACGGATTATGCAAGATCTATACCAACCAATCGTTGCCGTATCTGGCTAAAAATAAAAGGCTTGCTTTATCCCGCGTCGGGCTCGGTTTGCATTAGTCAAGGCTGGCGGCAACGAAGCATTGAAAAATGCAAGGCCTTAAAGGCCGTACTTCTTGCGCCGCCTCCAGAGCGTGGCCTGGTCGATGCCGAGGATATCGGCGGCTTCCTGGAGGGATTTCACCGAGGCCAGAACCCGTCGTATGTGATGTTCTTCAACGGTCTCGAGGCTGACGGGATCTCCGATCTTGACGGAAGCCCCGCCGGGGATGAGGCTCGCAGGCAGGCACTCGGCCCCGATCCACGCGCCGGGGCAGAGGATGGCCGCCCTCTCGATGGTATTGCTCAACTCGCGGACGTTCCCGGGCCAGCGGTACGCGGCCATGGCGCTGATCGCCTCAGCCCTGAAGCCGAGAAATGTGCGGTGGTTGTTGCGCCCGTGAAAAGCCAGGAGTCTTTCGGCCAGGACGACGATATCGCCCCCGCGCTCGCGGAGCGGGGGGACTTCGATCGGGATCACGTTTAGCCGGTAATATAGGTCCTCGCGGAAGCGGCCCTCCTTGACCGCGTCTTCAAGGTTCGCGTTGGTGGCGGCGATCAAGCGCACATCCGCCTTCCGGGTGAGGCTGTCGCCGATGCGTTCATATTCCTTCTCCTGGACGAAACGCAGGAGTTTCGGCTGGAGGGGGAGGGGCAGGTCGCTGATCTCGTCCAGGAGCAACGTCCCCCCTTCGCTCGCCGCGATCCGGCCGGGGTTGTCGCGGACCGCTCCCGTAAAGGAGCCTTTGACATGACCGAAGAGCTCGCTCTCCAGGAGCTCGGGGGGGAACGAAGGGCAGGAAATCTGGCTGAAAGGTTTGGCCGCCCGGCTGCTCCAGGAATGGATGGCCCTCGCCAGGACGGTCTTGCCGGTCCCGCTCTCGCCGCGGAGGAGAATCGTGGCCTCCGCGGCGGCCGCCTGCCGGGCCAGGTTGACCGCCCTTTGCATCGCCGGACTGGTGCTCGAGAAAACGATCTCCGGATGCTCCCGTCCCAGGTCCTCCTGAAGGGCGGCGACCTTCTGTTCGAGAGTCCGCACCTCGAACACCTTGCGCACCGCCAGCGTGATCTGAGCCGGGGTGAAAGGTTTCGGGATGTAGTCGCTGGCGCCCCGGCGCATGGCTTCGACGGCGGTATCGATGGAAGCGTAGGCGGTGATGACGATGATTTTCAGCCAGGGGGTCGCGGCGAGGAGGGCCGGGATGAGTTCAAGGCCGTCGTCCGTGCCCAGCCGGAGGTCGAGGAAGGCCAGGTCGAAGGACTCCCTCGAGGCCTCCGCCAGGGCATCCTTGACATTGCTGACGGCGGTGACCACGTGGCCTTCCGTCTCGAGGCAGACCATGAGCGTTTTGCGGATGTTGAGTTCGTCGTCCACGACGAGAATATGGAGAGGTGGATTCATAACCGGGGGGGGGTTCTCTGGTCCCATTTACGATCCGCCTCTTATCTCAAGCATAAAGGACAATCGGGCGAATTGCAACCTGCCGCCGAGCGAGGAAATGGGCGGCGATGTATCGCGCCCTGGCGGTTTTGAAAAACTCAGGCACGCCATCAATAGCAACAACGACGTTAAATTAAGGAGGCGGACGCCACGCGGATTCTAAAAGGTGAACAGGGCGTCCACGCTGAATGTCCACTGATTTTGATGGCCGCCATCGAAGACCGGGCGGTCAGAGTGATCGTAACGAACTTCCGGTCGGAACAGCAAGTGCAAGAGAATATGGTCTTCCGGGAGCGGCTTGATCGCCACGCCCACGTTGGCCGCGTAGTAGTTGGCGCTGGCGGGCGCACCGGAGGAAAAGCCATTGGCGGCGTCTCTATACCACTCCAGCCGGCTGTTCAGGGTAACGTGCGGATTGATCGCGTAACTGACGTAGTCAACCACGCCGCCCCACTGCTTGATACCGCCCGGTAAGCCCGGGATGTGCGGAGCTTCGACGTAGTCAAAGCCCAAGCCGAGGCTCAATTTATCAGTGACCTTGTGAGTCATAACCAGGTCCAAAGCGGTCCACCAGTCGCTGTTGTCGCCGGGAGGCAAATTCCTTCCGACGCCCGTGGGAAACTCCGGGCCTTCCGTCATCACGAAAATGATAGACGTCTTGTCGCTGGGCGCAAAAGTCACGCGGCCCAAGAAGTCCAGAGAATTGTTGGCGTCGCGCGTCGACTGGTTCCAGCCGCGCGTGACGCCGGCGTCAAACGTCCACTGGGGGCTTAGCACGAAGGTGGCCAAAACGCCCGTCTGCGTGCCCGGCTCGGCGTAGAGAAACTGGTAACTATAAGAATAAAGCGCCCTGGCCGGATCACCGAAGGCCCCGTAGATGTTAGCGCTGAATTGCTCGAAGCCGGCCAGCTCAATCCATTTCCCCACGCGGAGCCGCACCGGCAAGTCGGGGAGGGTCATATCCACATAGGCTTGGAGAAGGTCCCATTGATTGCGCCGCGTCTGCGTATCTATCATCCCGTTCGAGTGGATGAACGCAGCATCCGCACCAAAGAGGCCTTCCACGTGGAAGCCCACGTCAAACGCCTTCTTGGTCGGATCGGCCGTGCGCTCGACATTCAGGCTGATCTTGTCAAGGATGACCGTGTTTTTGAAGTTGTTATATCCGATGTAGGTCGGGCCGCGACTGCCAGGCGCGGAGAAGTCGTGGAAGTAACCACCCTCGGTATAGCCGTAGATGTTGATCCTGGCCTTAGTCAGAGGATCAGCTATTCCTCCCTCGCCCAAAGCCGTCATCAACAGGCCCGGTGTCGGCGCTGTCGCGGGCGGCGGTGTTGCTTCCTGGATTCTCTTGTTGTCCGTTGTCGCTGCCGGTGCATTTTGGTCGGCGCGCAGTGATATACTAATCAATGCTGAAAGGAGCGCATAGCCGGCTGCGGCGATACCGAATTTAACGACTTTCATGGTTGTCACCTTGCGTATAGGAGGCCTAGCATTGTTTTCTCCTAAGGGGCCGGATAGAGCAAGATATATACCAACCAATCTCTGCCGTATCTGATTAATAATAAATTGGTTTGCGCAGTTCCGTGTCCGGGGAGGCTTGCATTAATCAAGACAAGTCGTGAATAGGCATTGAGAAATGCAATAGCGGGGGGCCGGGGGATAAGGGCGGCCTTTATCGCCGCCGCCACGATCTCATTATGCTCGTTTCGTTCAGGTCAGGCCGTGAGCTCGCCCCGGATGACCGTCACGGCCCGGCCGGCGATCCGGACGCGGTCTCCGTCGAGCCGCAGCTTGAGGACGCCGCCCCGGGCCGAGGCCTGATAGGCGGTCATTGAAACCTTGCCCAACCGTTGGGCCCAGAACGGGGTGAGGACGCAGTGAGACGACCCCGTCACCGGGTCCTCGTCGACCCCGACGGCGGGGGCGAAGAAGCGCGAGACGAAATTGAAACGACGGTCGGAGGACCGGCTCGTCACGATGACCCCTCGGGCGGGGAGCGACTTCAGGGTCGCTAGGTCCGGCTGGAGCGACCGGACGGCCCCCTCATCGGCGGCCTCGATCAGGATGTCCTCGGCGCTCATCCCGATGAACAAGGGCTTGATCCCGAGGGCGCCGACCACGGCCTCGGCCCAATCCGGCGGCTGCGGTTGGACCGGGCGCGCCGGGAAGTTGAGCTCGATGAGTTCGCCGTCCCGGCGGGCGGTCAGCAGCCCGCTCAGGGTCTGGAACCGGGCCTCCTCGTTCGGCGCGAGGATCCCCTGCTCCCAGAGAACGTGAGCCGTTGCCAGGGTTGCGTGGCCGCACAGCCGGACCTCGACCTTGGGCGTGAACCAGCGCAGTCGATAGCCGTCGTCTTCGGGAAGCGGAAAAGCCGTTTCCGCCAGGTTCATCTCGGCGGCGACATTCTGCATCCACGATGCTTCGGCCGGGGTCTTGAGGAGGCAAACCCCGGCCGGATTTCCCTTGAACGGTTCTTCGGTGAAAGCGTCGACCTGAAATATCGGGATGGCCATGGATATCTCCTTGAGCGCTAGAGCTTGAAAAGACGCCGGGCGGCAAGGACGCTCAACCAAGACACCAGGCCGCCGAGAAAGGCCCCCCAGGCGAGGTCGACGACCGTCACCATCAGGGGTCAGTCCTTGAGGGTGGCCAGGTTGGTCAGGTCGTAGGTGGCATAGGAAATGATGCCGAACAGGGCGCCGAAGATGAGAGCCTGGAGAGGTCCCCCCTGAACGAGAGCCGGACGGACCACGAAAACGAGCAACCCGACGATGAACAGGAGGTAAAAAAGGACGGCCGCCGGCCAGACGACCTTGGGGCTGATCAGTGAACCGAGGTGCTTACGGTAAAACCCCTTGGCGACCACCCCGAGCCAGACCATGTCGATCAGGAAAAAAACCACGAGGGTGATGAGATAAAGAAGAACCATCTGTTGGAAACTCATGCCTCCTCCTTTCCCCGGCCGGGACGCGGCCCGGAGCCGTCAGCCTGCCACCTTGATGGCGATGAGCCTCTTGACGTGCTCGACGTCATGCTTCGTCTTGACCTCGATCCGGAGGCCCCGCCCCTCGGCGTATTTTTTTGCGTTCTTGACTTCTTCGATCAGCGCGTCCGGCAGGCCGTTCTTTTCGATCATGGCGACGGCCCGGTCGCCGAAAACAAAGGAGATCCGGAAACAGTCCTGACAGGGGGCAAAGAAAAACAGGTTCCGCTTTTTCAGCAACGATTTCATCGTCCAGCCCGACTTCTGGCCGTAGAACTTCCATTCCTCGACCGGCTGACCATATTCGGCCCCCAGATGGCTTCTGATTTCGGCCCACCGCGGGTAAGCGGATCCCAGGGCCTCTTCGAGGGCGCGTTCGTCCGGCCTGGAGGATTTATCCAAGAACACGTTCGTTGCCATGGAGCTATTTCTTCGGCTCTCCGGCCTTCTTTTCCTCGGGCTTCTTATAGAGCGCGTTGATGTCGCGCTTGCCCCGCTCGAGGTAGGGGACGCCCTTCTCCATCCACTCCGGCCGCGCCTTGCCGAGCAGGTAGTGGTCGAAGAACTCGTCCAGGTGGACGCTCCAGTACTTCTGGTTCTCGCGCTCCCGCAGGCCATGCTTCTCGCCGTTGAAGTCGAACATGTAGGCCTCTTTGCCGAGGTGGCGGAGAGCCGAGAAGAACTCGATCCCCTGGTACCAGGGCACGGCGTCGTCCTCGTCGTTGTGGATCGTGAGATAGGGGGTCTTGACCCGCTCGACCCAGAAGAGGGGAGAGTTTTCGATGAACTGGAGGGCCCGCGACCAGAGCGGAGCGCCGATCCGGCTCTGGGTCTTTTCGTATTGGAAGGCCCGCGACATGCCCGTCGCCCAGCGGATCCCGCCGTAAGCGCTCGTCATGTTGACGACTGACGCGCCCGCCTCCACGGCGGCGAACATGTCGGTCTGGGTGATCATGTAGCTGATCTCGTAGCCGCCCCAGCTGTGGCCCTGGATGCCGACCCGCTTCGGGTCGATGAAGCCCATCCCGAGAACCTTCCCGACGGCTGGGATGACGCACTTGAGGGCGCTCGGCCCCGGGTAGCCGACCTCGTAAATGATGTCGGGCATGAGGATGACATAGCCGTTGCTGACGTATCGTGTGAAATTGATATTGGTTCCGGGCGAGGGTGGATAGTAGCGATGGAGAGCTTCGGCCATTGTTTCATAGATGTAGACCATGAGGGGGTATTTCTTGGTGGGGTCGAAGTCGTCGGGCTTGATGAGGACGGCCGGCAGCGTAACCCCGTCCCCGTTGATGTATTCGATGCGCTCGGCCTTCCCCCAGCTGTAATCCGCCTGCTGGGGATTGGCGTCGCTGACCTTGCGCGCAGAGGCGAAGTCGCCGTCGCTCACCCAGAGGTCCGGGAATTCCCCGAACCTCTGCCAGGTGAAGGCGTAGACATCCATATTCTTGGCTTTGCGGAGCCCGCCGAAGAGCTTGTCGAGCATGACGATCCTGGCCGGGTCGGCCGTCTTAGCGAGGGTCGCGCGGTAAGCTCCCGAGGCCCTCGTAACGTCGTTGGTCGCCGTCAGGATGATGGGCTCTGTCACAGGCACCGTTTTCCGGTCGGAGTCAAGGTTGACATACCGGAACGCGATCTTGTCGCGGCGTCCGACGCCGTTCGTGACCATCCGGGCATTGGTTCCGTCGGGAGCGACGTCCCAGATATCGTAACGGTCGTAGATGAGGACTGATTTGTCCCCATCCGTCCAGCCGCCGGTCCCATAGGGGCCGGGCTCGCCCGGCGTGTCCCAGGTTTCGTCGATGAGGCTGACGCCAAGTTTGGCCGTCAGGTTGAAGGTCTTCCCGTCCGAGACGCGGTACGCGTAATAGTTGCGGTCTCCGTCGTTGAAATAAAGGAGATAGCTCCCGCCGGGCGAGATCGACGCGCCGTAGGGTGATTTCTCCAGGACCTTTTTCCGCGAACCGTCAGCCAGGTTGACGAGATAATTGTCCTCGTAGCCGCGGTCCCAGGAGACGAGCTGGCGGTAGGGAAGGTCGGAGCGGCCGAGGGCCAGCTTCGCGTCCTCCGACAAGGTGATCTCGGGCACGTCGTTCGTCGCCAGCTGGACGAATTTCCTTTCCTTGGACCCGAAATGGACGACGCACATCAGGCTGCGCTTTTTCTCGTCGTCGGCCCGCGCCTTCTGCATGGGCTGAAGGTAGCTGTCCTTCCAACTCCAGATATCGACCTTGACCGGTTCCGGCGCGTCCTTCGGCTCCTGCTGGGGAGCCGGGGCGATGCCGAAGAAGAGCCGCCCGCCGTCTTTCGAGAAGCTGAGCTTGCCGTTCTCGCTCACGGCCGTGCCAGCCGGGAAGTTCCTGGCCTGGGCCGGGATGAGCTCCGACGCGGCCCCGGCGGCGGGGGGGAGCTTGATCGCCGCCGGGGCCCAGTAATAGAGCTTAGAGGCCGATTTCTCCGACTTATAGTCGTCCCGGTCGCTGGTGAACGCTAGCTGGCCGCCTTCCTCGTCGAAGGCGAAGCCCTTGTAATTGCCAAGACCCTTGAGGAGCGTCATGGTCTTTCCGGAGGCAGTTTCCCGGGCGAAGGCGCCATCGTTTTCCGGGGCCTTGGAGGAGATGCCATAAGCCAGCCAAGCACCGTTCTTCGGCCAGGCGTACTCGACGACCTCTGAGATCCTGCCTTCTTTGCCGGTCCCGAGGTCGCGGGTGACGAGGTCTGTCCCGGGTTCCTTTTTCTTCTCCTCCTTCTTTGGCTCCTCTTTCTTGACCTCGGGGGCCTTCTTGCCTTCTTCCTTCTTCTCGTCAGCCTTTTTCTCGTCGGGGGACTTGAGGGGCGGCTCCATGAGGTAGGCGATCGCCGCGCCCGATTCCTCCGGGACCTTGAAGTTCTTGACCCTGTCGACGGTCGTGACCTCGCCCGTAGCCAGGTTCATGATACCGAGGCCGGACTTGGGCTGCTCCTCGGGTTTCTTCTTGTCCTTTTTGGCCTTGTCGACGTCTGCCTTGAGCGGAGCGATCGTGAAGACGACGAACTTGCCGTCGACTGTGGTGACCGGCTGCTTACCCCGGGCGGCACGGAATTCCTTGTTGGCTTTCAGGTCGAGGGCGACAAGCTCGCCGTCGCCGTCCTGGGGGGCGAGGGCATAGACGAGCCACCGGCCGTCCCGGGAAAGCTGTGCCCCCTGGATCGACCGCCAGCCGTCGTAGGCGTCGCAGGAGAGAGGCTTCTTGGCGGCGACGGCGAGGCTCGCGGCCGACGCCAGGACGAGGATGCAGAGGCTGAAAAGGACGACCGGACGGACGACACGAAAACGATATTTCATGAACTTTCCTCCCGGGAGATGCGATCGAGATCGATGGCCATGAGCCCTTGAATATATCAAGGTCTCGCCGCCGAGGTCAATCTTCCCGCCCCGGCTGCCGGCTGTGTCGGAGAGCAAACAAGTTTGTTTCTTTTTCGGCCCATTTTCCGACCGTCATTTGGCTTTTTTGGCGGTCATAAAGCGGAGAACAGCAGAGCTCATCCTGTAAAGTACAAGTACGCCGCGAGAATGAAGGCCAGGATAATGGCGGAGGCCGCCAGGTCGTGCCAATCCCAGCTTGCCCGGGTGCGCCGGCGATCTTCCTCTGTTGCGGTGCCGAAAGACAGGCTCTTGATCTTTTCGTAATCAGGCGCACTCGTGGCGTAGCTGACCGTGATCATCACGACGATCGAGACAATGGTGATGAACACGCTAAAATACTGAAAGTAGATATTGTTGATGATCCAGAGGAATGATCCTTCGGCATATCCCTTGGCGATCGTCTTGGCCGCGTCGGCATATCCGAACAAGCCCAGCGCGACTGGGGTGTCCACCAGCATCCGGGATAAGCCGAGGGCAAAACCTACGATCAAAGCCCAGAAGCAGCCTTTGGCATTTAGGCGCTTCCAAAAAACTCCAAAGAAGAACACAACGAAGATCGGCGGCGCCAGGTAGCCCTGCACCGTCTGCAGGTAATTGTACAGACCGCGGGCTCCCTGGATGACCGGAATCCACATCAGGGCGATGAACACCATGACGCCGGTGGCGATGCGGCCCGTGCGCACGATCTGGTGCTGCGAAGCATGGGGTTTCCACTTGGCATAGAGATCGACGGTGAACAATGTGGAACAGGCGTTGAAAACTCCGGCCAGCGAACCCATCAGGGCGGAAAGCAACCCGGCCACCACGAGCCCCCGCAGCCCGGCCGGCAGCATGTACTTGACCATCAACGGAAACGCGGCCTGGGCCACGTGCGGGATAGGATGGCCATCCGGCGTCACCATGACCTCCAGTCCCGGGACCTTGCCGCTCTTGGCCAGGGCAAAGGCGATCAACCCCGGGACGATGAACAGGTACACAGGCAGGAGCTTTAGAATCCCGGCAAAGATGCTGCCGCGGCGGGCGGTCCGCTCATTGGGGGCGCCCAAGGCCCGCTGGACAATATACTGATCGGTGCACCAGTACCACAACCCGATGATGGGCGCGCAGAAGAGCATCCCCAACCACGGGTAGTAACCATTGAAATACCAGGCCTGCTTCACCACCTGGCCGACGGCGTTCTTGGTGATGACCGGCGCCCAAGTCCCAATGACGCCGTGTGGGATCAGCGGCTTCCAGAGGTTGAACATGTCCGAACCGCAGATCGCGCGCAGCTCGTTCCAGCCGCCCAACTTCACAAGACCGTAGACCGTCAATGTCACCGAACCCAAGATCAGGACGACGACCTGGACGGCATCGTTGTAAACGACCGCGCGCATGCCGCCCAGCATGGTATAGAGACCCGTCAAGACGATCACCAGCACCGAGCCCATCCAGAAGCTGTTCACTTGAAGACTGCCCAGGCGGAGGTGAAGTTCCGGCAGCAGCGTCGCGAACACCACGCCGCCGGCGAATATCCCGACGGCGATCTTGGACACGACGAACGTGATCATCGACACGATGGACAGGACGTATCGCGAATGACTGGAAAAACGCCGTTCCAGAAACTCCGGCATGGTGAAGACGAGCGATCGGGCATAGAAAGGCACGAAGACCCAGGCCAGCACGAGCAGACACCAGGCGTGCAGTTC
>Ga0187878_1001326_pt1 | contig 24566 bp, 41 predicted proteins | sample June2016WEW_17_1_FD_132979 | JGI IMG/M metagenome (GOLD analysis project Ga0187878, IMG submission 132979) | Peatland microbial communities from SPRUCE experiment site at the Marcell Experimental Forest, Minnesota, USA - June2016WEW_17_150 | ecosystem: Environmental > Terrestrial > Soil >...
AATCAACACCACGAATATGAATAATTCTGGTGCTAATGGCTCTTGTGTAACCTGCCATCGCTTCCTTCAAACCAATGGCAATGGTTCAGCCCTGACTAACATACCGTTGAATAACGGTACAGGCACAGTTTCGGTAGCCAACGGTGGGACAAATGCGACGGATGCAGCAACAGCAAGAACGAACCTGGGAATAATCAATACGTTTGGAATGTTTGGTGACGGTGCAGATGGAAATGTTACAATCTCAACAAACACCACACTATCATCGAATAAATTTTATAATAATCTAACCGTGAATAGTAATATAACACTTAATACAAGCGGCTATGTTGTATTTGTAGCTGGAACTCTTACATTGAATGGAAATATATCCAACTCAGCAAATGGAACGATACCAGCTGCAAACGGTACATTAAAGGGTGGCGGAGCTGGTGCTGCACCTGCATGCGGTTCAGGATGTACTGGTAATGCAGGACCAGGAGTAATTGGACAAGGTGGGAATGGTGGGAATGGTGGTGCCGACAGTGGAGGTGGACAAGGTGGAGGAAGTGGGGGGACTGTCACAAAAATTATATCTGGGTACAATGTGTCTTCTTTTTCAGACATGGAAGCAAATCCTGTGTTTGGAGGAACAGGCGGAGGAAGTGGAGGCGGTGGAGGAGGTGGAGTAAGTGGAGGCGGTGGAGGAGGTGGAGGAGTTGTGATTGTACTTGCAAATATAATCAATATATCCTCAACAGGAAATATCATGGCGAACGGTGGTGTGGGTGGCGTACCGACTGGAGGTTTCTGTGGAGGAGGAGGTGGAGGAGGAGGCGGAAATATAATAATATATTACACATCACTCACAAACAATGGCTCAATACAAGTCAATGGTGGAGCTGGCGGAGCAGGTTTAGCTGGAGGTTCTACGGGTGGAACTGGCGCTAATGGAAACATTATCTATGTAACTGTATAGAAGCAAGAGGATATAAATTTCGATCATATATATTTGAAAAAGATTATAAGGATAGAAACGTTATTATAACCTCATGATACTCGACTTCAGTATTCTCGGAAGCGGACAGGAAAGGATGGATAAATGACAGAAAAAAGGGTTCAAAGGGGCAAGCAAGCTCTCGGCTTTAGCCGTGGAGAGAATTGCCCCTTTGCAGCAGATAGTAATACTTTCACAGAAACGTCGGGGTTAAGGGGTGAGTGCAAGCTCCCACCTTCAGGCGTGCAGAGGTTCAACATCAGCATTATAGGAAGTGGATTTGTCGGCACAGCAATTGGAAGGGGGCTTGTTGGATCAGGCAATGATGTGATTTTTTACGATATCGTTAATAAAGACCTACATAACTTTACCAACGATATGACCTATGCAATTAAGAACTCGAACATATCTTTCATCTGCGTACCGACACCAACAAATGTAAATGGTGAAATAGAACTGAGCTACTTAAAAGATGCAATTAAAAATATAGGCAAGGCACTGGCAAATAAAACCGAACATCATCTTATAGTTGTGAAAAGTACAGTGGTACCAGGGACGACCGAAAACGTAGTGATACCGGGATTAGAAAAATTCTCCGGGAAAAGTGTTGGTGAATTTGGAGTATGTGTGAATCCAGAATTTATAACGGAAATATCTGGAAGCTGGAGTGAAGATATGAGCAGGGATTTTAACACAGAGGATAAAATTGTCATCGGTGAATATGATAAAAAATCAGGGGATATTTTAGAGAGTTTATATAAATGCTTAAATACACCAATATTCAGAACAGACTTAAAAACAGCAGAATTAATGAAATATGCATCTAACTGCATGCTCGCTACAAAGATTTCGTATTGGAATGAGATATTTCTTATTTGTCAGGAATTGGGTATAGATTCTCGAACAGTCGCCGATATTGTTGGTCTTGATCCAAGGATAGGTAAGTATGGGACGGTCCATGGTAAAGCGTTTGGGGGTAAATGTCTGCCAAAAGATCTCAAAGCTTTTATTTCTTCCATTAAGCATCATAAACCGAGGTTATTGATGGCGGTAGACAACATAAATGAAGAAATGAAGGGGAAATATGGAGTGAGAGAATGAATGGCCCGATAAGGAAGGCGGTAATCCCTGCTGCAGGATTAGGATTAAGGTTTCTTCCAGTCACAAAATCACTACCAAAAGTGATGATGCCGATTATAAATAAACCAGTCATCCAATTTGTTGTTGAAGAAGCAATCCTGTCAGGGATTGAAGATATTATTATTATCACAGGAAGGGGGAAAACGGCAATTGAGGATTATTTTGATGCATCTCCGGAGCTTGAAGCTCGTTTATTACGGAATAAAGAACATGCATTACTGAAACAGGTAAAAGACATTTCGTCATTAGCTGATATCCACTATATAAGACAGAAGGACGCCATAGGGCTTGGAGATGCGGTTTTAAAAGCGGAAAAACACATCGGCAATGAACCGTTTGCCGTTTTATTGGGTGATGACATAATCAAAAGTGCTTCACCATGCTTAAAGCAATTAATGGATGTTCATCAGAAGTATGGGTATGATAGCTCTGTAATTGCGGTAGAAGAGGTTAAAGACGTAAAAAAATGGGGAATAATAAAGGGCACGGAAATACATGGATCAGTTTATTCTATTGAAGATCTAATTGAAAAGCCATCTTTACAGGAAGCACCTTCGAGTATAGGGGTAGTTGGAAGATATATTCTCAACCCTGAAATATTTTCCTGCATTAAAGAGACTCCTGAGGGAAAAGGAAATGAAATACAGCTTACAGATGCTATTAGAATGCTTATACAGAGTAAGAAAAAAGATGTATATGCATATAAATTTAAAGGCAAGAGATATGACGCCGGGGATGAGCTTGAGTACGTAAAAACAATAATAGACTTTGCGCTTGAAAGCAGAGATCTAAGACATGGAATCGAGAAGTATTTAAAGGAGAGGTCGTATGGCTAAAATAGCTTTAATAACAGGAATCACAGGGCAGGATGGTTCTTATCTTGCCGGACTGCTGCTTGAAAAGGGGTATGATGTGTACGGTCTTGTCAGGAGATTGAGCAAGCCGAACACGGAGAATATCACGCAGATACTCAATAGGGTAACATTGATAGAAGGGGACCTCACCGACCAGGCATCACTGAACAGCGCGGTGAAACAGGCAATACCGGACGAAGTATATAATCTTGCATCGCAGAGCTTTGTGGGCACGTCATGGACCCAGCCCGAACTTACAGCAAATGTCACTGGATTGGGAGCGCTCCGGGTGTTCGAGGCTGCAAGGCAGGTATCGCCGTCAATAAAAATATATCAGGCATCTTCAAGCGAAATGTTCGGGAACTCACCGGCGCCGCAGAATGAGGAAACACCGTTTATCCCGAGATCGCCTTATGGTGTCGCCAAGCTTTCAGCACATTCAATGGCGCGAGTGTACAGGGAAAGCTATGGCATGTTTATAACCTGTGGCATATTGTTCAATCATGAGTCAGAACGCAGAGGTATGGAGTTTGTAACACGGAAGATAGCCCATGCCGTAGCGCAGTTCAAAGCCGGAAAGCGAAAAGAACCTCTTAAGTTAGGCAACATCAAAGCACAAAGGGATTGGGGGTATGCACCTGATTATGTTGAAGCTATGTGGCTGATGTTACAGCAGAAAAACCCGGGAGAGTATGTTATCGCTACAGGTGAGTCACATACCATCGAGGAGTTTGTACAGGAGGCGTTCAAAGTAGCGGGGCTGGACATCAAGACTGATTGGACAAAATATATCTCATTCAATGCGCCTGAACTTACGCGTCCCGCTGAAGTAAATTTACTGCGCGGCGATTACAGTAAGGTGAAAAAAGAGTTTGGATGGAAACCAAAGGTGGAGTTCAAAGAGCTGGTGAAGATTATGGTTGATGCTGAGCTGCAGCGGGCAGGTACCAATTAACCGGCTTCAACACGTTAATTACAAACTGTGAGTCAATCGTTGCCTTCTTATTCAGCTTCAGCAGTACCTTAACAAACATCTCCCAAGTAGCTCCGGCGAAGCCAAGGTCAAGTTCCGGGAATGTGTAGCCATCCCTGTTCAGGTAATCCCACGTTGTTGAATACTTCCCGGGCGCAAACGGCATTGGGGACCAGATATAACCGCTCTTCAAAAACAGCGTGTACGACTTCTCAACCTGGAACTTAATGGGCGGATCTAAGGGCTTTGCGTGATACCTGTCGCCCTGCACGACATTATATACCGGGCTTAACCGGGGATTGATATAATCGAAATGGAGCTGGTTAAGGCGCGTGGTATAAGGCTTCGGGCATACATGCTCTTCTTTGCCTGTTATCTCTGTGTAATAACTGCCTGCCGCCTCTTCTTCAGTCTCATATCCGAGGCCCCATTTTATTGAATGGTAATCAAATTCCTTTTGAGTGTTAAACCATATTCTCGCCATGCTTCATTTCTCCTTTCCAAAATCAAATAGCGTTGTCTTAACAGCCTTCCGCGCAGATAACAAACATCGCCTGCATCTTCTCTCCGGGTCGGGTCCTTGTGCACCAGAAGGATCAAGTTCTGGCATCAGTTCTCCGCCGGCAGCCTTAGCTTTGCCGCACGCTGACCGATAGTAGCCGTCAAAACCATCCGGTACCCAGAAATGTACCGTTTCCATGCTCGTTGCGTACCAATCTGGTTTAATATCTTTGATTTTTATTGGTCTATCTGACAGCTCTTTGCACGGCAGGGTTATCCTGCTCTGCATACCCGGGATTTTGACTATTGCATAATCCTGGGCTTCATGGTCGAACCAGCCCATGAACTCGGCCTTCCCGAGCTGCCTGTGCCAGACTGTGGTACGTTTTTTAGTGGATTTGTTTATCATGGCTTCACCTTTTCATATCGTTTCCAGTTTGCTTTATCCGAACAATCTAAATCTCCACGAATACATCTATCAGGAGGTATGGAATTAGTAAAGGCGAAACACGGCACTGTGCATATTTGACAACAATATACTACAGCATTATCTGCTAATTCAAAGTGTATCATGTGCTCTCCAATCTCCCCAGTTATGGCCTTTTTCATTGTGGAATATGATACTGTTATATTCAGGCAGCCGATTTTTCAATAAAAGAGCGAACATATTGATGGAATCCAGATCCGGGACGCCTTTGGTTGTGCGGACTGGAATAAATGTGACCTGGCAATATTCTTTTGTGGTCGGTTGATTCTTAACTTCGAAATATGCGTTGCTATATACCTCTGCGGCAATAGCATACAATTTCTGAAGAAAAGAAATGGCATCCTGACCTTTGGAATCGATGACTATAACGATACTTACAGGGTAATCTGATACTACTTCTCCCATTTTAGTTCACCGCTGAGTATAAAGTTGTTCCATCTTTTTTCATTGTTTTTTATCAGTCCCTTCTTTGCCAACGCATTAAGAGAAAGCGTAATAGCTTTTTCGAGAATCAATTCAAAAGAGGGTGCAGTGGTATCGTCCATGAATTTCTCGATTTCACTTACAAGTTTCTGGTCATAAAATTGAGGTTCTTTTTTTGCTTTAATTAATGTAAGTTTTATCGACTCAATGAGTTCCTGCCTTTTTGGGTTTTGATTTACTTCTCCCATTTCTTGCTCACCCCAGTATGTCTAAATCGATCCTTCTGCTGCTTTGGTAATAATCCTAGCTTTGCATCTTCCCGGACTTTCAGCAGGCTTGCCAGGGCTTTATCATAATCTTTAGAGGTCATTCCCTTGAGCGCACAGATCTCTTCTTTTGATTTACCCTCGTCAATCAGGCGACCGAAACTAAATTCTTTATTTGACTTTATATTCATACTTCCTCCACATACTCATTATCTATAACTGTCTGCTGCATTTTGCTTATCTTTGCCTCGTATTCCTCAGAATATGGTATTACCTGTACTTTTGTTGGATTCGCCAGTCGAAAATCTCTTTCTATAGGTTTATCCACATCCTCACGGCGCCCCTGATAGCCTTTGTAATAACTTTTCACGCGAGCATCAAAACCTAGAACCATGCCCTCTGTTAAGTTGAGGTTATCAAACTCTTTGGTCAGGTTGAACCACAGATGATCGCACACTATTTTACCGGAGGAATCGCGGATATCCTTCAACAAAATGGTCGGCAGCGGTGCTCCCTTAAATGCATGCTTGGTACCATGTCGTACAAACGTACCGGTGAAGCGCCGGCGTTCACCTTCGAGCTGTTTAAGGGCGTGGCGCATCGTACCTCCACAGCCAACATCCCGGATATTTCCTGCCCTTTACCTGATTACCGTCGAGTTTTTTAAGACGCTTTAGTGCACGCGCAGGGGATATTTCAAGTACCTGCGCCACCTCTTTTGTAGTCAGGAAGGCATCAGCAATCCTATTCCACGGCAAGTGATCCCATACGTTTTTCAGGACCTTTATTATCAGCTCGTCGGTGATGATAGTGGGTTCCCCGATTATTGTCATATTTTACCAATTCTCCACAAACGCGGGATGATATTTCTTAAAGCTCTGTATTATTTGTTCTATATCCTCACCGACTTTTTCATAATTTCTCTCTTTTACCTGCATTGTATGATCCGCTCCAACTGCGCTAAGTTTTCTACTGCCACCGGCATTATCATGTGTCCTCTCCCCTGCTTCTCTGAGGGCCATACAGGTAACAAGTTTAAGAACCCTCGGCTTTTTTCTTTGTATTTTGTTATCTACATAATATTTCTTAGGCTTCTGAATGCCCAGAAGCTTTGCATATCTATTAATTTCCTGGTTAAACCACTCAAGAGAGAGCATATCACCTTTTTCATTAATGAATATCGGGCCTTTTTTTCGGTTACCAATATATTCTCGTAACATCTCATTTGTTGTAGGAGTAAGTGCCCGGGTTTTAGGGAGACACGGGAGCCACTCCTTTTGATTTTTGTTACCTTTCTTTGGTCTTGTCTTGGCTTTAACTTTCAGCGCTGTTACAAATCCTTGTTTACGATCCCAATATTCAATTTGTAAGTTAAGTACCTCAAAAGGGCGCAGAAGGGTTTCGAATATAATTCTAAAAAATATTTTCTCTCTTAAATTAATTTGATGTGATGTACACATAATCCGACATTCATCTAAAACCATCCCCCTTGTTAACATTGGAGCATCAGTTTGGACGACTTGGTTAGTGTTTGTAAAAACCTCAGATTTTTGCTCTAAAATATCTAATTTTTGTGGGGGAGATGTCATAGTTACTTCATCTTCCAACTATCAAACACTAAGTATATAAATTAACCCTTCTTTTTCCGAGGGCAAAAATTCAGATGTGCATCAAAGCGCAAATGTTATAAGGTAAGAAAAACACATGAACACTAATATACATTAAGTACGGATGTGTTTAAACCTATAGGAGAATAGAAATGGAAGATGTAAGAAGGAGCTTAACAATATTAGGTGAGAATGATGAACGTGTACAGAAGTGCAGGGCAATATTTTTAGGCGGGGGCACAGGGAATGAACCTGCTGATGTAGATTATACTGTTATGGTAAACATGCTTATCGAAATAGGCACAGGCACACTTAATGAACTTGTGGAAAAGATGAAAACAGACAGTGTTATGCCCGATATAATAAAAAAATACCTCCCAAAGGAATGAAGGTGCGCTCATGATAGTCCAGAAAGCTACGGTAAAAAAGAATCACCTTATTCTTGGCAATGATTACCTGACTGTTGAAGTACAGGTTGATGCGGCTGGTTTTACAGAAGGTGAAGAGGTAGTTGTTGTAGTGAGTAGTCCCGTTAAAGAGCAAGAAACGGCTGCCAAAATAAAGGAAGCGCGGGAATATATTAAGAAATATACAAAATCGAATCATGCAGTGGCTCTATTTGATGAAGTAATTAAATTAATGACGGAGGGAAAGTAGAGATGGCAAGACCGACCGGAGGACATGAACAGGATTTGGTACGTAAGAACACAGCAACAGATACAGCGCAGCGCATATTCAAGGCAAATCCAAAACTCAGCTTGAAAAAACTCACTGAGGAAATCAGGAAAGAAAACGGGATGGCTTGCAGCTACGCTACAATGGCGCCAATATACAGAAAACTCAGGGAGGAGATGTAAATGGTAAGAACAAATTTACCACAGGGAACAGATAAAAATAAGACATGCGGGAAATGCGGTGCTATATTGACTGCTCCATTAAGCATAGAATCCGGGTATTGTCAGGTATGTAAACCCCAAACATTCAGAGGTCTTGTTAAAAAGATTGGATGGCAGCACTGTTGGAGAGAAGAAGGCTCAGGCGGGATATCCCTGCCTGTGCAGTTCCATGATTATAACCGCACATTTGGCTCTTGGCCCGACCCGGATAAAGTAGCCGATTCAGATAAGCAGGATGAAACTCTGCTGACAGTCTTGGCGCGGACAAGCGGTAGCGTTTACAATGCTACGGATACCCAACAACTGCAGCAAGTTCTTATTATTAGTAATGCCAACGAGTTCAGGCTGCGCGATAATCCTACCGAACAGGAATTTGAAGCAATACTTTTAGACTGGCAAAAGTGGATGCTGCGCAAAGAGGCGCACGTTAGTATCCGGGATGCCGTAGAAATAGTTGTAGTTGCTGCAAGAAAAGCATTTAAGAAATTTATGGAGGCAAAATCATGATAAAAATGAGTTTAGATCCGCTGCGTGCCCGGCAGTTCTTTAATTTCATGGGCGGGATAGTTGATGAATTTAGATTGCATATTTCGAAACAAGGCTGGAAAGTTGCTGCAGTTGACCCTGCGAATGTTGCCATGGCAACCATTGACCTTCCTAAAGAGAACTTCCAGAACTGGGAATTTAAAGATGATGATCAATGGACTGGAAGTATTGATGGGCATCCCACCGGTGTTCAAATTGAGGAAATAGCGGTTGGAATAGATGTCATAAAGGTCAAGGAATTTATACCTGATATTTTTGATATATCCAAACTGAGATCCAACCGTTCTATGGAGGAACTTATTGTAGCCAACAGCAAGCTTTCACAAAACCCCACCAACTATCTCAGTGCACTCGATGACGAGCTGAAACCAATAGAGTTCGCATTCGTCAGGGCCCCGGAGAAATACCAGGGCATGCGAGGCAGCCCCATGTATGAGCTTGTATTGAAACAGGGCATGTTCACGCGAAAAATACTGTTGCTGCACGAAGCAGATATCAGACGTAACCCTCATATCCCGGAGTTGCCGCTGGATTACAAAATACAGCTTGAAACACTCGAACTTTTGCGCATTGTTAAAAAGCGTGCGACGGCAGATTATATCAGGTTCGGGTACGAGCGCGGCATTGTTCCAGGTGATGATGCAGCGAAATTCGCCATGAAATTCATAGCAACGGTTGAAGATGATGATGATATATCCACTGCAGAGAAATATCTTGAACGCGATGAGTTCCAGGGATTAAGGGGCTTCACCGGCGATAAAGCAGGCAGTTTATTATCAACAGATTATCTGCATGAGATCGTGCCGGCAATTCCATCCGAAACGGTGTGGGTGCACATCGGGAATGATGTGCCTGTAGTGATTGAGTTCGTACTGGGAATGACAGGACAATGTAAATACATGCAGGCGCCGCGCGTCGAGTCGGAGTGAGAATTATGCCTAACGACCTGAACGAAGTCGAGCCATGGGAAGCTGAAAAGATATGGGCTGGAAATTGCCCATGCGGAGGCGCTTTACTTGTAGGTCCTAAAGGCGGTCTGTCAGTAAACGTGAAATGTGAAAAGTGCGGCAGGAAATTCAATGTCGGGCCAAGACCGTTCTTACCGCAGAATATTTAGGTGAAATATGAGAGATAGTGAAACCAACGAAGGAACAGACGCACCATGCCAGAACTGCGGAACGCTATATTATACAATGGGGGACTTCACAACCAGATGCGATAACTGTGGGGCTTCAATAGCCGACACAGAAACCGGAAAGTGTTACACATCAGGGAGCAAAACAATATTTTCCACACCAGGAGGAACCCCTTATGAAAACTGAGAATAAATTAACGCGCGATCGTTTCACCCGGATTGACCTTGATAAATATCATTATTTTTATTCTCTTAAAGTTCCAGGCTTCGAGATATGCCTTGAGCCGTGCGCTGCGGGGTTTGACGTGTGTATATATACTGATGCCGCAGAGGCATTTCTAAAAAAACTGCAAGAAGGAAAAATATGCACAGAGACCGGCGACTATACAACATCAGCCGAAGCCCTATTCGGGGATCGCAAGGACGAGGACTGGAATAAGGCACTGGAAATAGCCAATGAGCTGCTGAATAAGTACGTCAAGCCTGAAGAAAGAGTGTGGCAAGAATGCAAGCATGGCCTGTGGCTAAGTCCCTGCCCCATCTGTGCAAAAGAGAAAATGGCGCAGAATGATGAGCCGCAAAGGGAAGTGGTCTGCGCGTGTTATACAGCAGGGAAATCCCTGTGTGGTAATAAGCATTCCATGAATACAATCATTCCTGCAAATGTTACCTGTAAACGATGCTTGGAGATATTAAGAGAAAATGAGCTGATCACACCGGAAGAGATTGTAGCACTCAGGAACAGGGCAAAGACAATAACAATGCAACTGGCGCTTAGAGCTACTATGGAAGGCACTGGAGTTGTAGTTACGCCAATGGAGCTGGAAAGCGGATACTGTGTCAGCTACACGATAATTGATAACTCTCCGAATCAACTGGAACTCTTTTCAGTAGGAGCTCGTGATAAGTCTGCGGACCCGGCAGATGCCGCGCACCTTGCGAAAGCGGTATTGGGTGAATACCTGACACTCGGGAATCTTCGGAGCAAGGGAATGACGCATTTCTTGAAAAAGGTCAAAATATGATTGATGAAACCGCAAAACTCGATGAGCTTGAAGACATACTTGGTAAATCTATAGAACTCATTGGTTATTTTATTATGAAGGTAGCATCTAACGATATAAGTCCTGATGATATGGAACGGTTTATAGATATTACTGGAAAACAGGGCGTTCGGGTATCGGAACTTTATAAGAAGCTTGGAATGACAAATGCACAGGTAGCTGAAACTGTTAAAATCGGATTAGATGTTACAGACAATAACATCAAAAATTCATAGGAGGAAGATGTCAAAGAAATTAAATTATATTGTAGGCGCCGCAATGGTTGCCATAGGGATAATCCTGGTTGCAACCACATATAAAATTGCGCTCCGGGCAGATAAGACATTCGTGCTATTTTTATGTGCGTATATGTCGCTGATTGGCGGCGGCCTGTTACTGATATGGGTAACAAGAGAAGTACACAAAGCTGCTGAGAATTTGCAGCGTATAGAACAGTCAATAGAGACACCGGGTCAGGAGCAGCCTGCGCCGCAGATTATCATAACAATTGCAAGCAACGGAATAAATGTCATGGCAAACGGCATGACTTTACCTGAGATTATTTCAACGCTTGAAATCAGCAAATTGCAAATGATAAACCAGCACATCACAGCCGGGCTGTTAAAGAAACCGTAGGAGGATTATGGCAGAAGATGATAATATAAAACAACATATTAAATTCGGTAATGTTGACATGCGATTGCCGAAGACAGCGAAAGCTATTGAACTGGCACGAAGGTTATTGGATATTTTCGGGGAAGATTTGGAAGGAACTGAGAACAAGCTGCTGGTGCAGGAATTAATGGCAAACCCGGTTAGGCGGACCTGCAAATTCTGCGGATCCACAGAAGACAATGCATGCCCGGGAGGTTGCAGTTGGGTGGCGCCGGGGATATGCTCCCGCTGCGCTGACCAGGTGAAACCTAAAACGGCGAATACGTTTGTTATAGAGCAAGGTAAAAATACAAAGGTATGGGAAGCGCTGGTAGCTGTTGCCGAGTATGTTTCAGGACAGGATCGAGAGAGTCTCACCGGAAACCTTGGTCCATCCATCACTAATGCGAATTCACATGCAGTAGATGGCATAACTATGAATGACATGATGAAGGATGCAGTAGTGGATGCAGTCAACGATACAGTATCAAGTATTATAAATAACCCTAAACTCATCAGCTCCCCGGAATTGCAGAGAGGGGCGCTGGAATATTTAAAGGGCTATTTTAAGACTCTACCTGGAACACCCAGGGAATTATTAGACCGAATCAATGATGCCTTAGAGCAAAAATGTACGAAAAGTGCGGATAATGTACACGAGTGTACGAAAAGTACGTTTAAAGCCAGTGAAGTGGAAGGTGAAGTTATCAAAATACCTGCTGAACCCGCAGTTTTTAAAGAATGTAAGCCATTCAAATGGTACGGGCTGCCAACATATCGCAAGGGGAAGACTATATACCACTGTTGCCAGGGAATGGTACACATAATGCGCGAGCGTTATGGGGATACTCAGGTGTGGGCGAAAGTTGAGGACCTTAAACGTCTCAAAGAGCTTAGTTCAAAATTAGCAACTCCCGCTACCTTGGACGAATATAATGCCACGCTGGCAGGCACATCCACATTAAAACAGTATGTAATCAAGGGGTTCTTACGCGATGTGGATTTTTCAAAGATTGGTGTTGAGGGCAACGGCAGCCAACCAAAAACAGAGGCACAAGAAGGCGAAGTTGTATGCCCTGACTGCGGTTCCACGCGTTTGTGGAAGGAAGGAAGCGTTACCCTGGCTACCGGTATAAAATATAAATACAGTTGCAGGGACTGTGACCGTAGATTCCAGAGCGATATAAACAGACCACGAAAGGACGCACGAAAGGCGGAGCATGAAGAACCGCAACAGAAGGTAATAACCCTCAATGAGCTTTTAGTACCCATATTTGAACATGATCACAACCTGAAAACCGCTTATAAAACGCTGAAATTCACCGAAATGGATGGAGGTATGACAGTTATATCATACAGCGGCACAAAATTGTACGTGAATCGGGAAAAGGTATTGCAGCTCCCAAATTCAATACCTCATGGATATTTCGGGAAACTGAAATCAGGGACGCCATCTAACCAGGCAGGAGCAATCAGGCTTTATCGAGAGTATCTTTTTGAGCAGGCAGCCAGCCCAATAAATGAAGGACATGGGGCAGGAGACGAAGTTACTCAGGTCAATGAAATATTAGTTGAAGAAATAATCAAACTTGCAAAAGAGAATATTGATAATACCGGGACGGTTCAACCCTCTAAAATAGCTAAAGATCTCGGTATTGAACCGGCAGAAGTTTCGAGGATTATTCATCTCGGACATATCTGGACGCAAATTGAGGATCATGTTAAACAGTATATGGCAAAGCATGAGATACAGAAGGGGTCAGAAGTTGTAGAAATCCCTAAACAAAAGGGAAATAGATATGTCAAAATTATAGAGGAACATAAAAAAAGGGAAGCGCAGAATCAAGAGGCAAAGCTCGATATTGAAAAAACCGCTGAAAATCTGAATCAGACAGAACAGACTGAGGAAAAGTTCACACCAGTTATAAAATATACAGATGGCAACGAGGCAAAGCCAGAGGATTTCCAGCCTGCAGGTGGCCCGGGGAAGAAAAATAAAGATGGCATAACTGTAAGCGACCAGTATGAATTTTGTTTGAACTGCCCTCACAGGCCAATGGAACCGGAAAAAGAGAGCTGCAAGATATGTGTACATAGACAGGGTGAGCTTGTAAAACAGTTTCTCAGAGGAAGTTTAGGAAGGGAACCAACTGAAGAAGAAGTTAGAGATGCGTATCAACAGGAGTATCCGGAGGGCGAGGATGTTGCAACCTCTGCGGAGAACGAGCGCCTTAAAAAGCTGAAAGAAAAAGAAGAGATTAATAAGCGCCGATGGGGTGAAAAGGACGAAAAGGACGAAGATGAACAAAAAGCACCTGAACCCGAAACATCCAATGTAGCAGATGTGACGAATGTAACGGATACATCCAATGTATTCATGGAAGCTGAAAAGTTCGATTGCAGCAAAATGGTAAAAAGCCAGGTTGGGACATCTATAGTCTGCAAACATGCGGATGGCCGTATTGCTATCAGGCAGGCGAATTACAAGGACGTTATCACGACAACCGATGTATGGATAACCACTCTAAAGGGGCTTAGCAAGGAAGCATTAAAAGAGACATTGAAAAGCCTGAACGGTGCCAAGCAGTGGATGTTGAAGAAGTATATCGAGGACCTGAAAGACGAGGAGATGGGTGCGTTTGGCAAGGTCAGAACTGATACGCGCAGGCCGGTGGAAGTAAATGAATGAAAGCAGATTTATTAACCCCAGTAGCGGAGACGGTACGGATGCTCCACAAAGTTACCAGGGAAAAGACCCGGTAGTTCTTGAAAATCACCCGAGATGGGGATTGCGGATCGTTGAAAAGATAGGTAAGAAGGGGAACAAGTTTGATGGAGCTCCAAAAAACCAAACCAAGCAATGTGCGGGATGTTTGAATTTAAGGGCCGTAATTTCAACGACAAAAACAGGATATGAAGTATCTCCGGAAAAGCTCAACCATATTGTCGGAATATGTACGTGGAGTACGATATGGAAGATTGTATGGCAATCAGATAAACCTAGAAAGTGTACGCTGGTGCCTTCATACGCGGGAGATATAATATGAGCTTATTTCCTAAAAGTATCTTGCTCAAAGCCGCCGAGCGCCTGTTCGCCTTATGCCCGTTCTGCTGGGTGATAATGTACCAGGATATCCATTATGATTTCAATAAAGGCGATATCGTCCGGTGCCACAAGTGCCGCCAGGCATCAATGATATGAAATGAGGTAAAATGATACAAATTGAGGTAATTTGAGATAAATGGATCACGTTATTCAAGATAAAATCGAAGTGTACCTGAAAAAAGCCGGCTTCTTTAAGATCACAAGAAAGGAAGTGTGGGCGGCAGGTATGCCCCCCCACCAAAAGACATGTGACCTTTCTGGTAAAATACCATGGGTTGGCATATCAACTGGGGTTCAACGCATGGAAGCAGAGGTATGCGGGATCTCACAAGTCCTCGAAATTAAAAATGTCGTAATGGCAATTTATGATAATTCAATAAAAAGCGTTCAAAAGCCGCCGGTAGTGGAGAGTCCGGTTCCTAAGCCGATTGCTCCCTCTCCCGCTCCCGGGGGTGAATCTCATCCTAAAAAGTTGACATATGGAGGCACAAAATCATGGGATGAATTGAACCCTATGATGCAAGCCCCAGGCAGTTCTGTTCCCGGCAGTGCCCTGTCTGCGCCGACACCTATCATTTGTGATTGGGATAAAAAAGAGTGTAAAGGCAAGAACTGTATATTTCATGGCAGAACTGAACCGATATTAGGTAAATTATGCCCACTTATAAAGCCAAACGCGGCGCCGACTAAAGTGTTCAAGTGCCGGGGTTGCGGCTGTCAGATTAGTGAAGAACAGGCAAAGAAAACATTCAACGAAATAGGGCGTGCGCTGTGCAAAATATGTGAAAAGAATGGTGGCTGACTAAAAAAGCTACATTGCTTAAAAGGTAGCAGACAGCCACCGATAGCTATATTATGCTTTAGGATTAAAATAGGTTCTGCTTAAAAGGTGCAGGAATTTGGCTCTTGCTTAGAAGTGATAACTTATGGTAAAAGAACAGTTCAGGGATTGGAAACCAGAAGGGGAGCTCAAGGTAAGTTATAAAGATGCGAATGGGAATGAGCGGATCTGGAAAGCCGACCAATTACAACTGCTTGAGAAAGTGCAGAAGATAATCGAAGAATTCCAGCAGCAGAAAATTAAATTAACGAACCGTCAAACGTATTATCAGCTCGTTGCTAAAAATATTATACCCAATGCAGATAAAGTTTACAAGAGAATCTGCGTGTTGCTGACAGATGCAAGGTATGGCGGGTATATTGATTGGGATGCTATAGAGGACAGGGGCAGAGTAGCGGAAAGGCATGCTGAATGGCAGAATGTTGCGGAGTTCATGAATGATGCAGTAGAAGCATTCAGATTGCCGAGATGGGACGACCAGGAATGTTATGTGGAATTATTCACTGAAAAACAAGCTGCAGAGAGTATATTATCACCGCTTGCCGATATATATCACATACATTTTGCGTATAATAAAGGATATTCCAGCGCTGTAATGATATATGATTTGTCAAAGAGGATAATTGAGCAAATATACAAGGGTAAAAAAGTAAAGATTCTCTATTGCGGTGACCATGACCCCAGTGGCGTGGATATGATTCGTGACATACAGGAAAGAGTAATTGAATTTTTAATGAAGGGTGATGATGCTTTTAATATTTACCGGGTTGAGGAATATTTTGAGATAATACCTCTGGCCCTTAGTATGGAACAGGTCAGGCAGTATAATCCTCCACCAAACCCAGCTAAGATCAAAGACCCGAGAGCAACATGGTATATTGAAAAATACGGCAATTCAGGCTGGGAATTAGATGCGTTGAGACCGGAAGTGCTCAGGAATATTGTGGAAATAGGAATACAGGAGCATCTGGATATTGACAAGTATAATGCGTGGATTGTCCGCGAGCAGCCGTGGAAACAGAAACTCCAAGAGATTGCAGATTCTCTTGTCAATAGTGATCATCTGGAGGAATAAATGGGTCAAGAAGATATCCTCAAGGAGCTTGTCACGCGCGGGGAAGTGCCGGTGGGCGAGATTAATACGAAGTTCAAGCCGAAAGGCCCGGTTTCGCAGCAACTATCGGCGTTGCGGAAAAAGGGGCTTGTGGATCGCAAGCTGGTAAACCGGCACTTTGTATATTTCCCAACTCCGGAGGCGATTGCGCTCGAACTGGCGCGGCAGAGGGAGGCAGGTGTAATATGAGTGAAAGGTACGAAAAGTGTATAAAAGGGTTAAAATCCTTTTTATGTAAAATCGGCGTTCATAATTGGTCTGAAAACCACAATGGAATAAGGATCTGTCAGTGGTGCCCGGCAGTTGATAGATATTTTGGATTATCAGGTCTTCTCCGGAAGCGGGACGAAGACGAGACTGGAATTAAAGAAAATGCTGTAGAGTTGAGAACATTCTGGCTTAAAGTGGATTCGGAGACGAAATGACCGAAAAGTGCAAAAAGTGCGGTGGGTCCGGTGATATGTTTGTCATGGAGAAGGGTAAGCAGAGTGTGATTGTAGCCTTCAGGGATATGGCAGCACATAAGAAGGATGGTTATAAACCAACAGGCAGCACAATTTGTTGTAGCATATGCAATGGACTCGGAGTGGTTGAGGCTGATTGATGGATAAAAATAATGAATTTGACAAACAATCCGAGCCGACAGCGCACGACTACGTTGCTGAACAGCGCAGGAAGCGCAAACAGAAACAGGCGCAGAGAACATTAGAGGGACTGTGAAACCACTGCTAAAAAAATCGTATGGGAGTATCCCACATCTGCCCGGCTCACGCATGGGAGATGGTGACCATCATTGTGCGCCAGGCCAAGCCAAAATAGCAACCGAGAAAGCAAGGGACGGGAACGATTTAATTATAGTTGAAGAGAAGCTGGATGGTAGTAATGTTAGAGTTGCAAAGATAGATTCAGTATTATATCCGCTTACCAGGGCAGGATACGTTGCAAACACGTCCAAATATCTTCAGCATCAGATTTTTTATAAATGGGCAATGTTAAATTATCAAAGATTTGATAATATATTGCAGAACGGTGAGCGCATTTGCGGAGAATGGTTAATACAAGCGCACGGAACTAAATACAATTTAAAGCATGAGCCGTTTGTTGCATTCGATATTTTTAACATTCTCTCAGAACGACTTAATTATGATGAATTTATAAAACAGGTAAATAATAAATTTGTTACCCCTCATTTACTTCATACCGGGAAACCCATTAGTATCTCTGAAGCGATGAAAACAATAGGGGATTATGGATTTCATGGAGCTTTGGATAAAGTAGAGGGCGTTGTATATCGTATAGAGCGAGGCGGCAAAGTGGATTTCTTATGTAAATATGTGCGACCGGATAAGAAAGACGGGTGCTATCTGGAAGGTGTAACTGGCGGCGATCCAGTTTGGAATTGTGATTATAAACAATTACTTTTAAATGAGGTGATAATATGAAAAAAGGTGATAGGGCAGGTGCCATATTCAGGATAAACTCACGCAGGCGAGTTCTGGCACTGGCAGGATACGGGGAGTACCAAGGCGAAGATGTGGAGTTCAACTGGGACCTCAACGCTAACATCATAAAACTGGATTCCGGGGAAATACTTGATACCAACACTTGCCATAGCTGGGGCACCGAAGAAAGTATCAATCGCATAGTCAAATCTCATCAGAGCAGAAGCTATGAGATTGTAACCATGCAGGAGTACAGGGCAGAGCAGGAAAGGAGAGGACAGACGACGTGAGAGTTAAATTGACTGAAAAGGGTAAAAAAGTTGTAGAGTCTTTAGAGATTCCAGAGGACGTCCGAGTGAAATTTTATTCCCTGTTCAATGACCCCAACGAGTTCAGAGTATATTATAAAAATCAGCAAGAGTTTAAAGAAAAAATAGTAGATTGCTGCTTTGGGTGCTAAATGCCTTGTAAAATCTGCGGCGGCAACGAGTTCAAAATCACCGATGATAAACCCTTTATGCAGGAATGTATAAACTGCGGCGATAAGGAGCTATGGCAGCCCGGGAAAAGAGACACCTGCGTATGTACTGGGGTATATACCTGTGTAGTGTGCACCCGGAAGATTGCCAAGCATCAGGGCGGACACGCAATCCACGGCTTGCCGGCACATAAGAAGTGCATGATTGTTTATACTGCATGGGAAATCGAGCAGGAAAATCCCGGGATATCCGCGAGTGAATCAAGGATACTGCAGGTGGGAAGAAACCTGGAGAGCTTATATATCGGAACTGAAAGTAAACAATAGAATTTATCGAAAATCTGGAGAGAGTATGAAATTGAGCGAGAAAACTAAAGAAATCATATCAAGGCTTGACAGGAGCTTTAAAAGGCAGCTTGCACGGTATGACCACAGCGACCATAGAGAATGCACAGCATTCCAGAAAGAGCACGGCATGGAAGGCTGGGAAATATTCTGGCTGCCTGAAGAAATGTTCTACGAGGACTGTTTATCAAAACTCTCCCCGGATGATGTGGTGTTTGACGTTGGCGCCGGTGACCTGCGCTTTGACCTGATGATGTCTGAGCATGTAAAAAAGGTATATGCTGTTGAGATTAATCCCGGTCTTGTTTCCAGTGCGCTCAGGATAATTGGCTGGGACCTGCCAACCAATTTAACCGTGATATGCGGCAATGCATTTCAGATGGAGTTACCCGGTGATGTGACTGTAGTAACGTGCCTGATGATTCACCGGCAGCATGAGTTCCCGGAATCATGGGCATTTGAACCTTCGCCTGAATTCAGGATAATTGCTTATAATAAGGATGGGATGGCATGCCATTAAGTAGCGTGATGCTGGATAAATTACCCAATTATATTCTACAGTCAAATGATTTATTTGAATTAAGTGATATATATTACATTGTAGAAATGCTGATGCCTGGGAATACGATCGGAAAGCGAGCATTTAATCGTATACGTTGGATATCAGAACTCAGCGAAAATGAAATACTTGATAGATTAAATGCACACAAGCCACCCGATGCAGAAATTAAACTGCGCCTGAAAAGCCTTAAAAAGAAAATAGAGTTATACGACGAAACTAAGGTGTTTAAGCCACTTATTAAGATAGATGCTAACTTTTTTAATCTTAGCGAGCTAAACGCTCCATGGGAAGAAGATTTCTATTTGAGTGCATGGAGTCCAGAAACATTAAAACTGACACAATTCGAAGCATCGCTCATAGAAGATATCACTGATTTTCTTCCGCGGCATATGAAAATCTATGACTGGAACCTGCCATATGCAGAAGCTATACTGTTAAGAATCAGGCGAAAAGTTGCCGAGGCGACATGTCAACCATAGATGAAATTGTCAAAGCGTCAAAGGACGGCTGCGTTCAGTATGATAGTATTGAGTATAAAGGGGTCAAATTGCTGGCAACAAAGACGAAGATCAAAGATCTAATTCGCGTCACATGGGAATTTACCAAGGACCCGGAAGTAAAGAAGCTGGCAGATGAGCTGAACATCGAGCTCAGGAAATTGGTGCGATAATATGGAAGACTGCCTAATCTGCGGTAAACCTTTGGGCACCGCAAAGTTCGTTACCAAATTCAAAGATAGGCTCTTGCATGTGACCTGTGAGCAGAGCATACTTAATGAACCTGCATACGAAGCCGGGATATTTTATGATTATGGACTACACGGCGCAAGAGGAACGCACCCGGAGGATAGTAACTATGGATATTAACTATGCCTTGTGCAAGGGATATTAACTATGGACGAGGACTATTTTTGGTGCGATAAGTGCAAAAAATTCTTCCTTGTAAAGAAGACAGGTGATAGATGCCCGACCTGCGGGATAACCGTAAGTGAACAGACCTACGGGGTGCCATAATGTTAAGAGTAATAATAATTACATACGGAGAACCACCGGGGCCGTTCATAAAAGAAGTAACATTCCAGGGCGCAAAATCTATCGATTGGATAAAACACTTAAAAAGTACAGTGTTGCCAAATTGCGATTTTATTATATATGATAATAATTTATTTTTCCCAGTCAACATGGATGGTACATGCGAACCGCTTGCTGAGGATGAGGTTATCGAATATTTGTACGGCACAGCATATCCGGCGCTTGAAAAAGAGGGGCTGTTGGTGCGCAGGAACGGCAAATATTATAACCCGAAGCAGAAAAAACCAGATGCGCAGATTGAAGTTCGCGGCGGCGCTGTTCTCTTGAAAAACATGAGGTAAGTATGGCTAAAAAAAGAGATCATTACGAAGAATTGGGGGTCCGCAAAGATGCAGCTCCGGAGGAAATCAAGAAGGTTTACAGGAAAAGAGCTAAAAAGGTTCATCCGGATAATGGCGGCGATCCCGAAGAGTTCAAGCTCATTTCAACAGCATACGCTATCCTCTCAGACCCAGACAAACGGAAGCGTTATGATGCCGGCGAAGATTCAGAGCAGATAAACCAGGCAGGCAGCCGGGAGCAGCAGGTAATGACCACGGTGTTCAATATGTTTAATACCATTATTGAACAGCACGAGGACCTGATACATGATAATCTATTTGAGATTATCAGGCAAAGCATCCGGGAAGGACAGCATAACTTTAAGAAAGGAATAAAAATGAATGAGGTACAGATAGAGCGGTATAATACTATTTTGAAGAGAATCAAGAAAAAGGATAAATCGCTGCTTTTCATTCAACTCCTTTATAACAAGATCAGAGCCTGCGAAACTATGATAATACAGTTGGAAGATAATATCCAACTGGGCGAGGAAGCGCTTGAATTGATCAAGGAATGTGAATACGAGACTGATGAACGATGCCCGAGCTATTTGCAGAACAGGTTTAATTTCGCATTCACAACAACATGAGTTCTAAACCCAAAGTAATCAAAATTACATGTGAGGACGGCCACTTAGGCGACCAAATTATTACACTGTTCGAGAATGGAAAAATAAGGGCTGAGCCGATAGAATGCAGAAAGCTCACATGGGCTGATATGGGGAACACACCGGAGAAGGAAGCGAGACAAGAGATTGTCTTATCGGCCCAAGTCCATGTGCAGATAGGGAATAGTGTATTTCAGAGAGAATGTAAACTGGCGTGTCGCGAGAGGGAAAGGAAAATCGTAAAGATAGAGCCGAGGAAATTTACAAACCATGAGATTGAACTCAGTTTAGATAAAATTGAAGGTAAAAGGGATAAATATGTTACTTTTCTGATAGAAAAGCAGGATTTCGCAGGCGATTTATTAACGTATAAAAAGAAGATAGAATCTAAGTTCAATCTTACCGAGCACGAACTGATACAGGAAGCTCATAAAATCATCAAAGGACAGTATTCGTGGGTGCATTTCAGGAATCATGTCGAAATAGATGGGAGGATCACAGATGGGCTTGCATTCGTAGGCAGCACCAAAGACCACAATGGAAAAATAATGGGATTTGAGGCAAAAGCCGATACTGATAATTATGAACGATTGTATCGTCAATTAGATTCTTACCTGACCATTTGTGACGAGGTATATCTCATTGTAGAAAGTAAGGAACCTCCCACAGACTTACCGTTCTATGTCGGTATAATCAAAGTTAAAGATGGAATTGGTGAGACTGTTAGAGCTGCAACGTCCCTTAAACATTCCATTGACGTAGGCGAGTGCTGGAAAACCCTGTTAAAAGGCATGAACGCTCACTTGAATTTAAAGAGAAACACGGATACGATCAGTTTTTTCAATGCTGTAGAGAACATCAAGCGCAAACTGATATGGAATCAGTTTGTAATAGGATATCACCAGACATGGGTACAGGAGTACGTGCCGCTGACTGACGCAGAAAGAAGGCTTGTAAAATCATATTTCGGTGTGGAGTGTCAATCGGCAATTTTCGGGCAGGAAACTCTAAAGGAAGCTGAACCTAAAAAAGAAGTTGTTGAGATTGCAAAGGCAGGACAGAAAACATTGTGTTGATAATTATTAATATTAGTTTGGTTAATAATAAAAGGTGAAAATATATGGTAGAAAAAAAGATAAGAATATACGGGCATAAGCCCGACCCCGTATCGATAATACGAAAACCGCGTGCAAGGAAATTTACAGCAGGAACCTTACCGCGCAAAGTAAGCCTGCGCTCTCAGATGCCCCCAATATTTGATCAGGGACAATTGGGTTCATGCACTGCTAATGCATTCTGCGGACTGTTGGGGTTCTTACAGTTGAAGTACGAAGGAAAGTTTGACCCGAAAAGTCGCCTGTTCTTGTATTACAACGAGCGGGCGTCAGAAAACACAATTCAGGAAGATGCCGGAGCGATGCCGATAGATGGAATTAAGTCGCTACAAACTCAGGGGATTTGCCCCGAATCGTTGTGGGGCTATGATATAAGCCAATTTACTGTTCAACCCCCGGCAAACTGTTACCAGTCTGCTCTCGCTCTTAAGCTTCTGAAAAACCAAAGCCTTTCCACACTTGAAGATATGATGGACTGCCTTGCCAGCGGGTATCCGTTTGCACTTGCCATGCAGGTATATCCCGGACTTGAAGGCGATACAGTGGCTCAGAACGGTAAACTTCCAATGCCAACACCCGGCGAGCAGTGCCTCGGAGGTCACTATGTCGATGTGATAGGATATGACCTTGATATACAGTTGTTTCCGGGAAGTGCAGGTTCCTTAGAAGTTAGGAACTCGTGGGGTGCTTCATGGGGGGATGCAGGGCACTTCTGGATGCCGATTGAGTATGTAACGAATATAACTCTAATGGGCGGTGCACTTACCTCAGATTACTGGGAGCTTGAGACCGATGAGGCAGACCAACCACAGCCAACATACGGCACAATAAGGGGTATTGTAACTGATGCCCGAGGAGCGCCGATTGTCGGGGCAATAGTAAACGCAGGTGTACCTGGAACAACACACATACTTACGGATGGTTCAGGGTATTACAGTATAAATATGATGATAGCTGGAACGTATAACGTGTCGGTTTCTGCGCCGAATTGTCTTACTGCAAACGCAACTGTCGGAGTATCGTTAGGCATAATAGTGTCGCAAAACTTCACACTGGCGCCGATACCCACGCCACAGCCTCAACCGCAGCCAACACCAACTCCATCCCCGGTAGAAGTGTTCGTTAACCAAATATTGCAGGACATCAAAGACCTGGAAAACGTGCTTGAGGGGTTCATGGCCAAAAAAGGTATGAAAAGGCGATAGTAAAGCGCACCCAAAATGAGTATAACTATATAATATCTGAAAGCATATTAAAGTATGCAAGAGTGATTCAAGAACTCTGCGTTAAGAGGTGAAACAATGAATAAGAAATTAATAGCACTGTTGACAATTGCACTGATAGCAGTCGGCGCAGCAGTCGCAACACACGAAACAAGCATACCAATTTCAATATACTCAGGGCCAACCCCGGAAGTAGGCAGTGCATCGGCATACACGTATCCAGCCGAAATACAGCCGGTTGACAAAGCGATCAACGAGAATATCGCAATGGGAAACGTTCTGGCAAAAGGGCCGTACTGCCCCCAGGTGTTGGGGTAAATATCTATAAAACTTCCAGTCATCTGCCGGAGGGCTTATTGTACTTTCTCCGTAAAATCACGCGCGTCCCTCTGGCAGTTGCACACTTTTTTATGACTATTTTAGGACTATTTTATAATATCTATCGGGCGAAAAGTATAAGTGATTATAAACCTTAGAATAAGAATATGGGTTCTATAATTCATTATACAAATCCGAATAAACCAGATCGTACAATCTGCGGCCATAACTCTACAATCCCAGGCAGGACATACTCAAATGTAACTACGATAATTGATAATGTAACCTGCTCTGCATGTAAAAATGCGATTAAGGCAAGAAGGCACAATGGCAGAATCACAATCCCGTGATAAGGATTACTCTGGCCGCCCTGTTCGCTGCAAGATAAGGTTTATGATATATCATTCACAAGGCAGCAAGGGAATTGCGCCTCATGACGCAATCATGTGGTGGTACAACGCCGGTCCCGGCTTGTGTTCGTTTAATCAAGGTGGTGGATGTG
>Ga0187878_1001327_pt1 | contig 24549 bp, 23 predicted proteins | sample June2016WEW_17_1_FD_132979 | JGI IMG/M metagenome (GOLD analysis project Ga0187878, IMG submission 132979) | Peatland microbial communities from SPRUCE experiment site at the Marcell Experimental Forest, Minnesota, USA - June2016WEW_17_150 | ecosystem: Environmental > Terrestrial > Soil >...
GAGAGCCGTCTGGCCGGCAAGCCGTCGCGGGTGATTCGCTCCACTCGAAGGGGGAGAGCCAATCGAGGACAGACCCAGCTTCGAATCACGGAATATCCGGACTGGGTTGCCGAACCCGGGCGAGATTCGATGATCTTGCACGGACAACCCATGATGATCTCGGTGCCGATGAATTCCTGCATGGGCCAGTGCCAGAAGTCCTCAGTGAGATCTTCGATTCTGAAATCCGATCCGAAGAGCGGCTGATCCAGAAGCCTGGGCGTCAGTGGCAGCACTTTGTCGGGCGATTCCATCAGGAAGCCCTTGACCGGTTGTCCCGGCGTCATCTCGATGAGAACAGCCTGGCCGGCCACGGATGAGGGCCAGACGGCCTGATAAAGCATTTTGAAGGACTTGCCTTCTTGTCGTGCCTTGATCACGATCCGCTTGCTTTCCTGTTGTTCGGTCTGTGGGTTGATCTGCACTAGTCTCGCATGACCGCGAAAGCCTACCAGCCGGCTGGCAAGCACGCGGGCGATCAGCTGTTCTGGAGTCTCAGTGGGTTGGCCGGCGCCGGCGTCGCGGAATGACGCCAGTTGGAACAGCAAGCAGAATGAAATGGCGGACCAGAATCCCTTTTTGAGGTGTTGGTATTGGGAGATCGCCAGCAGAGGGGCGGAGGTGGAGGCGAGGACCTCCGGCTCGGAGAAAACTATCATAGCGTCCTCGCCAACCACTCAAGTGCCATGCAGTGCCCCAAGTCCTCCTGGATCGTTCACGCTTATTAATTAATAGGAAATCGCTCTTTGGTGCTGCATGGAGAATAGCATAGGTTGGGGCGGCAAGCCTGCTGAATTATCCCGGCTGCCGGGTTCGAAGGTTGGTTCGGGACCGAAATGGAGGGAACGGGGGCGTGCGGTGTTGGAGAATGGAAGCCGCCGGGATCTTTAGCGCGACTGACCGGCCGATTCGACGTCATCCTCCCAGGCGCGGATTTTGAGGTCATAGTGCAGGGTCCTCCTCCCGGCAGCAGGAGGCGGACGTTGCGGCCGATCCCAAAGTTTCAGGTGTTGCAGGGTTTTCTCGATGACGCCGAGCGCCAACGAGCTTATTGCCAGCGCCGGAAACGGAACTACGCTACGGACCATCAAGTCGCTTCACGCTCTTGGCAGAAAGATGCGCGCCAGCTGCCGGCGAGTTGTTACTTGACGAGCTTGTCGACGAAGTCCTTCAAGATGCTTAAGGGGACCATACCGGTCACACGCTGCTGCCGGCCCGTTTCGGTAATGATGAACGACGTCGGTGTTGACGTGATGTTACGGCTCTGGCCGAGCAAGATCTCCTGGTCAACGACTGCATCAATCGCCGGCTCAGCGGCGATCGTCTGCATTCGCAACACCTCAGTCGGGTCCAGCATCTTACCAAGGGCGGCCTCGATGTTGCCGTCCTGCGACCATTTGTCCTGCTCGGTGTAGAGAGCATCCGTTACCCGCAGCCACCGCTCTCTGCTGAGATGCTGGGCTGCAAGAGCAAAGCGCGCGGCCTTACGCGCAAATTGATGGATATCCACCAGAGGAAAATCGTGGTAGACGATGCAAATCTTGTCAAGCTTGTTCGTCTTGGCGTAGTCAGCGAGCAGAGGCTTCAGAGTTTCCAAATAGTATGTTCGGCATACAGGGCACTGATAATCCGAATAAACCTCAATCTTGACCGGTGCGCCCGGCTGACCGCCGAGGTAGAGCTCCCCCTGCTTGTCGATACCGGTTTGCCCGCTTGCTGACAGCGCCGCCGGCAAAAGCATGCATGCAGCCGCCACCCAGATCCAACCCTTGCGCTGATTCGTCCGTTTCGATTCTGCGATCATTGCCAACCCCATTTTATGCATAATTCGTAGGGTTAGTATACTCTGGGAAGGTGCCTGCTTGAAGTCTAAAAACCGGAGCTACGCCAAATCCCGCCCGAAGCCATAAACCCGGCTGCCAAATACCAGGCGTGGTATGGCCAAAGCCAAACATGCCGCCAAGGCTCCAACAAACTGTGAAAAAAGCCGGACGTGGCCTCATCACGGCCGTGCACGAAATGGAACTGAACAGGGATGCACAGGATAACCAGAATCGCTGTTCTGGAGCTGGAGTTTATGCATGCGGTTTGAGGCCCAAAGTGCCGGCAGCGAATCGACCCGGCCCAGGCCGGGATATGGGGACCCTCCAGAGTGAGCGCCAAAAGGCGCGGCACCCCCTGCAGCAAGGTTTTAGCGGTTGCAGGCCACTTGGGATTCTGCTTATTATTATTCATAGGCCGTTAGTCCTGGGCCTTTCAGGGCTGTGCTTCGGGAGTAGGGGGGAGAATCTCCCTTTTTAGGTGTCACTTCGCTCGCGATGAATGGAATGACAGGGGGTTCCGTCCAAGCTGGCTATTTCAAACTACCCAAGTGAGGGGTCAAATCATGAAGACTGTCGGCCAGATGTTGCATGCCAAGGGCTATGATTCATGGACGCTTGATCCGGATTCCACGGTTTATGATGCCCTCGAGTTGATGGCCCAAAAAAATGTGGGGGCGCTGCTTGTGGTGCGCGAAAAGCGCCTGATCGGCATTTTCTCTGAACGCGACTACGCCCGAAAGGTGATTCTCAAAGGCAAGCACTCAAAAGACACACTGATTCGCGATGTTATGACTGAAAGACCGAAATGCGTTGATCCAACGAGAACGATCGAGGAATGCATGGCTTTGATGACCGATAGCCATATTCGGCATTTGCCGGTGCTTGACGGGGAGGCGCTCCTCGGCGTCATATCCATCGGAGATGTAGTCAAGGCAATCATCATGGAGCAACAGGGCACCATTAGCGATCTGGAGAATTACATTACGGGAAAAAGGTAATACCCGCCAGCGAACCATGAAACACGAGGAATGCAAGGAGACTCCTCCGGTGCATGCCACGGGTTTCATGGTTTCAGTCTTTTTTGAGGCGATAGATGTGCGTGCTCTGGCCAAAGAAGGCCGCGGCAGCTTCCATGAAGGTCTCCGACAGGGTCGGATGAGGATGAATGCTGAGCATGACATCAGAAGCCAACGCCCCCATTTCGACAGCAAGCACTCCCTCGGCAATCAATTCTCCCGCTCCCGGACCGACGGCGGCCGCCCCAAGCACCTGCCCATTTTCCAGGTCGAGGACCAACTTGGTCATGCCATCCTGACGGTCCAGGGTGGCGGCTCTTCCTGACGCGCCCCAGGGAAAGCGAACGATCTTGACGCGTCGGCCTTCTTCTTTGGCCCTGTCTTCGGTAAGGCCACACCAGGCAACTTCGGGATCCGTGAATACGACTGCGGGAATCGCCCGCGGCTCGAAGGCAACCTTGCGCCCGGCAATCACCTCAGCAGCCATCCGTCCCTCGTGCGTCGCCTTATGTGCCAGCATGGGTTCGCCGGCGACATCACCGATAGCAAAGATGTCGGGATCGGCCGTGCGGCGTTGCGCATCGACTATCACGAAGCCGTGGCTGTCCAGTTCCACACGCGTATTTTTCAACCCGGAAATGTCCGAGTTGGGCTTGCGCCCGACGGCGACGAGCACGGATTCGTATATCTGTTCGGCGTCTTTTAGCTCATCGCCATCGAACCGCACGCGCAGGCCGCCGTTCTCTTCTTTGATCCCAACGACTTTGGCGTTGAGCATGACGGAGTGAAATAGGCCCTCGATCCGTTTCGAAAGAACGGACACAAGGTCGCGATCCACGCCCGGAAGCAAACCGGCGGTCATTTCCACCACCGAAACCTTGGTTCCCAGGCTGGCATATATGGTTCCCAATTCCAGGCCAATATAGCCCCCACCCACCACCAGCATGGCCTTCGGAATCGCACTGAGTTCCAGCGCCGCGGTCGAGTCCAACAAGCGAGGACTCTGCAGCGAAACACCCGGAAGCTTGGAGGCACGGGAGCCGGTCGCCAGGATCGCTTTCTCGAATGTCAGATGCTCTTCACCCCCATCGTGCCTCTCGATCCTAAGCGTTCGGCCATCCAGGAATGAGACGCGGCCCCGGATATAGCGGACGGATCGTTGCCTGGTAAGAAGGCCGAGCCCGCCGGTCAGTTTTCGGACCACGTCGTTTTTCCAGGAACGCAGCTTCTCGACGTCAATCAGTGGCGCGGAAAACCCTATGCCCCAATGTGCAGCCTGCCGCGCTTCGGCGATCACATTGGCAACATGAAGCAATGCCTTGGAAGGAATGCAGCCACAGTAAAGGCAGACACCGCCGGGATTTTCCTCGCCGCCGATCAGAGCGACTTTCAACCCGAGATCGGCAGCCAGAAACGCAGCCGCATAACCGCCGGGGCCAGCCCCGATTACTGCCAGTTGCATCGAATTGGTCTCTTCGCTCATGATCAATCTCCATGACTGTACGAACTCAAGATGAACGCAGGAAGTGGCTTTCAGACCGGCAGGGCTCCAAGGCTCCAAGAGTCTTATCCTTGGTTTCTTGGCGTCTTAGCGTCTTTGCGTCCTGGCGTTAAGCTTTAGTTGCGGATATGCCGCTTCATGTTCTTCGTAGCTAAGTTTTTTCCTCCGACGACTGAATTGCAGCCAGTTCATCCTTCAAGCGGCAGTAGGAAGGGCTGCTCCAGAGCCTGGGTAACCCAGCGCAAGAAGCGTGCGGCATCCGCGCCGTCGATCAGCCGGTGGTCGTAAGAAAGCGACAACGGCAGCATGAGCCGCGGCTCGAACTTGCCGTCGACCATGACCGCTTCCTGCCGCGCACGCGAGATGCCCAGGATGGCAACTTCCGGAGCATGGATAATCGGGGAGAACTGGGTCCCTCCGATCCCTCCCAGGTTCGTGATGGTAAAAACGGCACCCTCCAACTCTTCCAGCGTGATCTTCCGACCCCTCACCTTTTCCGCCAGATGAACAAGCTCGATGGAAAGCTGGAGGATATTCTTCTTGTCGGCATCTCGAATTACTGGAACGATCAACCCACGGTCAGTGTCCACTGCCACACCGATATGGCAGTACTTTTTGATTATGATCTGCTCCTTTTGCATGTCCAGGCTGGCCGCAAAACTGGGGAAGACCTTCAATGCCGATGCGATGACTTTGACCGCGATGGAGGTGATGGTCAGTTGGCCTCCCGCAGCCTCGATCTTTCCGGCGAAGCGCTTGCGCAGCTGTTCCAGACCTGTAATGTCGGCGCTTTCAAAGTTGGTCACATGAGGAATGCTTGACCAGGAATAGCTCAGGCTCTCCGCGATCTTGCGCCGCACCCCGGTCATTTCCTTGCGCTCAATTTCTCCCCACCTGGAAAAATCCGGAAGTGATGACGCCGTGCCGGCGCGCAACACACTGGTGTCGGTGATTACCCTCTTGGCAAAAGCCTTGACATCTTCTTCCCCGATCCGCCCTGCAGTGCCAGACCCCGGGACTTGTTCTATGGAGATTCCCAGCTCTCGCGCCAGCCTGCGAACCGTGGGGGAAGCGGGAACAGACGGGCGCGGCTGTGCCATCTGGACCATCTCCTCGGGGTCGTGCTTCGCGTTCTCTTCCCGGGGGCTTTCAGCAGGCGTTTGAGGGATTGCCGGGATTTTTTTCTCCGGCTCAGGCGCTTCCTTTTCCCCGTGTGCCGGACCGGTATCTGTTACCTCCTCTTCAAGGCTAAGGATGATCTGACCCACTTTGACCTTATCGCCTGCGCGCACGTGGATTTCTTTGACGACGCCGTTGATTGAAGATGGAAGTTCGAAGTCAGCCTTTTCGGTCTCGAGCTCGAGAATCGGCTGGTCGACTGCGACCTTGTCGCCCACCGAGACCAAAATCTTGATTAGATCGGCCGACTCAACGTGTTCACCAAGTTCCGGAAGCGTAAACTGGACAGTCATGGTTTCCTTCCAAAAAGCAGCCGCGGATTCCACGCCAGGTCATGCTTCGTAACATCCGTAAAATCCGTGGCCGCTCTTGCATTAGGAGCTCATCGGGTTGGGTTTGTCGGGATCGATTCCCCAGTCGATCATTGCTTGCTGGACCACCCCCGGTTCCATTAGCTTCTCCCGGGCCAGGGCGTTCAGCGTGGCCAGAGTAATGAATCGGGCGTCGACTTCAAAAAAGTTGCGCAGCGCCTCCCGCGTCTCGCTACGCCCGAAGCCATCCGTCCCGAGCGAAACCAGGGGCCGCGGAAACCAGCGTGAAATCGAGTCGGGCAGCGCCTTCACGTAATCGGAGGCGGCCACGAACACCCCGGGGGCCTCGGCCAGGCATGCGGTAACATAGGGGACTCTTGGCTTCTCCATCGGATGCAGCATGTTCCAGTGCTCGACGTCGTGCCCATCCCGGTAGAGTTCCTTATAGCTTGTGATGCTCCAGACATCGGCGGCAACATCATACTTCTCTTCCAGCATCTTCTGCGCACGCAGCGTTTCACGCAGGATCGCGCCGCTGCCGAAGAGCTGGGCATGCAGACGTGCATCTGTTTTTTGTGAGGCTTTGAATCTGTACATGCCTCTGAGAATGCCGTCCTTCACACCTGCAGGCATCGGAGGCATCGGATAGAACTCGTTCATGACGGTCAGATAATAGAAGACGTTTTCCTGAGCCTCATACATGCGGCGGATGCCCTCGCGGACGATCACGGCAACTTCGTAAGCGAATGCGGGGTCATAGCTGATGAGATTCGGCAGGGGATAAGCAAGCAGGTGGCTTTGGCCGTCCTGGTGTTGGAGGCCTTCCCCCGCGAGTGTAGTCCGGCCCGAGGTCCCTCCGATGAGGAAGCCTCGGCACCGGCTGTCGCCCGCGGCCCAAATCAAATCTCCTATTCTCTGGAAGCCGAACATGGAATAAAAGAGGAAGAAGGGGATCGCATTAATACACTGGGTTGCATAAGATGTCCCGGCGGCGATAAAGGAGCACATCGACCCTGCCTCGGAAATTCCCTCTTCAAGGATCTGCCCGTTTTGAGCCTCTTTGTAGTAGAGCAGGGTCTCCTTGTCGACCGGCTCGTAGAGCTGCCCGACGTGCGAGTAGATGCCTACCTGGCGGAAGAGCGATTCCATCCCAAAGGTGCGGGCTTCATCGGGCACAATAGGTACGATCAGCTTGCCGATTTTTTCATCCCGCATCAGCTTGGAAAGCAGACGGACGATCGCCATGGTGGTTGCCATTTCCCGATTGCCTGTACCTTCATAAAACTCGCGGAAGAGATCTTCCTCTGGGGTCTCGAGGGACTTGCACCTTACGATCCGGCCGGGAACATATCCGCCCAGCGCCTTTCGCCGCTGCTGCAGATACTGCATTTCCGGGCTGTGATCCGGAAGCTTGTGGAATGGCGCTTCGGCTATTTCTTCGTCGGAGATGGGAATGCCAAAACGTGAGCGAAATTCCCGCAGTTCTTCCTCGTTCATCTTTTTTTGTTGGTGGGTGATGTTTCTTCCTTCGCCGGCCTCGCCCAGGCCGTATCCTTTGATGGTCCGCGCCAGGATTACGCTCGGGACGCCCTTGTGCCCCACCGCAGCCTTGTACGCTGCGTAGACCTTGTTCGGGTCATGCCCACCGAGCCGCAGCTTCCGAATTTGTTCGTCGGACAGGTGTTTGACCATCTCGAGCAAGCGGGGATCCTTGCCGAAGAAACGGGTGCGATTGTAGGCGCCCGACTCGACGCAGTACTTTTGCCACTCTCCGTCCACCGTTTCTTCCATGCGCTGAACCAGGAGGCCGTCGCGATCCTTGGCCAGCAGCGGATCCCAGTCGCTCCCCCAGATCACCTTGATGACATTCCAGCCTGCGCCGCGAAATATCGCTTCCAGTTCCTGGATGATGTTTCCGTTGCCGCGCACGGGTCCATCGAGGCGCTGCAGGTTGCAGTTGATCACGAAGATAAGATTGTCCAGCTTTTCGCGCGCCGCCAGAGTGATGGCCCCAAGAGATTCTGGTTCGTCGGTTTCTCCGTCACCCAGGAAGGCCCAGACCTTGGCGTCCGATCGCTTTCTCAAGCCCCGATCCTCGAGGTAGCGATTGAACCATGCGCGATAAATGGCCATGATCGGGCCGAGCCCCATGGAGACAGTGGGGAATTCCCAAAAAGTCGGCATCAGCCAGGGATGCGGATAGGAGGACAGGCCGCCTCCGGTTTTTGTCTCACGCCGGAAGTTTTCCAGCTGCTCCACCGTCAGGCGCCCTTCCAGAAACGCCCTGGCGTAAATCCCGGGTGAGGCGTGCCCCTGGAAATAGATGAAATCGGGATCCTGATGATCTTTGCCGCGGAAGAAGTGGTTGAAGCCAACCTCATAGAGGGTCGCAGTCGAGGCGTAGGTGGATATGTGCCCGCCGATGCCAGGCGCCAGACGATTGGCACGCACCACCATGGCCAGGGCGTTCCAGCGCACCAGGCTTTTGATGCGCCGTTCTATCTCCCTGCTGCCCGGATACGGCGGCTCCTGGTCGGCGGAGATGGTATTGATGTAGGGAGTGTTGGCAGAATAGGGGAGCTGGACCCCGTATTCCTCGGCGCGAATCTGCAAATTTCGCAGCAGCCGTCTGGCTCGGTCAGGTCCTTCAGTCTGCAAGACGTAATCGAGGGAGTCCAGCCACTCTCGGGACTCGATCCGTTCGGATTCCTTGACCTCACCGGCGTTAGGATCTCTCATCTGTAGCCCCCTGCTTCTGGTGATAAACCCAATATCCTATCTAAATACCTTGCAACGCTTTCACGTCTCTGTCAAAACTTTTTCCACGGAAGCTGTTCGATAGCAAACCGACAAGAACCTCCTGAACATCAAGATCCGAATAAATCCCTTGGCGTGTCGGAGCACACATATGATGCTTTCGCGTGTCTCTTGGCTGGTGGCAGTGGCCGTAGTCTGAGGGTATGCTAGAAATGTTGCACCCGGTGATGTATATACATCTGAGGTCCGGCCACTGCATCGTGGACGGCCTGAAAGCGGTTCAGCCGCTCAAACGAATCACGGAACCCTTCGAGGGCGCCGAGACCCTGTCTTCGGAAAGCTATTCGAACTGTGGGGGGTTCGCCGCACATCGTTCATCATTTTTTTATGAAGAATAGTGCCGGCTTGCTCATGTACCGATTGCGGGAGGGGAGCATCGAGGTGTTTCTCGTGCACCCCGGTGGGCCATTCTGGCAGCATAAAGACGAAGGTGCATGGACAATTAGCAAAGGAGAGCTTGCACCCGGCGAAGAAGCATTGGCAGCTGCCATGCGCGAATTCGAGGAAGAAACCGGGATGCAGCCTCACGGGCCCTTCCTGGAACTCACACGGATCAAACAGCGGGGCGGCAAGATCGTTCAGGCCTGGGCCTTTCAAGGTGACTGCGATCCGAGCCAGATCAAGAGCAATGACTTCAGCCTGGAGTGGCCCCCGCACTCGGGGCAAAAACACGATTTTCCCGAAATCGACCGTGCCGCATTTTTCAAAATCGAAGAAGCCAGGCGAAAAATCAATGCGGCCCAAGTTGCATTTCTGTCGGAACTCGCTGGAAAAATTGGGAATTGACTAAGGGCCTCTGCGGTTCAGACACTGCGCATGGGCATAGCCGATACAAAGGTTCAACAGTCGGGTAGAGTGATGGCGCGGATCGTGCTTCGAATGATGCCGACGTTTCCATCACTCCCCCTAAAATTCCGTACGGTGGGTTTCCCCCAGTAAAATGTGGTCAACCACATTTTACTGGTTATGTGGCCGCCGCACTTACGTGGCCTCGCCTGAAAATCCCCGCCAGTATCCCACTTCTTCCGTGGTTTAACGCCACATAATTTCCGTTCGATATTGGTCGGATCTCAATCCAAAAAAGGAGGATAACTGTGTTTTTCCCTATTTCGCATCCAACTGCCGCGACTGAGAGAACCTGCTCCCGATTGGGTGCGGCTGAATTGTGTGCCTTTCATCTCGCCGACTTCGGCCAGGAGGGGCGTCCCGCCATAAGTTTTCTCGCCCTTGGACGTCATTGGCCCAGTGCCCGAGTCGGGGCCACAGATCTTTCGAATAACTTGCCTTGACAGATTCGGACAGAGAGGTCTAAGGTATATTCTGTTAATAATCATTATCATTAAGCCATGAAAAAAACAGAGCAGCATCGAACGGTAATTAATCAGCACTGTGAGCGGTGGACCGTTCCGCGGGAAGAGATCTTCGGCCTCCTCATGAAGAGCCAGCAGCATTTGAGCGCCAAGGAGGTTTACGCGCTTCTCCAGGCCTCGAGCAGCGATATCGGGATTGCGACGGTCTACCGAACGCTCGATCTGTTGGATAAGGCCGGACTGGTTCGCAAGATCCAATGCCGGGACGGCCAACTGCGCTACGAATATAAGAGAGGCGACCAGTCCGATCATCACCACCATCTGATCTGCACAGAATGCGGAAAAATCCTGAACTACCGGGATTTCGAGAAGGAGGAACTCGATCTGGTGCGAAGAACCGAGGAAATCATGGAAAAGAAGTATGGTTTCCTCGTCAGGGACCACAATATCGAATTTCTTGGACTCTGTAGGGAATGCCGGCCGGGAGGGCAGAAATTCCTGGCCAAACGCGCCAGGCGGTGACCTGGCTTGCTGAGATAAAGCTTGGGAAAGACCTGAGCCGCGACCTTCGAAGCAACAGCCTGCTCATGGCACAGAGCGCCTCGTGGTGGGCGCAACGACATTAGGGAGCAACTACTGAATATCCCTTCGACCGTGGGGCGTTGCTTCTGCCGCTGCCATGGGCGGAATGCCATGAACGACTTGATCCAGTTTCTCATTCAACACGGCTACGGGGTTGTGTTTGGCTCGGTTTTGCTTGAGCAAGTCGGCATCCCCATTCCCTCGGCTCCGGTCCTGTTGGCGGCGGGCGCCCTGTCGGCAGGCGGCCGGCTTTCCTTCGCGCTCATCTGCCTCCTGGCCGCGGCTGCGGCGGTACTGGGCAATCTGGTCTGGTATGAACTCGGCCGGCGGCGCGGCCGCAAGATGTTGAATTTGATCTGCCGCCTTTCGCTCGAACCCGATTCCTGCGTGCGCGGTACCGAAGGCATCTTCGCGCGCCACGGCGATCGCGCCCTGCTGGTGGCCAGGTTCGTGCCGGGCCTGAACACGGCAGCGCCGCCGATGGCCGGGCTCTTGGGGGTGAGTCTGCTGCGTTTCATCGCCCTGGACCTTGCGGGCTCTCTCCTTTGGATCGTCACCTTCGCGGGCGCCGGACGGCTATTCAGCAGACAGATCGAGGGGCTGGCGCTGTTGCTGGCGCACCTCGGAAGTTGGGCGGTCCTACTTGCCGTGGGCAGCCTGGCCGCCTACCTGGCTTGGAAATTTCTGCAGCGCCGTCGTTTTATCGGGCAATTGCGCATGGCCCGCATCTCACCTGAAGAACTCGAACAAAAACTGGCGACAGGAGAAAATGTCGCCGTCGTGGACCTGCGCAATGACCTGGCGGTGAGAACCGATCCCGTGCAGTTGCCGGGCGCGATCCGCATCCTGCCGGAGGAGATCGAGTCCCGGCACGAGGAGATTCCGCGCGATCGGGACATCGTCCTTTACTGCACATGCCCCAATGAGGCCAGCAGCGCCCGGGCGGCATTGTTGCTCAGACGCAAGGGTATCCAGTCGCGTGCGCCCGCTGGCGGGCGGATTGGAGGGCTGGCGCGACCGGGGCTTGCCCTTAGAAGCGGTCAAGCCCCTTCCGCATGGACAATGATGGGCGCCCGGCCGCGCCCCGGCCAGCCGGCTGGGCGTGCCGGTCCTGCGGCCATATGGGAGTCGCCCTAGGAAAACTCGGGCTCCTTGCGGGCGAAGCGGTTATACATTGCGCAAGAGCTGCCGCGAATCTCTCGGATCACCTGCGCAGGAAAGCCGTGATCAGGCTGAAATAGGTATCTGGTTTCTCGATGTGGACGAAATGGCCGCACTCGGGAACGTATTGATTTTTCTCCTCGCTGCTGAAGCGGCCCATCAGTCAAGGAACATTACGCATATTTGGAGCGGCGAATTTACTTTGGGATTAGATCCTGTTCATGGACTTGCCGGCCTGGCGATCCGCCGAGCGCGGTTCGCAGCTCGGTTAAACGGCTGACGCTCATTGATGCTATCCAGGTGATCGGGCGGAGCGACTGGAGATCGCCGGCCGCAAACGCTTCAAAAAGTAGGTGGCCTCTGGGTTCTTGCCCCTGCGCACGCGCTGGGATCCTACCTGTTCCTGGCTTTCCTGATCAGCCACATCTACCTGGCCACCACTGGGCCGACTCCGTGGAGCCTTTTGAAGGCCATGATCAAAGGTTCCGGGAACTCGGCTCCCGATGGCGCGGCGTAAGCGCTGAAGCCCGGAAAGGATGAAGCTGGATCGCAGAGGATTCTCTCGTCCGGCTTCAGCGGCGGGAGCGGCCACCCTCAAGACTGGATGAGCAGGGATTGCCGCTGCAAGGGCGCGCCCCCTTGCCCCGGAGGCAGCATGCCGTCTGTGGAGTCACGAGTTTAAGCCTGCCGGCGTTGTAGGCCGCGACGGTAGCCGCGACGGTCGTGAACTCCGACAGATACACATTGATATGCGCCGCCTGAATTTTTTCCAGCGCACCCATGCCAATGCCGCCGACAATCATGCCATCCATGTGTTTCCCAGCGAGAGACAGGAGCGGCTGGCAGAGCGAATGGAGATAATTGTGATTACGATTTAGGACGGCCCGGCAGTTTCCATTTTCGGTGTTCACGACCATCAGGAGTGGCGCCAAGCCAAAGTGCGCGCTAACCGGGCTTTCAAGCCCCCAGTCCTGAGTAACCGGAATACAGATATCCATGACGATCTTCCGCTATTTACGGTACAGTATGCGCCTTATTCAGGTGTGCCGTCCAGGGCGTCGAGATCAGCGACACGGAGCAGCCTTCCCTGCCTGCCGAGCAGGCGGACGAGCGACATCCCGATCGGGTTTGGCCGGCATGGCGAGCGTGTTGCGAGAAGACCATGTTCCCGAGTGTCCCGGTAGGGTCGCACGCGTTCCTGGAATGGCCCAGCGCGATCCAGCCAGTAGATGAGCCAGAGCCTTTCGAAGCCCTCGACATCGATCAATGCCGCCTCGAAGGCCTCGTCGACAATGACCTCACCTTCGACGCCACATCCATATGCGGTTTGGATCGGCGTCCCTTCTGCCATCTTTAATGGCGAGCGGATGACTCCAATCGGATAAAGTTGGAGCGTGGCAGCTCCTTCCTTGTCCGGTCTCATGATCGCGATCGGCCTGAACCATGGCAGGATCCGGAAGCAGGGTCGCCATGGTGGTGAGGCCCCTGAGCGTGGTGGCCGCACGCCGTCTGGGGAGTCACAAGCTTGAGCGAGCCGGCCTTAAAAGCAGCAAGCGTAGCCGCGACAGTTGGGAACTCCGACAGATACACCTTGATGTTTGCCGCTTGAAGTTTTCCGAGGGCTCCCATGCCGATGCCGCCGACAACCATGCCGTCCATGCGCTCGCCCGCAAGCGAAGCGAGCGGCTGGCACATGCCGTGGCTGTGGTTGAAATTGCGATTCGAGACGGCCCGGCAGCTTCCATTCTCTGTATCGAGAATCATTAAAAGCGGCGCCGAACCGAAGTGGGCGCTAACCGGGCTTTCGAGCCCGCTGTCCTGAGTGACGGGAATACAGATATTCATGACGATCTCCTATGATTCAGGGTGCGATGTGCACCTGGTCTAAATGTTTTTGCAGCCCATCCATCGTCGCCGCCGGCCGCCGCAATGCGCGGGCCCTCCCGCCTGTGGCTTCCCGATCTCAGCCGGGCAACGCGGGCAGTTGGCCTGTGTGTCGAGAGGCCCGTCCCATTCGCACTCACAAGCGGGACACCGGAAGGTGCGGGTCTGCTCGGCGTAAACGGAACCGCCTTCGATCTTGAGTGCCTTGCCGAGGATAATCGCCTCGGCGACCTTGTGGCGCGCAGCCTCCACGACCCGGCCGAAAGTAGGGCGGGACACATTCATCCGCTCCGCGGCGCGCTCGTGATAGAGCCCCTCGAGGTCGGCCAGTCGAATGGCCTCGAACTCGTCGAGCGTCATCACTACCTCGTCGAGCTTGTGCGTGGGGATGCCCGCCGGCTTGAATACCGGAGCGACCGGCTGCGCCGAGATGCGCCGACAGCATGGTGGCCTAGGCATGATTACCTCCGCAGTAATTATAAGCATATGCTCAAAATTATCAAGAAAAATGTGCCGACTTCCGTTGTGACAACTGGGAACAAACTGCGTGGTGGACGGGGCTATCGATCTTGCGGTGCCCTGCCGAGCGGTTTCTTGGCCACCGCCATCGGAACGCGCCAGTTGATCATCGCGACCTTCACGCTGTCGTTCACGACGAGGCAGGAGACCATGGCATAACCCAGTACTGTGAGCGTCTGCCACCAAGGCAATGGCATGAGGCCCGGGAGACCTACTAGCGTCAGGCCAGTACCCACGAGCGCGTCCAGCGTGAGGGCCGCCAAAAGGGTTTTGCTGGGCATCGTAGCCCAGAACCACCGGCGCTCCCTCGCGGACACGATGGAGAACACGGCAAGGTAGAGCAGAGTCAGGAAGCTGAAGGTGTAGAGGGCATTGTCGTTGGTCGCCAGACCGAAGCGGGACCAGCCGATGTACAAGAGCAGGAGAGCCTCTGCGACCATGGCCACGCCCAACACCACGGACACCGTAATGAAGCCTCCGATGTTCCAGGTCTCCGGTTTCCTGGACGATCGAACGTGGTCGGTGGCAAGGGCAATCTTCGCGAAATCCGTCATGAAAACGAGCAGCAGCATGGCAAAGGCGGAAACGACGAACTTGCCGGTCACCACGAATGCGATGGCAACGAAGGCTGCCTTCAAAATCGTCCGGCTTATCTTGTTGATGATCCACGTCAGCACGCGCTGGTAGATGGTCCGCCCCTGCTCGACCAACGCCACGATGTTCGTCAGCCCTGGTTCAGTGAGAACGACGCTCGCGGCGCCCTTGGCGACGTCGGTTGCAGTGCTGACGGCGATTCCCACTTCGGCCTGGCGCAAGGCGGGCGCATCATTGACGCCGTCACCTGTCATGCCGGTCACGTGCCCCGCGGCCTGCAGGTGCTGCACCACGATGTACTTGTCCTCCGGGTACACCTCGGCGAAACCATCGGCGCCCGCCAACAGGTCGACCGCCTCGTTGCCTGGCTGAGTGCTCGCAGCCTTCAGGTCCGCGACGCGTCGGATGTTCGCTAACCCGACTCCTTGACCGATCTCACGCGCAACCGGCAGCGCATCGCCGGTGAGCATCTTCACAGGCACGCCGAGGCCGCGGAGTGCGGCGATGAGCTCCTTGGCGTCCGGCCGAGGCGGATCGTACAACGTCACCAGTCCGACCAGTCCGGGAGCGCCCGCCTCGGGGCCACGCGCCACCGCCAGCGTCCGATATCCTTTGAGGGCGGATTCGCTGACCCGGGCCTCCAAGGCCTCAATCGCCGGGGGCTGGAGACCGCAGGCCTGCGCCACGGCCCGCACGGCTCCTTTCATCACCCGAAGGCGCTGCCCATTCTGTACGACCACGGCCTCCGTCCGCCGGCTTTGCGGATCGAACGGCTTGAAGGAGACTGTCGTGACCGCGGGAACGGCGTCGAAGATGTGACGCTCTCGCGCCGCGGCAAGGAACGCCAGGTCGATCGGATCCTGGTTGGCCTCCTGGGACGCGAGCGCTCCGGCAAACAGCACGTCGGCTTCCGTCGAGAGGTCCAGCGGGATCACGCCGGTGACGGCCAGTTGGTTCATCGTAATCGTGCCCGTCTTGTCCACGCAGAGCACGTCCATCGTCGCGGCATCCTCCGCGGCGCTGAGGCGCGTGACCAGCACACCTCGCTTCGCCAGCTCCGCCGACCCGGCGGCCATGCTGACCGTAAACATAACCGGGAGGGCGACAGGCACCGCGCTCATCAACAAGACAAGCATAAGCGGGACCATCTCGATGAGCGGAGCGCCACGGATCAGCGACATTACGACCACCACGCCCAGCAGCGCGCCGACGATGACAAAGAGCCAGCGGACGACCTTGCCCACCACCGCTTCGATGTGGAGCTTTGGGCGCGCCATCTGCACGAGTTCCGTGGTGCGTCCGAAGTAGGTCTGCGCCCCCGTCAACATCACCACGCCGTTGCCTTCTCCCCGGCGGACAACCGACCCCGACGAGAGCACGTCGTCGGGCGTCTTGTCTGCGTCCTTCGACTCGCCGGTGAGAGCCGACTGGTCGACGGCCAAATCTCCGGTCAGGAGCTTCAAGTCTGCCGGGATGATATCGCCCGGGCGCAAGCGCACGATGTCTCCGGGGACCAGTTCCCGCGCGGGAATGACCTGCCAGCTCGCATCGCGCAGCACGCGCGCACTGACCTGCAGCCGTCGCCGCAGCGTCTCGACGACGCCGGCGGCGCGACGCTCCTGCGCAAAGCTCAAGACGGCATTGACGACCAGCAGCGCGCTCACCACGGCGAGATCCGTGTATTTCCGGAGAAAAGCCGACAGAACCATAATCAGCTCGAGCATCCACGCTGACAAACCCCAGAATTTTCCGAGAAACGTGAGCACCTGGTGCCCTTTTTGTTCGACCACTTCATTGTAACCGTGCTCCTTCCGGCGGGTGTCCGCCTCAGCGCGCGTGAGACCCGTCTCGGGGTTCACGTGGAGCGCCGCGAGCGCGTCGGGAACCGACGCGGATGCAATGTCGGGCCCCTTGCCGGTGGATGGTATCGAGCGCGGGATCTCCACTCCGGATTTCTTCGCGATCGTTGGCATAGTGACTATCCTCCGGTTCTCGTTACACCGACGGTGTCTTCACGACCAAATAGTCTTGGATGATCTTGATCATTGAGACCTCGTTTTTTAATTATACCTCCTTCAGCGCGGTCATGACGCCTTCGACCGTGTCTCAGTTACGGTCTGCTATGTCCCCAGTTCCTGCAGCGTGCGTAGGAAGGCGATGACGTCTTGGCGGCGTCAAGCACGGCAAGCTGGTAATGCTTACCCCTGGGCACGCAAGTCCTTGACCAGGGCCTCTCTCAGGGTCCAAAATGTTCTTTTCCTGCCCTTTGTCCCTTGCCCACTTGGGCGCTTTGCCCCTGAGTTAACGAGCGGAGCGAGCCGAACTTTTACGGAGATTGGATGATATGGCGTTACCCAAAGAATTGAGTTGTGCTTTATGCGGGATGAAATCGTGCGCCGCGGGGCCGGTGGCGCAACGCTTCCCGGCATTTTGTCCCATGCCGGTCGAGGCGGCACATCTGGAGCAAATCGAGCGGCGCTATCTCGAGGACGATCGCCTCCGAAGTCTGGCGCTGGAAGCCGCGCGCACGGAGGCTGCCGGCTATTGCCGCAACACCCGCATCCAGGAAATCATCGAATTTGCGCACCGGATCGGGGCCGGCAAGATCGGGATCGCTCACTGCGTCGGCCTCATGCAGGAGGCCAAGGTGGCTAGTGAGATATTTTCGGCTCACGGGCTCGAGGTTCACTCGATCTGCTGCAAGGTCGGCTCCTTCGAGAAGGGCCGGATCGGGTTGAAAGACGAAGAAAAGATCAATCCCGGCACGTTTGAGGCGCTCTGCAATCCCATCGCACAAGCGTCTTTGCTGGCCAGGGCGGGCACGGAGTTGAACGTAGTGATCGGCTTGTGCGTGGGGCATGACAGCCTGTTCTTCATGCATTCGAAGGCCCCGGTTACGGTGCTGGTTGCCAAGGATCGGGTCCTCGGCCACAACCCCGTTGCGGCTCTCTATACCAGCCACTCCTACTACCGCCGCCTGAAGGAGAAGGCATCCTCTTGATGCGATTCTCAGCAGGCAATGTAGAAAGGAGCCGATCCGAGGCTCCGGAAAGGGCCCATGGTCAAAAACGAGGGAGACAGGCTGACACGGGTTGTGGTGTGCACCCCAAGGGAGCAATATTTTAGCTGGAGCGATCCCAACGCTCACAACATCCATGAGGTCGCAGACCCGACGAGGACGAGGGATCAGCACGACGAACTGAAAACCCTCCTGGGCAAGTCCGGCTGCGAAGTCATCGATGTCCCGGAGCTGCTGAAGCATCCGAACTCAGTTTTCACCCGGGATGCCGCGCTGTGCACTCCTGCGGGATTCATCCGTTTACGGATGGGTCTCGCAAGCCGCCGTGGCGAAGACGAATGGATGGCTAGTATCTTACGATCCCTGAGTGAACCTTGTGTAGGGAAGATCGACGAACCTGGCACTGTGGAAGGGGGAGATGTCATCCTTGCCGGTGGGACTGCCTTCGTCGGCCTCTCAGCGCGCACAAACGCGGAGGGAGCGAGGCAAATCTCGGCCTTGCTTCGCAACCTGGGGTATGAAGTCCGAGCTGCACCGGTCCCGGATGCGCATCTGCATCTGGGAGGAGGCATGAGCGTCCTTGGGCCAAAACGTGTCCTGTGCTGCCGCAGCGAATTTCCCGATGACTGGTTCGCAGGATTTGATGTCATCCAGGTTGCGCACCGGGATTCTGGCACCGGCAATGTTATATGCCTGGCCGAGGATGAAGTCGTAGCCGATTCCTCCGGACGCGGGGATACGCTTCGAGAGCTGGAGAAAAGCGGTGTGAAGGTGCACGGGATGGACCTGTCGGAGTTTAGAAAAGGCGCCGGCGGCCCGACTTGTCTTATCTTGCCGGTGGAAAGAAAAAGTTCGCCGGGGATCAAGAGAGGCGCCTGGGATTGAGCCCCGGCTATCTATTTTTTAGTCTTCTTTAATTCGGCGAGCTTGTGATGAAACGAGCCTTCGCGCAGCATCTTGGCGCCGCACTTAGGGCATTTCGTTCCCTGACAGGGTGTGCCCGCGGTGTGGCGTGTTCGCTCCCCGCACTTCGGACAAACACACTCTCCGCCCGAACCCAGACTCTGGCCTTGCCCTGTCTTGTCAACCATACCCAGTTCCAGCTCTCTTCATTAAGCGGACTATACCCATGCGCGTCAGGCAGCCCTTCGCAAGCCCTCCGATGCCCGCAATGCGCCCCAAAATTATGGCGCAAGCCCCCGATATCTGCAAAGTACATTTGCCTCGAGGATGATCTGTTCGATGGTGCTACGGTACGCATCTGCAGATTTTTGGACATGAGGACATATGACCATTCTCAAAGACTTGATAGCAAGTTTGCCTGACGATGCGGCCGTTCGCTCGGTTCTAGTCGGGGCGCACTGGACGGCGGTGTGCAGTCACTACTGCGGTTTGGCTTCCACCGTAGCGGGAGACCGGCCCCATGATCAGAATCGAGTTCGAGATGTGGGCCGGTTGCATCTTAAAAGCGCATGCGAGCTGGCCGAATATTCGCTCTCTGACAATCCACTCGAATCGAGCCTCGGTGTGGCGGCGATCAACTCGTTGCTGGACGTGGACGAATCGCACGCCGTCGAGGTCAACGCTGCCGAGGTGTTAGCCGAACGGGGGCGTGGCAAGAACGTCGCGCTGGTCGGGCACTTTCCGTTCGTCCCGAAGCTGCGAGAGAAGCTCGGCAATTTGTGGGTGATCGAGCAGCGCCCGTCCCCAGGCGACTACCCCGCCGAGGCCGCTGCCGAGCTGATCCCGCAGGCCGACGTGGTGGCGCTCACGGGCAGCGCGCTGATCAATCACACGCTCGATGGACTGCTGGCGTTGTGCCGCCGCGGCTCGGTGGTGATGATCCTGGGGCCGAGCACCCCGCTCTCACCCGTGTTGTTCTCTCACGGGGCGACGATCATTTCCGGCGCGCGCGTGATCGACGAGGCAGCGGTTCTGCGCACCATCGGCCAGGGCGCGACGTTCCAGCAAGTGGCCGGGGTGCGGTTGCTGACATTTTTCAGTGATTCAAAACCGCAGGAATGAGATGCCCGCCGCCACACTCACGGCTCAAAACTCAATTTGCCGGCAGTGGCCAAACCCATCACATCCGCAAGGAAGCCACGTTGCTCTTGGCCGCTGTCTATAGGTCGCAGGCACCGCATGCTCTGCAGGGCGGCTCCGTTCGCCCTGACGCGGCCGCGATTCGCGGACGCTCTTGATAGCCTGACACAGCATAGCGTAGGATACGGTCCGATGGACGAGATGAGCCCGAAGCGGGCGAAACGCCCATCACAAGTCTGCCGGAAAGGCGGTCCCGTGTTGTCATTTGTCACAGGCAACCATCATGAGCCCAAAAACAACTTACTCCACGTGCTATCTGTGCACGACTGACTGCCCGATTACGGTTGTGAGCGAGGGAGATCGCATCCTCTCCATCGATCACCCTGATTGCGTGCGCGCCGAATCCATGCTGGAGCAGCGCGAAAGTCCGCATCGACTGACAACGCCGCGAATCCGCCCATCGACGCATCACCCATGGAGCGAAGTCCCATGGGATGAGGCGATGTCTGTGACCACGAACAAGCTGGCGCAAATTCGCGACCGATATGGGTCCGAGTCGGTCGTGTTCGCCGCGGGATACACGAAAGAAGTACGGCCGTATCTCCGGCGCTTCGCGGAGTGTCTTGGTTCGCCGCACTATGTGACCGAGTCGAGCTGTTGCTTTTCATCCGGTTTTGTTGCTGCCACAGTCACGCTTGGCAAGGAGTACGCGTATTTCCTGGCGCCTTCGCGTCGAAAATATCCGCAAACGAAATGCCGGCTGGCGTGGTCCACGAATCCAGCGGAAAGCCAGATTCCTTTTGAGCTGCATCATCTGCTTGTGGATGCGCCGAATGTGCCGACGATCGTCGTCGATCCTAGACGCACCAGCCTCGCCGAAGTTGCGTCCATACATCTGAGGCTTCGACCAGGAACGGATGGTGCGCTCGCACTCGGTCTCGCCCACGTCATCTTTCAAGAAAACTTACAGGACCAGGGATTCCTTGATAGTTTTGCTCATGGTCTGGAGGATTATCGAAGATACATCCGCGAATACACGCCTGCAAAGACGACCGCTATCACGGGAATTCCGGAACAAAGAATTGTCCAAGCGGCAAGATTGTATGGGAGATCGCGGCCGGCGCAAATTGTGATTTCCCCATGCTCGACGACTCATCATTCGAACGGATTTCAGGCGCACCGGGCGATCCTGCTCCTGGCTGCCATATGCGGCAATCTGGACGTCGAAGGGGGCAATCGGCCGTGGAGCAATCAGTTCCGTGAGACGAACATCGACCTGTCGGGCGCCGATGCGCAGGAAGCCGTCTCTGCCATAGGCGCGAATGACTTCCCGCTTTTCATCAAACATTATCGTGAAGCTCAAGGGATGCTGCTGGCGGACGCCATCGAGTCGGGGCCGGTGCGGGCTGTGCTTTCCATTGGCTTAAACTTGATGATGTGGCCCAATTCCAAACGCCTGGAAAAGGCCCTGCGTTTTCTGGAACTGTTTTCGGTCTGTGATTTTTTCGCAACCCCGACTGTTGACGCGGCGACCGTTTTCTTTCCGGCCGCCACTCACTTGGAACGTCAAGCTTTGGTCACCACGGGTACTGGACGCATCCGATACCGCCCGGCCGCGGTGGCACCGCGAGGCGAAGCGAGAGGAGACACGGAGCTGATCTTCGAGCTCGCCAGGCACATGGGTTTGGAAGAGCAATTCTGGAGAGGCAGCATCAAGGCCAGCTTCGATGAACGCCTGCAGGGCTCGGGTCTGCGCTTTGACGATCTCCCGAAAGACGGAAGGCCTCTGAAAGTTGCTCTTCCGCATATCGAAGAGCGGTCCTATATGTCCGGTGGATTCGGAACTCCGACCGGCAAGGTGGAGTTCGTAAGCACCGAGTTGGAAGCCGCCGGCTATGATGGCCTGCCTATTTACCAGGAACCCTACTGGAGCCCCATTTCCTCTCCAGATGTGGCGAAGGATTTCCCATTGATTCTTACATCCGGCGGACGCAGCAGGAACTACACCCATTCCCAGGGCCGTATGCTGAAAGTCCTACACGAACGCGAGCCGGACGCGCGACTGCAGATCCATCCTGAAGACGCTGGGATTCGCAACATAGGTCAAAACGATTGGATAGAGGTCGCTTCTCCGGTAGGCCAGATTGAGATGAAGGCCTGGGTGACAGATATTGTGCCGCGCGGCGTGGTACATGCTTTTCACGGTTGGGGCGACCACAACATTAATGAGCTGATCCCGGACAAGGGCCTCGACCGAATCTCGGGATTTCCGCCATTCAAGTCAAGCCTCTGTGAAGTTCGCCTCACACGAAGTGCGTGAGTGAGTCAGTTCTTTCGGCATTCGCTTTTGTTTTGGGGAGCGGCATCCGGGAGGGCGTATTTCGACGCGCCCATTGTTCAACTTTGCCATTGAACGGCACGTCGGAGTTTTCTATAACTTACCTGCAAGCATCGAGAACGGAGCTGCTCTATGAAGTTGATTTCTCCCGTCCCGTATCTGGCCCTGCTCACGCTGGCTTTTGTTTTCCACCCCGAAGCATCCCCGCAGTCGGCGGAGCTGAAGCCCGAGCAGTGTCTGGGTGGAGAGCTCGACGCCGTCATCCGGATCGAGGTGTTTTCCGATTTCGAATGTCCCGCCTGCCGGGAGTTCTACCTCCGTACCATCCGACAGGTGTTGAAGGAGTACAGCAGCCTCGACAAGGTGTGCGTGGTGTATCATGAGTTCCCGCTGCGGGGCCACAAGTATTCGAGACAGGCGGCGCAATACGCCAAGGCTGCCCAGAGGCTGGGCCGAAAACAATGGACAGCCGTGTTGGACGCGCTCTACGAAAATCAGGAGAAGTGGTCTCAGGACGGGTCGTTGGATGACACGGTTTTCAAGGCTCTCGGAGCCGTTGAATACACTAGCCTGAAAAAGCTGCTCCTGGATCCCTCCATCGACGCCGCCATTGACAGTGAAGTTTCCTTGGGTGAAAAGAAGGAAGTGACCTCCACACCGACTTCCTTCGTGTATGCCATCGGAAGAGAGGAGAAGGTTGTGGGTGGCCTCCCCTACCCAGTGCTGAAGGAGTTCATTGACAGGATCGTAAGGTGAAAATCATTATTTTGCGAGCTCTCCATTGGACATGCCGCATCGTACTAGGGGGGATTTTTCTTTACACCGGTCACATCAAACTCGAATCCCCGCTGCAGTTCGCTGCCATTTTGTTCGGCTATAAGCTCTTTCCGGACGCGCTCATCGTTCCGCTTACCTACTATTTTCCGTGGGTTGAAATCTCCCTCGGTATCCTACTGCTGGTCGGATGGAAGATTCGCTATGTCTCCCTTGGCGCCTGTGGGTTGTTGGCAACGTTCATCGCCGTCCTGACCAGCTCCTATGTTCGCGGCATCGATGCCAATTGCGGATGTTTCAGCTTTAATGACCGGATCACCCCGCTCACGATCCTGCGCGACGGGATCATCATCCTGCCGGCCATCTATCTCGCAGTGGACAGTGCATTGCGGGCGCGCCGTGGCTCGTCTGCTGCAAAGCCGGAGATCCTCTGACTTTACCTGAGTGTTGAGCCATGCTCGAAAAGGCGCCGGCGAATAATTCCGCACGAACCACGAAGACCTCAAAAACCGCAAAGAAGAAGAAATCCAGGAGGTCTTTGCGGTCTTCGTGATTACAATGCGGTCTGATCTTTTCTCGAGGGATGTCCTACTGAGCGGCCGGCTGAACAGTTACGGCTCTTTTTATGCACTAGAGCCCTTCCAGTTTGGATAGTACAGCCTCTGGATTGTCGTCCTCTATTCCGACTATTTTGACTTTCAGCCCGTGATTTCGCAGCAGTGCGCGCATTTCCTCGATAAATACGCCCCTACCGGGCACAACACCACGCCGCCAGGTTGTCTCGACGCCGCACGTGGGCGACCCGTTTTTGCCCAGAATGGCCAGCACGGCCACGCCGCATCTCCGGTAAACAGTGATTTGCTCGACTAGGTCCAAAGCCAGGCGGCGCAGTTGAGCCTGTGACTCGGCCTTCTCGAGCTCCACGCTGATCGGAAGGTGCGCGCGATCCAGCCCCAGCAGAACGAGCTCCGGACAAGGCATTTGTATGATCCCGATGTTATGCTGCAGCAGGCCTGCAATCAGATTTTCCATGGCCGCCGGTCGGAGGGCAGCGCCCGCGACGCGGGAATTTTGATTGAGAGCGCAGTGGGGCAACAACACAACTCGTCGGCCGCGCGCGTCGTTGAAATTTACGCCACGCCTCAAAAGTCGGGAAATATTTCTGCGCACCTTGCCGCGCCTCAGAATTCTCCTGATCATCGGAGTCCCTTCAGCCATGGCTTGATTCATCCTCATGGTTATGGGACTGCGTCCCCGTACGATTCTGGTATGCAGTCCTCGAATCCATGTCACTTCCAGTCACCCAGGATTTGTTCCGCACCGCATCCGTTCGCCTCGGCTTCCAGGGTCGCATGGGCTATGTCCCATTCTTCGTGCAGGAACCCGCGTATTTCAGTGGCCACGCGTTCGGCATCGCACACGCTGACGGCCCCGAGCTTCATGTGCGCGGTCAGCGCTTTTTGTCCCGGTCCCACTTCCCAGGCATGGATGTGATGCAGCCGGACTTCGGGAAATCGCCGCGTGACCGCCTCGGCCAGATCCTCCACGTTGAGGTTTGCAGGTGCGGCTTCAAGTAATGTGTGCAGTGACTCCCAAACGATGGAAAGTGCGCTGCGAAGGACAATAATGCCGATCAGGA
>Ga0187878_1001329_pt1 | contig 24540 bp, 25 predicted proteins | sample June2016WEW_17_1_FD_132979 | JGI IMG/M metagenome (GOLD analysis project Ga0187878, IMG submission 132979) | Peatland microbial communities from SPRUCE experiment site at the Marcell Experimental Forest, Minnesota, USA - June2016WEW_17_150 | ecosystem: Environmental > Terrestrial > Soil >...
CTGCCCGCCGTGCTGGTACCGCGAGAAGCACAAGGAGCACCCCCTTCGGAAAATGCGAGAGCTCTACTACTGCATGGAGTGCTCAAAGGCGCATCCATCCATCGCTACTTAACCTTCGCCTTATCGAGAGATGCCTCTTCACCCGTCGTCCGTCGTCGTTTGCAGTGTAGATTGGGAAAGAGAAGAGTCCTTTTGGAGGGAGACATCAATCAACTGGTTCTTCCAGGAATGGGCCAGTTGCTTGGGATTGTAACCCAAATGTTCGGGTACGATCGGATATTGGTGAAGTGTTCAGACGGAGCCGGCCGAGTCTGTCGTATAAGCGGCAAGATGAAGAGGCGGGTCTGGATCAAGAATGGCGATGTCGTGTTGGTTGCCCTTCATAGTCAGCAGCAGCCTTGCTGCTGTTGTCAGGTTGTTAGGGGATGTACGATGCTAATTCGCGCGACTGTGCTCGGGATTACTATAGGTTATCAGTCCCTGTTCTCTTTTACTGTTAAGGAACCTTGAATTCGTAGAGTGATTGATGTGACTCAATCACTTGAGAAAGTGGTCCTCAGCAGACGCATGGCCGTGATAATCGTCGCGCAATCGGACGAACGGAGTCGACGCATACTCTTCGCCAAATGAACCCTCGTTGCTTTGTATGCAGAATCAAGCTTGGCGTGACCAAGGCTAGTTAGAGAGAGGGTCATCCGCCTGCGATCCTCCGGATTCTCTTGACGGATCATCAATCCGCGCGAAACCAATCCATCCACAAGCGTTGACATTGCAGGCAGTGATAGTCCGATATGTTCAGCCACATCTGACAGGGACGCTCCTTCGTTATTGTATACAAATGTCAAAGTGCGAAAATGGGGAATAGACATTTCCACTGCGCCATGTTCTCTCAGCTCGCCCCGGATAACTCGCATAACGAGTGGCACGACATCGATTATTTCGTGAGCGCATTCATCGGTTTGAGACCATCCGGTAGCGTACATGTCCATTCGCTAATAGAATAGTTTTAATCCCGAACTATTTACGTCGTTTCATCCAGTATAGAGAGTGGGAACGAGCAAGAGGAAGAAACCGATGAGCACGGAAACGAAAATGACTACACCCAATGGTAAAGATGGAGAAGCCATAACCCGAGTTCTGGTGGCAGTTGATGGTTCAGAGTATGCGAAAAAGGCCATCAATGCTGCGGTAACGCTATGCAAAGCAGTCGATGCTGAGCTGATTGCTTTCCACGCTATCCCGGTGCCGCGTTACTCGTTCACAGCGGAATCTGGCGGCATGTACCCATTCCCACTAACCCAGTATTTTGCTTCAGCCCGTAAAGAGGCGCAAGGACTCGTCGACGATGCAGTTGCTTTAGCGAAGAAAAGCGGGATCACTGCTGCCGGCTTAGTCGCCGACCCTGCATATTCAATCGTCGAAGCCATAGTTCAAGCAGCATCCTCTCATAACATCGATCTGATCGTTGTAGGAAGCAGAGGGCTCGGCGGTTTCAAGAAACTGCTTATCGGCAGCGTATCAGCTGCTGTCGTAAACCACGCACACTGCTCAGTCCTAGTGGTCAGATAGTCACTGAAGCTAAGGTCAAAGCCATGAGCGTCGCAAAGCCCACCCTCAATTACGTGAAGACGATCAAAACAACAGCAGACTTTCAGCGGTCCATTACTGCCTTCAAGAGGCTGATGCGGTACCACAAACCGTACGCTGCGTTCTTCGCGGTAATCGTGGGACTATCCGCAGTGAAATCTTACCTTTTCGCGTTGGAACCATTATACACCGCAGAAATCATCGACCAAGTAATCACTCAAGGGAATTATAGCCTCCTTGAACCGCTGATACTCGACATAGTACTAGTAGTGAGCCTCTACGCGTTGCTGAATTATGTGATCACTTATTCCCAAGCTTATACTGCGCAACGCATCGAGCGAAATATCAGGTCGGACTATTACTCTTCACTTCAGGAGAAGCCATTCAAGTTCTACGATTCGACACAGGTCGGGGATCTAGTATCGCGAGCCACAATGGATTTGCAAATGCTCGAAACATTTCTTAACACGTGGGTTGGGACTATTGCAACCGCAGTTTTCACAATGGCCGTTATGCTCTACATCATGTATGCTATTAACCCGATATTGACGCTGATCGCATTCATTCCAATGGTATTCTCATTCTACTTCAACGCTAAACTCTTCACGTTAACAATGCCACTCTTTCGAAAGATGCAGCTAATCTTGGGAAGGCTAGGATCGTATATTCAGCAAAATATTCTTGGAATGAAAGTTGTGCGCATCTTCAGACGAGAAGAAGAATTGGAAGACGGATTCAAACAGGTTGAGAGTATCTACGTTAACACCGCGATCACCGCTGGAAAGATTCAATCTAAGTACATGCCCTCTGCACCGACAATATTGACGTTAGGCATTACAATGGTTTACCTGTATGGCGGTCACTTGTTCGCGTCACCCGCATCCATACTAACGATAGGCGACCTCACACTATTCGCCAGGTACATGCTCAGGCTTGCTCAACCGTTGCGGGACACTAGCATGCTCATCGGTGTCTGGATTAACGCCTCCGCAGGATTCGAAAGAGTCTATGCCGTAATGGACAGCCCAAGAGAGGTGAAGGATAGAGCCGACGCCAAAGACCTAGTGATCAAGAAGGGGCGTGTTGAATTTGAGAATGTGACGTTCGGCTATAATAAGACTCGACCGGTCCTCAACAACGTAAGTTTCACAACAAGCCCCGGTGAACGAATCGCTATTCTTGGAGCAACGGGATCAGGAAAAACTTCTCTAGTCTACTTAATCCCCAGATTTTACGACGTCGACTCCGGAAAGATCTTGATTGATAATGTGAAGATCGATCAGTATCGGCTCGCAAACTTACGAAAACAGATCGGCATCGTCATGCAGGACGTTTTCATATTCAGCGGCACAATCGCCGAAAATATTGCATTCGGCAAACCAGAAGCAGCAAAGGACGAGATAATAGCGGCGGCTAAACTAGCCAGAATACACTATTTCATAACCACACTCCCCAACGGCTACGAGACGCTCATTGGAGAAAGAGGCGTAAATCTGTCCGGAGGCCAAAGACAGAGGCTGACCATAGCCAGAGCCCTACTGACCGATCCCCGGATTCTGATCCTTGACGATTCATTATCATTTGTCGACGCCAACACTGAGAAAGAGATCCAAACCGCAATCGACGAAGCCATGAAAGGAAGAACATGCTTCATAATCGCCCAAAGACTGTCAACCATCAAGAACGCGGACAGAATCATGGTCCTTGACAATGGAGAAATCATTGAGCTTGGCACACATGAACAGTTGCTAGCTAAGAATGGAGTTTACAGGCGAATCTACGAAACTCAGTTCCTTCAAACCTCCCCTGAACCCGTCCAAGAGATCCGAGTGAAATAAGTTGGCAAGTCACTACAGCGTCTTCTCAACTCAATATGAAGAATCTAGAAAGCGAAAATCATCCGACCGGCTCATAGTTCGAAAAGTCTACAGGTACGCGAAAGGTTACAGAAGAAACCTGGCAATCGGCGTTGCAGCAATCGTTCTCAGCTCATTGACAGGACTGGCTTCTCCATATCTGCACAAGATCGCCATAGACCAAATCATTCTTGCCATGAATCTCTCAGGATTCATCTGGTGGGTTCCCCTCTTTGTCGTCATCACACTAGCTAACTACGTGCTCCAATACGTGCAAGTGTACCAAATGCGAATCGTTGGCGAAAACGTCGTAGCCAAAATGCGAGACGACATGATGACAAAACAGCAAGTCATCTCGCTACGATACTTCTCCGAAGGCGAAATTGGTAGAATAATGTCACGGCTAATCAACGACGCAAACACAGTCCGAATATTCATACGACAAGGGCTCACACAGATACTGGTTGACACAACCTCCATACTCGGCTCGTTAATTGTGGTATTCCTCCTTGACGTGAAACTGGCAACCATAGCTGTAGCGATTTTACCATTCGCAGTAGTGGTAGGGTGGTTCCTTGGATCATACTCCAGGAAGGCTTACAGAAGATCTCTCTCAGCCCTCGCAGGACTCACGGGCAGAATACAGGAAGACTTGGCAGGTATCAAGGTCATAAAATCATTCGTCCACGAAAAGAAAGCGCGTTCCCAGTTCGAAATCAAACAAGATCAGGCTGTTGACGCCAACCTTCGAGCCATGAAGGTGTCAACGCTCTATTCACCTACGGTGATGCTCATGCGAATAATCGGCACAGCCCTAATCCTCTGGTACGGCGCCCTAATGATTAGAACCGGTGAGCTTACGATAGGCACACTTGTGGCTTTCATCGAGTACCAATTCGCATACTTCACGCCACTAATTGACCTAACAACCGTGTACGACCAATACCAGTCAGCCATGGCGGGTTTGGAAAGAATGTTCGACCTGACTGAAACTAAAGTTGAGGTCACGAATCCACAGGTTGAAGAAGAGATCAAGGTTCCCACAATTGAAACGTTAGCATTCGACAACGTCACCTTCGGGTACGATCCAGCGAACCCAGTAATCCACGGCATCAGCTTCAAACTTGAGAAGAACAAGCGACTCGCCATCGTGGGCCCAACAGGCGCTGGCAAGAGCACCATCATCAACCTACTGACAAGATTCTACAACCCAACGAACGGAAGGATAACCGTGAACGGATACGACGTGAACAAAATCTCAATAGAATCCCTACGCGAAAAGATCAGCGTAGTTCTACAAGACTCCTTCCTATTCCCAATGAGCGTGAAGGACAACATTAGATTCGGTAAACCAGAAGCATCAGACGAAGAAATCGTAGAATCTGCCAAAGCGGTGGGCGCACATGAATTCATAATGAAACTACCAGGAGGGTACGATCACATCATTGAGGAAGGATCATCGAATATATCCGTTGGGCAGAGGCAACTCATCAGCTTCGCCAGAAGCCTCCTGATGAATCCGCGTCTCCTAATCCTAGACGAAGCAACGTCAAGCATCGATCCCTACACAGAACTTGTCGTTCAGAAGGCCCTGAGCAAACTACTCGAAAAACGAATGGCGATAATAATAGCTCACAGACTGTCCACCGTAAGACTCTGCCACGAAATCATAGTCATCGATAACGGCGTAATAGTAGAGAGAGGATCTCACAAGGATCTAATGAAAATGAACGGATTGTACAGCGCATTCTATACAATGCAATTCAGAGAAGAAAAAGGTGTGGATGCTCGATTGGGTACTTCCATTCCCCCAATAATCGGCGATAGTGACTCATCAAATTCACCCGAAGATGTCTAGCAAGAAGCGTTATAGTCCTAGAATCCGATCGCTCCAGTGAGTAAACCCATGATCTCGAACCTTCATGAAGAGCTGTGTGTGCGCAACAAGAGATGAGGGGAACAGGTGTCTATGAGAGATTCGTTCGGGTTGCCCAACGTGCAAGTTCCAAGAAGGGTTCCAATCGTCAAACACGTCTTCATCGATTACTTCAAAGGATTCGAAAAGGTTGGAGCGGTTCGGGAGATCTTTGGCGACGCTACGGACAAGTTCCTTTCGGAACTCCAGGTAGAATTCTTCAGCGCTCGAATTGGTTACATGGGAGTAAGTGATGAAGACGGCCACTTGATAGTTAGTGCAAATTACCTAAAGGATGGGGACCTGAGAAGCATCTACCTAGACATAATTCATGAGCTAGTTCACGTCATGCAGTTCAGGGAAGGAAAACGGCTCTTCGACGAAAGCTACGAGTACGTTGAGCGCCCGACCGAGTTAGAGGCTTATGGGCATGCGGTAAAGGAGGCCCGCCGGCTCGGGATGTCTGACGACGAGATTTTTGAATACTTGAAGGTGATGTGGCTTAACGAGGATGAAGTTCACCGTCTAGCCAAGAACATTGGAATAGGCGTACCACAGAAATCCGGTCCTGCACGCGGAGTCAGGATCCACTAGTTCAGGGTTCTTGTTACTGATTTGGTTATGTGTGTGCGCTCTCGTGGTGCGTGCATCATCCGAACCATCGGAAAGTGACTTCACGGTAGGCCTTTAAAGCGAAACCGTGAGACAGCGGCGCGGCTATCGATATCTGATCTAGAGTGCGCTCTGATTCGTTCTGTCTCGTCATGAATCGTGACCGGATCGTGGGTTAGCCGCCGACTACTTCTAGAGCACGATGACCTGTGAGCCGCCTGTGCTTCGTGGGGATTCGTCCGATCTGGAAGAAGCTGTTTCGGGCGAAGAAGCCCACGGTGCCGCATGAATAGCAGAGTGCTCCTACCTTGCGTGGGCTGCCTGATTCGAAGTAGACCGTAAACTGAGTACTCCCGCAGCTTGGGCAGAGGTTGTGGATGGTCTTCTCGAAGGTTGGGCGAACATTCCTATGCTTTGTTGTTACCCTGCTCGGGTGATCGGCCCTCTTCATCATGGCCTATCGCTTAGTTGAAGGCACTGCAATGCCAATGAGGGTTTCAGACTGGTGCCTGACAAAGAGCAAGTAATCGGCGGCCGTCTTTGCAAACAAAGGAGTATCCGCTAGGCTGGGCTAACGTTCGGACTCATTCCCCGTCAATACTTGCCACGGTCCGCGTTGCCTATCGTCATACGAGGTGAATTATGAGCAGTATTCTTCGATGATTTCACGGTAGACGCGAGCTGAGGTGAGCACGTTTTCGAGGTTGACATACTCATTGGCTGAATGTGCCACGCCGATATCTCCCGGGCCAAACAGACAGGTTGGAATCGAGCCCATGCTGGATAAGAGAGCGCCGTCAGTCCAGTAGGGGACCCCGATCACGGGCACTCTGGTCCCAATTTTCGCTGCGAGAGCACGTTGAGCCGTCTGCACGATCCGTTCAGACTCAGCCGTCTCGAGGGGAGCCATGTCGAAAGGGCTATGGGCGGTGGCGTTGAAGTCCGGCGTCTCCTGCTTGATCGTTTGGAGGATCTGTTTGATCTCAATCATGACGGACGCGAGTGTTTCTCCAGGGATCGTCCGTCTCTCACTCCTTAGGATGCAGCGATCGGGGATTATGCTCCAATCGGTTCCACCCTGTATCGTCGAGGCATGGATTTTGGGTGTTCCTAGAAGTGGATGGACCCGACTTCCAAGCTCGCCTTGAAGTCTCTCGATCGCTGACATGATCTTGGCGGCGTGAGCGATAGCGTCTATCCCCTTTTCAGGGACTGAGCCGTGAGCAGCCTTTCCTTTGACTTCCATTTCGATCCAAACGAACCCCTTGTGCGCTGTGGCCACTCTCATGTCCGTTGGCTCGCCAACGATGGCCCCGTCGGCCTTGTACTCTTCGACGAGCTTCTTGATGCCGATGCTCTTGTACTCCTCATCAACCACGGCACTGAAGATTAGATCTCCACGCAGTTTCATCCTTGAATCGATGATGGATTTCACCGCACCGATCATGGCTGCTAGCGCTCCTTTCATGTCGCACGCGCCTCTGCCGTGCATCAGCCCGTTCTGAATGGATGGCTTGAATGGATCGATAATCATCCCGTCCACACCGACGGTATCCATGTGGCCGTTCAGCATCAGGCTTCGTCCACCACCTGAACCCTTCAAGATCCCGATGACATTGCTTCTCCCGTCGGCTACCGGCTGCGTTCGGACGTTAAGACCGCCAATGGAGTTGAGTCGATCGTGGAGAAGTCTAGCAATTGCTGCCTCTCCGGGGCCCCTGCCAAGGGTCGGGTTCACACTATTGGTTGCGACAAGCTCCTTCAGCAAGTCCAGAACATAGCTTTGGTCAATGGCGGTCGCCGACTCCATGTGCATCACAGCTCCTTCTTGAGTGGTCCAGTGATTACAGGGTTTCGGGGCTCCGTCTCTAAACTCCTCTTTGGGTGCTTTTGATGAGGACTGTGATGTTGTAGACGATTACTTTGGTCATGAGTTCGAGTTTCCGGTGGTCTCTTCTGGTGGAGGTGAGTCGGTGGCCTAGGGTTCGTTTGATTGCTGAGAAGGCTGTCTCGGCCATTGATCTTGTATGGTAGTGTTTCATCCATCTGTGTCTGTTTCGCCTGTAGGAGTGTATCATGCGTTTCCATGCGGGTGGGCCGATGGGCTTTTCGGGGCTGTGTCTTCTTGGTTTGAGGTAGGGTGTGGCTCCTTTTGCTTCGACTAGCATGCAGTTTCTGTGGGAGAGGTATCCTGTGTCGCCTGAGACTGATTCTATGTCGCCTAGGCTTTCGAGTAGGGTGCCGAGCTGTGTTGTGTCGCCGACTGTGCCTGTGGTGACTTCCATGCTTGGAATAGCCTTGTAGAGTAGGCCTACGGCTGCGTGGAGCTTCAGGTATTCCCTTCTGGATTCGTTTCTGCGCCATGAGTGGTATGCTTTGGGGCTGAAGCCTGTGGCGTCTACGGCTATGCGTTTCTCTGTTTTTTGAAAAGCTGGTTGACTTCATGGTTCAGCTGTTTCAGGTAGGGTTCGCGGAGTTTGGTCATGGTGCGCCATATGGTGTTGTGGTCGGGCGTCTCGGTCATTCCGCATTCTAGGCAGGTTTGCTTGTTCTCTTTGAGGTATATCTCTGCGTCGCGGTATGTGAGGCCGTACCGCTCCTTCACCAGTAGAGCCATGATTCTGCTCGTTGGGTCGAATGGAGGTCTACCGGTACGCTTCCTCCGCCATGTTGGCGGAGCCTTGTCCAGAGCGCCTCTCACAGTCGAGAGGAATTCATGAAGAGTAATCCCTTCGAAGGCTAACAGCCCAAGTCAACCGTTCAGAACCAAGCATCTAATATGGTTTAGAGACAGAGCCGGTTTCGGGGCCGTTTCGGTGAATTAGGGCTCCAAGTCATGTCTTCGGTTTCGAGATTATGAACGCAAGCATTCCAATGATCCCCAACGTGCAAGTGAGTAGGCTGTAGGTGAACGCCGCGCCCATGGAGAACTGGTCCGAGAGTACCCCGAACACGAGATTCGCTATCAGCGAACAGGTACCTATCACGAGATAGTATACGCTGTACCCAGTCCCCTTCAGCTCGGCTGACACAAGTGAAGGAACCAAGGCTCGCTGTAAGGCCTCTGAGATTCCGATGTATGCCCCGTAAATGAAGGCGATGACAAACGCCAACAGGACGCCTTCGGTTGACAATAGGCCTGCTAATGAAGCGACAAAGAAGATGCCAAAGCTCACGGCCAAGAACTTTTCCTTTCCAAATCTATCGGACAGTATCCCTGACGGGAATCCTACCACGACCGTGGCCACATTCAAAGTGGCGTAGACAAGCGTAACGATCTCGGTCGAAGCCCCGAGAGCGCTTGCTTTCACCAAGATGAATGAGAAGTTGTAGGCGCCAAGTGCAAAGACCCCCATCACGAGCAGGAAGAACTCGAACCTCTTCGTGAGAACGGCTTTCGCATTCCTGAGAACGGGAGTCGAGGTCCTTGTCCCTCTTCGGTCCTGGACCCAGAACGCGAGAACGATGAGCGACAATGCACCGGGAATCAGCGAGATCCAAAAGATCCCTCTAGCTCCGTACAGTGGCAGCAGCAGAAACGCTAGGACTGGCCCGAGGACAGCCCCGACTTGGTCCGCGGACTGATGCAGCCCAAATGCTGTTCCACTCTTGGCCTCTTTCACGGATTCACTGATCAATGCGTCCCGCGGTGATGTCCTAATGCCCTTCCCAGCTCGGTCAGTCAGTCTTACAACAAACGCGCCGGACCAACTCGTCGCAATTGCAAATAGCGGCTTTGCAGCTGTCGAAAGCCCATACCCAAGGAGAATGAGCGGCTTGCGTCGACTAAGTCGGTCGGAGATCGCTCCCGAGAATACGCGGAACATATAATTGAGAAACTCAGCGGCGCCCTCCATCAGGCCGAGAAGTTCTTTGGTCCCGCCAAGTTGAGTGATCACGTAGATGGGAAGGACGCCAAGAATCATCTCCGTCGAGATGTCCGTAAACATGCTGACAATTCCAAGGTTTGCGACGTTCTTGAGCCCAAGTTCCTTAGGTCGCTCTGCAGTCGACGTGCTATCCCTCGCTTTCAAAGCCCCGCAGCCTCACAGATTACAGCGCTGGGAAGGCATACTGGGTTGATGTGTCTTTCTTCTCACCTAGCTGATGCAAGCGCATTATGCTCGTTGCAGGGAAGATCAGGCGAAATACTTGCGCAGTCCCGTCGCAACATCTTCAGGAGAGTCGAAGACCTCGCCTTCATCGAGGAAGTATCGCAATCCCCAGACATCATTCACGTTTTGGCTTTGAAAGCCGTATCTTGAGGCGACCTTCAACAAAACCGCTCCGTGCGGTGAGGCTTTTCCGAAAGGCGCGGAGAAGAGTACTGCGTTGAAGCTTCGTATGCCAAGTTCATCGTAGAACTTCAGCACGCGCGCGAGTCCATCTGCCATACCCGACAGTGCATTTCTCGAGATGTTCGTCAGATCAGTACAGTCGCATGCAATGCCCCAGGCCTCGTCGGATCCTGACGGCGAGTATGCCATGATCCAATCCGAGCCGCCCCCTGATCCCAGATAGCGTTCTTTGCGCTTCTTCTCCTCAGCGACAAGATCCTTCCAGTAGTTGAGGCCGCAATTGTCCAAGTACTCCCTTGCCTTGGTGTCAACTTGAGCGAGCATATCGAACGCGTGATCGCTCGCCAATGTTTGCATGTGAGGATGCACAACCGTCGAACCGGCGGGTGGGAGACAATTCATCAGCACCGCCCCGTATCTGACCTCAGGATTCTTCTGGTGTACGAAGCCTAGGTATCGTGTAGAGGCTTCAAACGCGTCGGCAAGAATTCTCGCTGTGAGCTCTCTGGGTCTGAGGTAGTGACTGTTCGTGATCACGGTGACGGCGTTGAATTCGGAGTGGGCGAAGAGGCTCGGGAAGGTTCTCGCCTCCCCGACTTGGATGCTGCCCTCTGGCACCAAGTCGGCGGGAAACTTTGGTGTCGACTTTGCAGCTTTTTCGGGGCAGAAGGGGCAGCTTTCGCGTGTCCGCTGTGCAGTCTCATCAAGCAGCTTTTCGTCTGTCTGAAAGTAACGTTTCACGTAGTCCCGTCTGCCTCCCAGCACAACGCTTCCCCGACAAGTAAGCGGATCTTGTCTATGTTCGACCAGTTGTTCACCTAGTTCGAAGTTCTTGAGAGGCGAGTGGAGCTTTGCGGATCTCTTCTCCGACACGAATTCCATGTACATTACGTTGTCTAATCAAGCCAATAATGGGTTTCTATCAAAGAGAACGGTGCGCCAGGATTACGAGTGATCACGCTGTTTGAAATACCCCAATGTGCATCAAGGATTCGAATAGCACTTCAATAGGTGATCGTACGTGAGCGTCTTGGCAAAAAGTGAGCTCCTTAGAGAAATCAAGGCTCGCAGAGTCAAGATCGAACCGTTCCGACCTAACTGTGTCAGAGCCGCTTCGATCGACCTGCACTTGGCGAACGTCTTTCGAGTCTTCCTGTCACCCCACAAGAGCATCCCGGTCACTGACCTGACCGACTTCAAGAGGGCGACAAAGGGGATTCGTGTCCGGCGCGGGTCAGGGATTCAGCTCAGCCCCGGCGAGACAGTATTAGGGATCACTGAAGAGAAGGTAACGCTTCCAGACAATATCTGCGGGTGGCTTGAAGGGCGCAGCCGCTTCTCAAGGGTAGGCTTACTAGTTCACATCTCCGCGAGCTTCGTCCAGCCAGGCATAGCAAACAACCAGGTTCTGGAACTCAGCAACTTCGGCCCATCTCCACTAGAGATCTTCCCGCACACTGCGGTATGTCAACTGATTCTACAGAGAACTCTCGGGACTGGCCATTATCGTGGCCTCTTCGAGAATCAGACCCCTGAGAACTTTGCGAAGAACTGAGGCAATCGCACCGGTCCGCAAGGGTTTTTACCTTTCAGAACTAGCGGGTTCCATAAGGCGTTGCGATTGGTCGGAGTCTACGACTCTGCGATGCGTTTCGACAAGAAAGTTAGATTTGCCGCGGTTGTCGACAGTCAAGGGAGAATACTCGAAGGCGGAATGCGGGCCGAAATCGAGCCCATGGAACCGCTTGAGAGGACTCCAGAGCTAATCTCACAGCTGATCGCACACGAGTCCGCGGAGAACAGGACTATCTTCTTTGGCCCCCCAGAATACTCGGTCCTGGTTCACGAGAAGATAATTGCAGTGATTCTCTATCTCGAAGACGGCTTCGTAGTGGTCACAACTCAGCGTCCGTTTCCACTCGCGAAAGTGAGTGCATTGACAAAACGATTAGCTAAAGCACGAGCGAAGAGGCAATAGCAACTCGTTTGTGAGGAGGATCACGATGTCAGAAAGAGATGTCCCACTAGACGAATTCTCAAGTCTCTTGCATCCACTCAATGCAACGCTCATCACATGTCAAGGAAAGGATGGCAAAGCCAACGCGTTGGCGATCGCATGGATCGTACCGGTCAGTATGAACCCGCCGATGCTAGTTTTCGCGGTCAAGAAGGAGCGCCACTCCTACAGACTGATAGAGCAGACGCGTGAATTTGTCGTGAACATTGCAGGATTCGACATGGCACGTCAGGTCCTCTACTGCGGCCGCAAATCGGGGAAGGAAGTGAACAAATTCAAGGAAACCGGTTTGACTGCTGGAAAAGGAAAGAAAGTGAGCGTTCCCATCATCAATGAATGTGTCGCCCATCTGGAATGCAGAGTCGAAGACATGATCCCTACAGGGGATCACGTTCTCGTAGTAGGCGAGGTGTTGGCTGCGTATGCGGGAAGCGAGGCTTTCAAAGGGTTGTACGATCTCGAGCGATTCAAGCCCCTGCTTCATCTGGGGGGCGACGTCTTCACGACAACGTCAACAGAGACTATTAAACCGACACTGGACTAGGAAGCCAGCATCCCGCAGGCTTTAGAACTCGAAGCGTCAGAGTTACGCGGGAGTTTCGCGGTCAAAATCCTGAATCAAGGCAGTATGTTGAATTGGAATACTGTGCGCAAAATGAATCCTACTCCGAAATACATGAGGATCAGCGCAAGCCCGATGAGCAGTAATCTGTATCCCTTGGCTTTGAGGATGGTCTTGCCTCTGGCCGAAAGGTATGCGGTGCCGGTCAACCAAGCGTAGTCCATCCACACGTGCGAGACATACATGAATAGGACGCCGAGAAGTGCGCCAAGTTCTACTGCTTGAACCACGAGTCCTATGCCGAAGGTTAGCCACCACACGATGAAGTATGGGTTGAGTCCGGTCAATCCGATGCCGAGAATCAATGAACTCCTCCGCGTCGTGGTTCTCTCGATTGGCTCAGTGCTGAAGTTGCCGCGCTTCACATATCTGAGCTGCAATATGCCGAAGACTACTAGAGCGGAGCCCCCGATCAAGCCCACGAATGTGAGGAAACCCGAGAGATTCAGCAGGCTCGATATCCCTACGCCCATCAGCATAACAAGCGGAAGTTCCACGAGCGTATGGCCTACTGACATCATGAAGCCGGACTTGGCGCCGCCCTTCGTCCCTTGCAGCAAACAAGCTGCGAACAGAGGGCCTGGCATGAGGGCCCCGGAAGCGGTGACGGCCACCACTGTTGCAACAAATGTAAGAAGGCTCGGGGAGAACTGCACTAAACCGTCCGCTCCCGACCCTAGACACAACCTCATTGATTTCTCTCTTACTGTCTAGGAGAAGCAACTTCTCATCTACGGACTCACTTAGTGTGCAGAAGGGAGGAATGAATTCCCTACGCGAACGTGTCGATGGCTAAGGCTCTGTGATCTTGATCGCTGTGACAGGGCATCGGATCTCGCATGCGCGGCAGAAGATATTCCAAGCTTCTTGGGCAGTTGAATCGTTCCTCGAACCTCGTGACCTACGTGGTTTTGAACCACTAGCAGTTTCATGAATTGAGGATCAATAGGCATCCCGTCTTGGCCTCGAAGTCCATGGATTGGTTGCCTTTTGCTTATATTCGAGGCCGTGTCTGTGCTGTAACAGACAAGACCCGGCGTCACGGAATGAGTCTCTCTCATCACGCAGCTCGAACGATGGAAGAGATCGTCAACCAGCTCATTGAGTATGGGTTAAGCAAGAACGAAGCCAAGGTCGTCACATTTCTCGCAAAACGTGGCGCTGAGAGAGCGAGCGTCGCCGCCCGTGCACTCAGACTGAATCGAACCGAAACCTACCGAACTCTCAGAAACCTCCAGCGTCGAGGCCTCATCGAGGCCAGTTTAGAGGAGCCAGTCAGGTTCCAAGCCGCACCTTTCTCAAGGTGTCTTGAGATACTCTTGGCGGAACGAAAGAACAAGCTTGCAGTGCTGGAGGAACGGACTGCGGTTCTTGAGCGCGCATTTGAGACTCTAAGCCTGGAAACCGGCGGTCCGGCATTCGAGCGATTCCAGGTTCTCGAAGGAAGAGCAAGGATTGGCCAAAAACTGCTCTTCATGTGTGAGAATTCGAAGCTCCAGATTGATCTAATGATGAGCTCTTCGGATCTTGCCGGAGGAAGTGCCCGTGTGGGGCTGGACGTTCTCTCAATGTTAGCGAAGCGAGGCAGAAAGATCCGGATAATCACGAACATCGGCTCCAGCTCTGTTCGGTTCGTGGAGCCATTTCAGACACTGATAGCATTCAGACACCTGGACCTCACTCATAGACCTGTGTCGAGAGTGTCGATCACAGATGACACCGAGGCGCTTCTCGGAATAGGAAGCAGCGAGGACATCGACGGGCGCGGGTCAGAACAAGTCGCTCTGTGGATAAGCAGTCGCTCGTTCGTGCGGAGCCTTCACGCGTACTTCAATGAGATTTGGAGCGGTGCAACTCCGGCACTAACTCGGCTTGAGACGATCAAAGCGGGAAAACCCGAATAGGGCTTGAAAATCCTTAATGGTAGAGTCGAGGCTCGGCACAAGCTATCAGAGATAATGAGAAACTGACAAGAAACCTCCGACTTCCAGACGAATAGCCATCCGCTTGTAGAGACGGTAAGTTGCGCCTATGAGGATGTCTGGAAAAGAATTGTGATCATCTACAATGCTCGGCGTTTGGTTTCTCGAGGCTAGATTGTGATCTCTGCTTTCAGCATCGAGTAGTCGGGCCTGATCTCTTTCGGGGCCAATTTGAAACCGAACTTCTGTCCTAGGTGGATGACAGAACTGTTTTCCACATCAAAGTATGCGATGATTCTAGAAAGGCCAGCTCGCTTCGCTTCCGTCAAGAGGTCAACGAACAATGCAGTTCCAAGGCCGAGGTTCTGCCACTCGTCAGCGATCACAACCGCAGCCTCAGCCAGTTCGCCTGAGGAGTTAGTCACGTAGCGAGCCTCGCCGACCGCCTGCTCGGCGTGATCCTTTCGGACAACCGCGATCAGTGAGGTCACGTTTGTGTCGTCAAGCTGAAGCATCTCCCCTGCATTAGCCTCAGTTAGTGCCTTCTGCGATCTCAGGAACCTTCGAAACATCGTATCGTCGGATAGTGAGCTGAACATCGAGAATAGCACTCGGAAGTCTTCGGGCCCGGCTCTTCGGATCAGAACTTCTAATTCATTCTTCAATGTGACCTTATGAGGTAGCTCGCCGCTGGTCGAGGGGCACAATCAAGGCCCTCCTAGCCGATCAGCTAATCGCCTATTCTACGGATAGGACGATCTTCCCGAAGTGTTCTCTCTTCTCCATTCGCTCCTGAGCTTTCGCGGCTTCTGTGAGTGGATAGACCTTATCGAGAATAGGTTTCAGTCGCCGTTGTTTTACCAACTCAATCACCTTGAGGAGCTCTGCTTTGCTCGCCATGTAGGAACCCAGGATTGACAATTGTCTGCTGTACAGGTATCGTATGTCTGTCTGTCCCGCATAACCGGTTGTCGCGCCACATGTCACGAGTCTGCCGCCCAGGGCTAATGATTTGATGCTTTTCTCCCAGGTCGCTGAGCCTACGTGTTCGAAAATGACATCGACTCCGCGTTTCTCAGTTATCCTTCTCGCTTCCACAGCGATGTCTTGCTCGCTGTGGTTGATCAGCTCATCAGCTCCCAGCGTCCGAGCGAGTTTGAGCTTCTCTTCGCTTCCGGCTGTGGCTATTACACGAGCTCCATGAAGCTTGGCTATCTGGATCGCGGCGCTCCCGACGCCGCTGCCTGCCCCGAGAACGAGTACATATTCTCCCGGCGCGATTGCGGCTCTGGTCACAAGCATGTGCCAGGCCGTCATGAAGACGAGCGGTATTGCGGCGGCTTCCTCATGTTTTAGCCATTCTGGCTTGGGAATGATGTTGACTTCAGGTACGCTGACGAGTTCCGCGTAGCCGCCGTCTACGAGATACCCTATGATCTTGTAGGATCGGCACATGCTGTCGCGGCCCGAAAGGCAGTACTCGCATATGCCGCAACTCAGGCCAGGAGAGACGATCACCTCCTCTCCTGGGCGGGTGCGCGTTAGAAGTCTGCCCGTCTTCACAACTTCACCGGAGATGTCGTCTCCCGAGATGTGTGGAAGTGGGATCTGAACGCCTGGGAGACCTACGCGTCCCCAGATGTCAAGATGATTGAGAGCACAGGCCTTGACCCGCACCAGAACCTCGTTATCCTTCATCACCGGGTCTGGCCGGTCTTCATATCTTAGCTTGTCAACTCCTCCATGCTCATGGAAGACAACTGCTTTCATTCCAATCTGCCCCAGCAGAATTCATGCTCCGCTCAAGCTCAATTTACCTGTTGCTGATCCACCCCTATGTGAAGTCCATGGGCAATGATTAACTCCGAGTACGTGCCTTTGTAGCAAGTTGAGGTTGTTTGGTCATGTCGGTTGAAGTAGGACAGAAGACACCCGATTTCCAGCTCTTTGATCAAGACAAGAAAATGCGAACACTGAAGGAGTTCCAAGGAAAGAAAGTCGTTCTCGCGTTCTTTCCGGGAGCCTTCACGGGGGGCTGCACCAAAGAGATGTGTACCTTCAGGGATTCGATGCAGACGCTTAACGGCTTGAACGCTCAGGTCGTCGGTATATCTGTCAATGACCCATTTTCGAACAAGGCTTTCGCAGAAGCAAACAAGCTGGAGTTCCCGATTCTATGCGACTATGGGAGAGAGGTCGTGAAGAAGTTCAATGTGCTCCTTAATGATTTCGCGGGGCTCAAAGGATACACCGCCGCCAAGCGATCCGTATTCGTTCTAGATGCCAAGGGCATCGTACAGTACAGGTGGGTCAGCGAAGATCCAGACAAACAACCCGACTACGAAGCGATCAAGAACGCCCTAGCCAAGATCTGAGTTCCCCAGGCCTTACTTCTATAAGATACCTCACCATCTGTTAGGGATGGGATAAACAATGGGCAGCTTCAAAATGGTGAAGAAACCCAAGAAGAAAGAGGAGAAAAAGGGACCGCCCCCCAAGAGTGCCGCAACCTAAGCACCGGGGAGTTCCACACGCAAGCCTAGTACTTGTCCATCTCCTCGAGCTTAGCAGGAAGATATTCATCTACAATGTAGGCGAGGCCGTATCGGCTGAACGCTTCCTGCTCCGCCTTTTTCTTCACTTTGAGAAACGTCTCGATCTCTCTCTTCCACAATTTGCCCTCGTAGCGGGGGTCCTTCCCAAACTCGTACAGTCTCTTGATATCAAGATCGGTCAACTTGTCACTGGGAAGATCGTACTTGACAATATCCGAGGCCCACACGCCAGCCCATTTCGCGTCGGGAGTATTGAGGTCGCGCAAGTGTGCGGCATTCGCGGATCCCGAGATGATGACCATGGCGATATGCATTCCCCATGGGTCGGCGTCGCAGAAGATGTAGACGGGTAGGTCTAGTTCCTGGTTCAGCCGTCGGATGAGCGATCGTGTAGCTCTCGGTGCCTGACCCGCTGTGTGGACAAGGATGGCTTTGTGTTTGTCGTGAACTTTCTCCTCAACGAACCTCGTAAAGAGGCCGCCTTTCTCGATAACTATGACCTTGTCTGCTTTGCACTCGGCGAACTCTGCGTTTGTGAGCGCCGGTCCTATCATCATTCCATCGGGGTGTGAGGAAAGGTTCAGTTTCTTTCCCTCGTAGCCGGGCACAGTGTACTCTACGACCAGGTTCCCGAAAATCGAGGATCTCTCCTCAGGAAATACGTTGAAGTCCTCTCGCGAGTATCCGATAACGGTTTCGAGGTCTGTGATGATGTTGTCGCTCTCTGTCTGGTCTGTGAAGTTCATCTCATACGCTTGAGCTGAATAGAAGACATCTCTGAGCGTTGAGGTCCTATCTTGTTCTCTGAGTTCGTCGACAAATGATGCTGTCCAAACAAGTTGAGTCAATGGCCGGATGTGCTTTATGTTCCTTGAACTTCGTTTGACTGTCTTCTCGCCAAGTATGTATTGTCTTAGCTTCTGGTCGTAGCGTATGTTGTGGATTGATCGGTTTGGCATTTGGACCCAAGGGAATTGGCGCTTTGACATCTGATCGTAGAGTTGCTGACCCAGCCCAGTGAGGGATGTCAGCACTTTGGTCTTCCTTTCCTTAATCAGCCCGCGCTTCTTCGCCCGTTTCTCCTGTATCCTCTTTTTCTTCATACTTTGACACATTCTTGAGTAACGGTTTGACGTTTGGTTCCTTTTTCTTCTTCGCAAGCTTGGTTGAGAACAAAGCTATCTTCGGCAGATACTTCTCAAAAACATCAAGTCGTTTCTTCTCCCGCTCGAAACTGTGCTTCCGAGAGAGGAAGACGGAGAGCCGCCTGGCCACCTCTCGCACAGCGTTGAGTATCTCTCTCTCAACATCGGGTCGGTCAGCAATGAACTCCTTTCCCACAGTCTTGTAGGGCACTTTCGTGGAGCAGAGGTGAATGAACACGGCGATGGGCATGTCGGGAAGTACTTTGTAGTGCCTCCAGTCGACGAGCGAGTTAGCTACCTTCCACGAGACATCACTTGCCTCATCAAAGAGAAGCGGAATCTTGTTTGCGAACCGGTAGAGCACAACTCCGCTAGTGCTCGGGATCTTGCCGCCGTACGCGATTCCAACCTCAACGATGAACGGAAATCCTGAATATGCGGCTGGCTTCCGCTGATATACTTCCAGAAACTCTGGGGCCAGCTCCTTCTTGATCCCGGCCTTCAACAACTCTTCGCCCAGCGGAGAGAGACAACTGGAGTCGGGGGGAAGGAAGTCCTCAAAATTTTTCATTGCATTTACGAGGGAAACGGTCTCTTCGTTTGTCATCTTCTTGGGATTCTTCTTGGCTGGGATGCCTGCGTATTCTAGAAACCTGCGCGCTGTCGTATCTCCGACCCGCTGGAAGTGCATCTTCATGAAAGCATGAAGTGATCGAGCCTGCGTCACTTCCACGATGCGTTTCATCGTCTCGACGTCGACGCCGTGGGGATGCAAGGTCGTCTCTTCTGGGGGGTCAGGCATGTGAGTTGTTGCGCGCTCGAACTTGTAGAGTCTTCCTCTGGGGTCAACGAAGGTAAGGTTGGCATATGGTGCAACAATCGCGGTCTCTTGGAGGTAGTCTAGGATCTTGGGCATTGCCCGTGTGTAGTCTGCCTCGGTTGAGAACTCAACTATGGTGCCATGCCAACGGTCTGGGTTCGGGTGCGTGATCTCTTTGATCTTTTCAGGCAGATTGTGTTGAATATCTATCCGGAGCCTTAACTCGTGTATCTTTGTTGGACCGGTGCTCGAAAAGACGACTGCCTCTGAGTGGGTGGTGATCTGCCCGTAGAGTATCGCCATCTTGCCGCCCAGGCCAAACTGTCCACGCGTCTGCCTGAGCTTGTATTTTGAACCAAATAGGACTTGGCCGAATGCTGAAGGTATGAGTTTCGAAGGCACCCCAATCCCGTTATCCATCACTCTGATACGATAGACTCCTGGGCCATCTGCTGGTCCAGACTCGTGCGAGATCCTCATGTAAATGTCCGGCGTAATGGCATGAACCTCGCATGCATCAAGTGAGTTCTCAAGAAGTTCACGTATCGTTGAGTAGATCGCGCGTGTTGGGTTGGTAAATCCCGCAATGTCGCGGTTCCTGTAGAAGAAATCGGCGGGGGAGATCTCTTGGAAAACCTCAGCGGCTTTCATCTTGAGATTCCACAGGTGAGTCGGTCTCTCGTATCCGAAGTCGTTGCCAAGACATGAACGCTCATTTGGGCGGCTTCTCCCAGAGTTCCAGCGTCTTTCTTCTCTTGCTTTCGCTTCTGGTTCTTCTAAGGTATTTGTACACGGACGAGTGCTGTTTTCCTTTGATCAACATCTCGATTGCCTGTCTCGTAGCGGAAACCGCCTCAAACTCACCAATCATCGATATGGTTGATCCGTAGACGGAGACTTTCGAGTCTGTCATCTCCTCTAGGAGTCGTCTCATCTTTCCTTCGCTGCCGATGACTCTGCCCTTGATACGGTTGATGTCGCTTTCGTTCTTTCCGAAGAGTTCTCGAAGATCAATTATGTCAAGCACAATATCGTCATCCACCAATTTCATTGCACGCTCGGGTGAGAATCCTCTACCGACTGCAGTCACCACGTCCTTTGCACGCAGAATTGTCGATGGATCGTCACTATCCTCGGCAGGTGTAACTTCGATTGTTCCTAACTCGCTGTTGACGTACAGCTTGACTTTGAATGCTCGTTCAATCTCGGCCTTCGTGGCGCCTTCTCGACCGAGCAACACGCCTATCCTATCGTGAGGTATCATCGTACTAGTCTTGGTCGACAGTTGTTGTCACCACTTGATCGTAGATGTCGCTCTCGCTCTCAGTCTCGACTCCGATCTGGTGGAAGTAACGGTTCAAGTTCAGGATGTCCCTCATAAGCAATTGGTCGGCCATAGGATGTTCCGTTGCTACCGCCTGTGAGACGTCAAAGATGACAGGGTGGCCGTGCCAGATCATTATGTTATACTCGCTCAAGTCTCCATGAACCAGTTCTGCGTTCTGATATAGGAGCCGAAGGAATGCGATCAACTCTCTGTAGGTCCTGTCTGGCTTCTTCAACACGATCTCTCTGAGCAACGGTGCCGGTTCACCTTGCTTGCCTATGAACTCCATCAGCAAGACGTTCTTCTGCACTGAGATGGGTTTCGGCACACGCACTTTCGCATCATGGGCCTGCTTGAGATTCCTGAATTCCTTCTGGGCCCAGAGGTACACGAGTGATCGCGTGTCCGTGCGTGTTCTCTCGAATCTCGGGTCTCCTTCTATGTATGCGAGCCTGCCTTTCTTGAACTCGGCTGATAGTGTCAAATAGATCTTGATAGCGATCTCCTTCTTCTTAGGACCTATTCCACAGTAGATCTTCGCTTCCTTGCCAGACCTAACGGCACCTGAGATTTTCGAGAGTTTGCCTGTGTCGAGCATGTGGTAGATTACCATGAGCGTGGATTTGTCGAAAACCTGTTCGAGCGCTTCCAGCTCTTCGCTTCTCTTATCCCTCATCAGGCGGGTAGTCTCATATCGTGCCTGTCTCAGTCTGAGTCGCTCTTCATTCCTCGACCACGCCACAGACAGGCACCCGTAGGCGCTCACATTGCGAGCTGACCTTTCTGACGCATTATCTGGGCTTGGGCCTCTGTGTATCTCCACAGGATGTCTCCGCGAGTCTCAAACTGGAAATCCCAGGGCGCCACTAGAACAATATCTCCTACCTTGATCCAGACACGTCTCTTCATCTTCCCTCTGATTCGGCACATCCTCTCATGCCCATCTGCGCACTTCACCATCAGCCTATCGTAACCAAGCATCTGCAGGACGATGCCAAACATTTGCCCCTCGCCCGGGGTTACCATCTCGCGAAGCTGCCCTTCGCTAAGGACTTTCTTCTTGCCCAACAGCCCACTCTCAAAGCTCGCAGATTCGTGTAATCGGAAGTGGCAGTATAAGAGTATACTCGGCAGCTCGGGTCTTACAGCCTTACGATCTGGACATGGGGGACCGCACCGAAGTAGATCACTGCATCAGGGTCTACTAGGCCTTTGTCGACGGCAGCTTTGATCGTGGTTTCTCCAACAAGGTTGGCGACATCTGCCTCCACAAGAGCCTCCATGGCCTTCTCGATGGTACACAGTGCGCCGCCATAGAATTGGGGGTTGACCTCGAGCTTCATTCTGCCTTGTCTGAAGGTCTCGCCCAGAAGTCCAGCGTCGCAAGCGGCGACCAGTACGCCGCGTTTGTCGTGGATGACTCGCAGATGGACTTCCACTATCTGGCACTTCTCAGGCAGTCGATACGGGCGATCTTGCTCCGCAGGCCTCGCATGTGAGGAAGGTGTACCGCTCCTGTCTGTCCATCTTGGTGTCGGGTCGCTTGCAAACCGGGCAGATCACGAATCTCTGTGTGTAGATGTTCAACAGCCTATTCATGGACTCCACTTTGAATACTCCTTTAAAGATCGCTCGTGTTCCGTCCGTCGTTACGGCTGTAGCTAGCTCCTTGGAGAGGAACTTGAGAAGATGATGTGGGTCACGATTCATACGGTCAGCGATCTCTTTGAAGTTCTGTACAATGGTTCTGCTGCCAATTCTGACTCCCTGAATCCTAGGCAGCTCGAATCGTTCACCCGAAGAGGTCCTCTTGGGGATCTCTGCCATCGCGGCGTCCAGTAACTTTGTGTACTCGTCGCTCATCGTACTCTTCCTCGTGAGCACATTGTCTGTGGTCTATTTCTTCGTTCCCATTTGACGCTCCAACTAAAAACGTTAATCTATTTGCAGAGTCGCGTATGCGCTGTTCAGGCCTTGGAGGTCAGTTCAGGGCGCCTGTAGTGTCGTGTCGAACTGGCGATCTTGCAGGGCCGGTCATCAAGTTGGGGGCGCATCGTGGAGGAACATAGAGTGGGCAAGTGGATAGTGTGCTCAGCATGGCCGTACGTCAACACGATTCCCCATCTTGGCACTTTCATTCATCTGCTTTCTGCGGATGTTTTCGCGAGGTACTTGTCGCTCAAAGGCGAGGACGTTATCTCTGTCACGGGGTCGGACGAGCACGGGACACCTATCGAAGTTGAAGCTATCAAGAAAGGAATAGCCCCGAAACAGCTTACTGACGAGTATCACGCGACAATATGCGATTTGCTGGATAAGTATCAGATCCGCTTCACAAACTACACCAGAACTGAGAATCCCGTTCATAGGAGATACGTTCAGGAATTCTACCGCAAAGTCTACGATAACGGCTTCATATTCACCGAGACCGTGAATCTCCCGTTCTGCCCAAAGTGCGGGCGTTTTCTCCCTGACCGATTTGTAGAGGGAATATGCCCCCACTGTGGTCAGGACAATGCAAGAGGAGACCAATGCGATAGCTGTGGCCGAGTCCTCGACCCGCTGGAATTGAAGTCCCCCCGTTGCGCGTTTTGCGGCACAACCCCAACCGTCAAGTCCTCGAAACACTGGTTCTTTGACCTTCCTCGATTTGCTGACTCTTTGAACCAGTACATCGATTCCAACGCTCAACTTCCCGAGAATGCCCGCAACTTCTCAAAAAGATGGCTCCAAGAGGGACTGCACCCTAGAGCACTCACACGAGATAACAGATGGGGGATTCCCGCACCATTCCCCGGAGCAGAGGACAAGACGATCTATGTCTGGCTCGAAGCAGTTCTAGGATATGTCTCTGCGGCTGTCGAATGGGCCGAGAAGAACGGTAGACCTGAAGACTGGAAAACATACTGGTTTGACAAAGAAACAAAAAACGTGCACTTCATCGGCAAAGACAACATCCCGTTCCACACGATAATCTTCCCGGCTTTGCTCCTTGCGACGAAGGATCCTTACGTTCTGCCTTGGCAAGTATCCTCGACCGAATTCATAATGTTCGACAACAAGAGGTTCTCCAAGAGTCGCCGAATCGGAGTCTGGATGGATGAAGCGTTGCAGGTTGCACCAGCTGACTATTGGAGATATCTGCTGATCGCCATCAGACCAGAAACTAAGGACGCCAACTTCACTTGGAAGGATTTCCAAGCACGGGTGAATTCAGACCTCAATGATGTGCTCGGCAACTTCATTCACAGAACGCTGACTTTCATTAAGAATAACTTCTCGGGATCAATCCCAGCCCCGGGCGAATTCAACGAACGCGACAAAGCAATACTCGCGAGGCTTCAGGAATCACCTAGAAAAGCCAGCATGGCGCTGGACCAGTGCAAGCTGAGGGAAGGCCTGTCTGCGGTGATCGATCTCGCTCGAGACGGCAATCTCTACCTCAGTGAGAGCGAGCCTTGGCATACAATCAAGCGAGATCCAGTTCGTGCTCGTACTACGATGTTCGTATGTGCTCAGCTTGTGAGATCTCTTGCGATTTTGCTAGCACCATTCCTTCCTGCGAGCGCGGAGTCGATTTGGTCTCAAGTTGGTTTGCAGAATGGCCTATCTGGAACACGTTGGGAAGAGGCCGGTGAGATTCGTCTCCGCGAAGGTCACGTGATAGGCGATCCTGTACCATTATTCAAAAAGATCACTGATCAGGAGATCAAGAGCCACACTCAAGGCGCTGCCTGAGACGGGTCCATATCATATGAGACTCAAGATCGATCTTCACGTTCATACGACCGGTTCGAGGGACGCCTTCATAGAGCCAGAACAACTGCCCACGATCGTCAAGGAAAGAGGTCTTGATGGCGTGGC
>Ga0187878_1001330_pt1 | contig 24528 bp, 18 predicted proteins | sample June2016WEW_17_1_FD_132979 | JGI IMG/M metagenome (GOLD analysis project Ga0187878, IMG submission 132979) | Peatland microbial communities from SPRUCE experiment site at the Marcell Experimental Forest, Minnesota, USA - June2016WEW_17_150 | ecosystem: Environmental > Terrestrial > Soil >...
GCCTCACGCTTCTTTCAGCTTCACCTCGCGGCTACGCCTTGCGCTTGGCTACGGTTGCCGTCATCGGCTCCGGTTGGCTCCTTTCATCCAACGAGACTCTGCCCATGCTGGGCACACTGGCGCGCGCTCTCAGCGTGCCGCATCGAGACTCTTCTCGACGCACGGAGTCGAGTGCGTTCGCCACGAAGAACGTAGAAAACGAGCCTAAGGAACCATCAGGAAATAACTATGTCAACTTCTGGGCTCTAGGCAGGAGTCTATAGTTCCAATCGCCATGGAACCGGTCTCTCCGGAGTTGAAGTTCCGCCATCTGCTGATCGGAGACCTTGAGCCCCGAAGGATAGACGTTGGAGTCGAGGTTGCTTTTCACGGCCAGACCTGTCGCGGTTGTGGTGGCGGCGATGAGGTTGATGATGACCTCGTGACTGATCAACGGCTTACCGCGCCAGTTCGGGCTGATGAAGGAGAACAGGCGGTGCTCGATCTTGTTCCATTTGTTGGTCCCCGGCGGGAAGTGGCAGACAGAGATTTGAAGCCCCGTTTCGTCGGCTAGCTTCTGCAGTTCCCATTTCCACAGCCTCACCCGTGCGCCGTTACTGCCGCCGGAGTCGGCGGTAATCAACAGACGTCTGGCTTTCGGGTAACTGGGCCGGCCCATCCAGCGCCACCAGCGGCGAATGCTCTCTACCGCAAAGGCCGCCGTATCGTGATCCACTCCCACACTGACCCATCCTACATTACGTCCCAGGTCGTAGACCCCATAGGGAGCGACCTTGCCCTTGCCCGGCTCACGGATTTCGAAGTCGTGAACACGAACCGGTTCTGGCTGGCCTTTCGGGTGCCCTTCGCGCCCCGCGTTCTTGAAATCGCCCACCCACTCCTTTTTCTTGGTGTCAACCGAAATCACAGGCTCGCCCTGCTTCAGATAGCGCTGAGCCTTGCGATTGATGTATTCAAACTGCCGATCCCGATCCGCATGCCGGCTCCCCTCCAACGTCTTCTGGTTGGCTTGCAAGCTGTAGTCCATCTCGTGAAGAAGTTCGGCCACGGTCTGATAACTCACGGCGTGACCCTCCTGCTGCAGTTCCTCGGCCAACTTGCGCACACTCTTGCACGTCCAGCGCAGGGGCGATTCCGGATCTCCACGCGTAGCCGGATCAACCAACCGGTCCAGATCCTCCAACAGGGCCGGGTCCTTGTCAACGGCTCTCTTTCGTCCCGCACCTCTCCGCCGAATTCGCGACTGTGCCAATCGAGCCTCGCCCGACACCTTCTGCCGACTCAGTTCCTTCAATCCTTCGGTAATGGCCCGGCGTGACACCCCCGTCGCACGCGCCACCGCTGAGACTCCTCCGTACCCGATAGCCGCGCTCTCGGCGGCCGCTACCAGGCGCCGCATCCGTTCGTCCAGGAAGGCCGACAGGGAACGGAACCGCCGCTGGATCTCCTTGTGGTTCACACCACAAGTATAAAACAAAACCGCCTCAAGTTGTTCTATCTATTTGCTGACGGCCTCTTAGTCAACGCTTATTGGGGGTTGCCCCTCGAGTCCATTTTCATTCTCAGGGGTTGCGCCCTGCGCCATGGTGCTGTCTGTCACCGCATTCTGCGAGGCTCTGTAAGCCATCAGGCTGCCCGCATGGGTTTCACCTGACTCCGGATCTGAGTGCCCAGCCTGTCCTGGGCCATCTCCAAGTCGTAGTTCGCTTGTAGGTTGATCCAGAACCGCGGGCTCGACCCAAAGTAGCGGGCCTGGCGCAGAGCGGTGTCCGCCGAAATCGAGCGCCGGCCATTCACGATCTCGGTGATTCGCGTCACCGGAACGTGCAACTCCGGCGCCAAACGGTTCATGCTCATACCCAGCGGTTTGAGGAAATCCTCCCGCAGCGTTTCACCAGGGTGGATGGGGTGAAGCTTTGCTGTTCTTTTCGGCATAGCAGTGTTCCATCAATGGTAGTCCACGATGTCCACACCATGAACACCGGCGTCCTTCCAGTGGCGTTTAACGTCAAACAGTAGGCCTGTCTCGGGTGCGCGACACAGAAGTGGCCTGTTCACGAGTTCCGGCCGAAACTCCAGGTTTCTGAGCGTACTCTCTACAGAAGCGTGCGTTCGGGGCTTCGCGGTTGATCACCACGTCATGCCGAAGAGTGCCTACACGCCAGCCCGTCAGTGGACCTGCACCGGTCGGCCCCTCAGTTTTCCATCATGGAAACTCATCGGGGCCGATGTGTCGCCCACCCGGCGAATTCATTCATTGCGTCTGTCTAAGGTTTCTTGCCTCCGTACAAGAACCTGACCGCCCTGCCGCGCTGCGAGTATCCTTGCTGTTGACGCTGAACGTGACCCCCTATTTTGGCTAAGACGGAATGAGAACCAAGACCCAACGGTGCCAATGGGGATCGGCCCTCGGTTGGCGCAAGAAAGCAACCTGCGGACACCTCCTAGTCGCTCTTTCCGTGTCCGCGACGTTTGGCTGCCGGAGTTCCGATGAGAGGGCGCGGGCTGAGATGCAGCCAGCGTATCGGAGCGCGAAGCTGATGATGGAGCGACTGAAGGCGGGTGCGGACTTCAAGGAGTTTAACACGCTTCGCGGGAATCTCGCGACTGAACTTTCTATCATTCGCGACCGCATGAACTCCGGCGCTTCAGCCAAAGAGCCTCTCCACAAGTACTACGCCGCTTACCAAGACGTGCTGGAGCTGTACTCATTCGCTGCCAGCACCTGGGAACACGAGATCTCGATGGATCAATGCACAGGGCCTGCATCTGTGCACTCGGACTGGTCCAGAGAGGCGAAGGCCTTGAACATGGAGAAGATCATGGGAGAAGTTCACGCGCTCAATGCTTTTAATGAACGCTTCCACGCTTGCTTCGAGAAATACGGTAACATTGGCGTCATGCTCAGTGAACAAGCAAAGTCCCCGAGAATAACCTGTCCAGAGTCTGAAAATCGCCTTGGCTGCGTTTTCAAGAACGCAGAAACAAAGCTAACGAGCGCTGAAGCGCTCCTCCTGAAACACTAAGATCGTCCACCAGATGTCTTCGTTAATATCACGTACACCGCGAGGCCGGCTGCTGGTACCGCTGGAGGGTTTGGATGAGCTTCTACCAGGTCAATCAGAACAGGACGTTTGAGCGGGAATTCAAGGCGGGATATCTATGCTCCCCGAATGGCAAGTGGGCGGGCTGGCCACTCATGAAGGCGCTCCAGCCTGGCGACATTCTTTTCCACTACAACTCGAAGTGTCGCGCTGTGCTCGGGATCTCCCGGGTGGCCAATATCGGTCAGCACAAAGGCACCGCGTCGCAGACCGCCCGCGTGATCCCGGACACGCAATGCATCCAGTATTCCGGCCGACACCTCTCAGAGGAGGACTTCAGCCCGAGACTTCGAGAACATTATCGCCAGAAGTATTCTGGCTATCTTGAGGTCCACACCGTCCCGCTTCGTATGGCAAATCTGGGGAAGCTCCTGCCCCTGACCCCACAGGTATATCTTCTGCCAATTAGTAGCGAGGTGGCTCAGAGGTTCCTTCAAAAGCGGGATATTCGTCTCGGGGACCTGAGGTAGGCCGCCCATAAGTCTGGTTTGCACCGTGTTCGAGGTGAAGAGCGCTCAGGAAAAACGGTGACGGATGCTCGTCCAGAGGTTGTAGCGATTACTCCCGTGATACGGCGTTCCGACTGCCGGCTTCTTTGAGCTTCCCAGTCGATCACTGGCCGCGATGTTTCCAGTATCCGGGGCGCCGCCGTCCGTGAGCGATTGCGAGAACCTGGATTACCTCGGGCAGCTCGCGATAGACGATCAGAAATGGAAATCGTCGGAGCAGGCACCTCCTGGTCCCATGGCCAAAAGCTGGCCAGCGTTCAGGGGCTTCCGCGATCGACTCAAGGGCAACTTCCATTTCTCGCAAGAACCTTGCTGCCGCCCGCGGGCTCCGTTGCCGATACCAAGTGAGCGCCGCTTCCGCTTCGTCAACCGCCTCTGGATGGAATCTTATCGGTTTACCGGCCGTCGTCGAGGGCGGACCTTAGACGGGAGCGCACCTGGGCCCATGGCACTGGCAGTCTGAGCCTGGAGTCGAGTTCTTGAGCGCGACGAGCGATCTCGCTTTGCCACGCCGCTTCCGCTGCCTCATCGACCTCGGGGTCAAGGCTGTCGAACAGAGAATCTGCGAGCGCGGCACGCGCTTCCGGGGGCAGCGCCAGGGCGTCTTTCACGAGTTCGTCGATGCCACGACCCATGCCTCGATTGTACTCCTTGGGCCAGCCCTTTTCGCAGTGCAGCACCCGCGCCGGCTTACCGGTAAAGCTCCGCGACCGCTTCGCGGAAGTTCTCGAGCACGCGGGCGCGGCGCACTTTGAGCGTGGCGGTAAGTTCGCCGCTCTCGATCGAGAAGTCGCGCTCCAGGATGCGGAACTTGCGGACCTGCTCGAAGGGGGCGAGGTGGCGGTTGACGCGGGCCACCGCGTCCTGGACCTCGCGAGCCACCGCCTCCGGCCCTCCCAGGCTCTCGGCGATGCTGGTGTTGACGGTGATCAGCGCGGTGACGTGCGGTTGCCCGTCGCCCATCAGCACCACCTGGCTCACAATCGGCTCCAGGTGGAACAGCGACTCGACGCGCGCGGGGTAGATCTTCTTGCCGCTCGAGGAGACGATCATCTCTTTCTTGCGGCCCTTGATGGATATGTAGCCTTCCGCGTCGATCTCGGCGAGGTCGCCGGTCGCGAGCCACCCGTCGCAAAGCACCTGCGCGGTCGCCCGCGGATCCTGGTAGTAGCCGGTGAACAGCGTGGGGCTGCGGATGAGCAATTCGCCGTCCTCGGCCAGCCGCGCCTCGGCGCCGGGCAGCGGCAGGCCGATGCTGCCGGTTCTCGGGCGCCCCGGCCGATTGATGATCATGATGCCGCCCTCGGTAAGCCCGTAGCCTTCGATGAGCGGCAGCCCGATCGCCAGGAAGAATTCGTTCAGCTCTTTCCCCAAGGGCGCCGAGCCCGAAGCGCAAATGCGCAGCCGGCCTCCGAAGCGCGCGCGCATGCGGGTGAACAGGAGCCGGTCGGCGATTCCGAGCAAGGCCCGCTTCCACAGGGGCTGACGCCGGCCCGATTGCCCCAGCCGGACGGCCTCCAGCCCTAGCGCCATCGCCGCCTCAACGATCCTGCGCGTCAACGGCGAGCGTCTGCGCAGCTCGGCGCGGATGCTGGTATGCACGCGCTCCCACAGCCGGGGCGGCGCGACGAACAGGGTCGGCTTGATGCTGGCGAGCTCCTGCGGCAGCCGGTGCAGGCTCTCCGAGAACCACACCTGCGCACCGCAGGCCAGCGGCAGCAGCTCGATCACCACGCGCTGCATGATGTGCGCGGAGGGAAGGAACGCCACCGTGGAATCCTGCGGCCCCAGGTCGAGGACCTTGGGCGCCATGTCGAGGTTGGCGATGAGCGCGGCGTGGGTGACCAGGCTCATCTTGGGCTCGCCGGTGGCGCCGGAGGTCAGGTAGAGGATGGCGCAATCGCCCGGCGCGACTTCCCGCTGGAGGCGCGCCATCAGCTCCGGGTCCCTGGCGATGGCATCGCGCCCCACCTCTCGCAATCCTTCCAGCGGCCACGCGCCCTCCGCCTCGCCGGTCAGCAGGATCCACAGCACGGAGAGCGGCGTTTTCCCAGCCTTGCGCAACTTCGCCAGCGTCTGGGGGTCTTCCACAAAGACTGCCTTGGCGTCGCAGGCGCGCAGGGTGCGGTCGAGCTCCGCGAAGGGAAAGGCGGGATAGAGCGCCGCGGCGATGGCTCCCGCGGCCATAACGCCGAGGTCGGCAAGATAGAGCTCGGCGCGGGTCTCCGAGTCCAGCCCCACCACATCGCCCTTGCGGACGCCCAACGCCCGTAGTCCCGCCGCGATCTCCTCGGCGGCCCGGCGGTATTCGTTCCAGGAGTAGACGCGGTACTTCCGTTCTCCGCCCGCGGAATAGGGCTGGTGTAACGCGGGCGCATCGCCGTATCGGGAGGCGTCTTCCTGGAGCAGCGAGAAAACTGTGCGCGCAGACATATCACTTCACTCCGGCCTGAGGAGGCGCCGTGTTCGAAGGGAGGCAAACCCTCAGGCGAACCAACCGGAAAAACAGGTCCTTCACGTGCGCAAAGCTGCGTTCCCGAGGCCAGGCCAGGGCGGAGCTGAGGTCGCCGGCCACCTGCCCGATCGTGTTCTCCCCATTGAATCGGTTGAATACCAGGAGATTCGCCTCCCCGTTCGGAAACAGTACCACAATCTCGGTGGCGCCGGGCAGCCGCGCGGAAACCCGCCCTTCCTCCGGGATGATCTCGACGCCCGGGCAAACCCGCGGGATCAGCGCGGCGATCGCCTCGGGCGGGAGCTTGGGAAGGTCCGCGAGCTCCATATTGGGCTTTCCAAGAAGCTCTTCAAACCACACCACGGTCTCCCGGGCAAGATACCGGAAGAACAACCGCCGCTGATCGGGTTGTGGCAACCAGTCAATCATACAAGGGAAAGCCGGTGTCCGGCCTCTTCTTTTTTGACCTCGTTCAGCATCTCGCCGAGGAACCAGGAGCCGCTGGCGGTCAGCGAGAACCCGCCCGCGCTCCTCTGGATCAGCCCGCGCTCCAGCCACCGTTCCGCAGGCATGCCGTCCGGTAGAGAGCCGGCCATCAGCGCCGCCACCACGGGCCGGACCTTTTGTTCGAGGGCATTCTCCAGGACACCGCCTTCCAGCACCGGCGCCGGACCGCCAACGTATTGGCGGAGCTCGGGATGGCGATAGTGGTACGCGCCGAACACGCCGTCGGCGGTGGGTCCCAGGGCCAGCAGGTCTTCCCCGCGGACCAGGTGCGTGTAGTAGAGGTTCGTATCGCGTGGGCGGGCGTAGTGAACGAAGTGGTTCTTGCGGTAGCCGGCGCGGGTCAGGTACTGGTCGGCGGCCTGGAACAGCTCGTAGTCTCGCGCCGCGTCCTGGGCGGTGATGCCCTGGCGCTCGAGGAACCGCCGGTTGCGGCCCGAGATCTGCAACTGGTAGAGCGAGAAGCCGTCGACGCCGAGCTCTACCAGGCGTTCGAGACTGGCCAGCAGGCCCGCCAGCGTTTGGCCGGGCAGACCGTACACCACGTCCACCGAAACCACGAAACCGCACTCGAGCGCCCGCGCCAGCTTCTCCGCCACCGCCCGCGCCGGCTCGCGCCGGCCAATCGTTTTGCGCACCGCCTCCTCCAGCGTCTGGACCCCGACGTGGAGCCGGGTGAAACCCCACTGATGCAACTGCTCGAGGTATTCGCCGGTCAGCGGGCTGCTGGTGGATTCGAGCGCCCACTCCGTCCGCGGGGTGGTGCCCAGGCTACGGCGGCATGCCTCCAGAATCCGAGTGAACACGGAGGGGCTGAGGTGACTGGGGGTGCCGCCGCCAAAATGCACCGTGGTCACGGGGCGGCTCCCCAGCGTTCCCAGGCGGGACCAGGCTTCGAGCTCGGCCTCGAGCGCCCGCGCGAACTCCTCCTGCTTGTCTTGGCTGCGCGGCCCCAGAGCCACCGAGTAGCAGTCGCAGAAGCCGCAGCGCCGGTCGCAGAAGGGCACGTGGACGTAGACGCAAATGGGGCCGCGGGCCTCCGAGTTCGAGAGAAGTTCGCACAGACGGCGCCAGACCTGCGGGCCGTTGTCGTCATAACCGCGCTCGGCCCAGACCGGCGGCGGCAGGCTCCGCGGCCCGAGCGGGTACGGAGTGCCGGCCGCTTCCAGAATCCAGGCCTCGGCCAGGCGGCGCTGAACCAGGCAGCGGAAAGAGGGAGCCTCTGGCGCTGGGTCGGCCACCGCGCAGCGCTCCGGGCACTCGCGGGCGCAGTGGCAGACGTTGATGCAGTCGCGGCACCAAGCGGGCGCGTCCAGCGCCTTCCGGCGGTGGGCGGCGATGGCTTCCGCATCCAGCGTGTACTCGTCCCGGCCCTCATCCCATTTCCCGATCGTGGCGCCGGCGCATCGGCCATCGGTGCGGAAGAAGCAGGCCGTCGCGGAGCCATCGGGCAGCAAGTGCAGCGTGTCGCGCAGGACGTCGCAAAACGGGCCGTGAATCTCATCCAGACGGGCGCCGGAAATCGAAAGATCGCAGCCACGATCCCGGGCTTGGCGCTGCGCCTCGAGGAAGTGGTCCACGAACCACTCCGCCTGCTCGGGCCGGAACGCCGCCGCCCGGTAGACCGGCTCGAAGCGGATGTCGCTGGCGCCCAGCACCTCGTGAAGATATGCCGCGATCTCCGTTTGCCGCTCGACGGTTTCCGTCGTGATGGTGGCCCGCGCGAGGAACCGCCCGCCGGCTTCGCGCAGAACGCGCGCGGTGCGCTCGACGTGCAGTGACGAAGGCCCGCCGCCGGCGAACGGGCGCTGGCGGTCCTGGATATCCGGGGGCCCATCGCAGGAGATCTCCACCAAGTCAAGCTCGCGGCCCAGCCAGGCGGCCCGCTCTTCCGGCAGGACGCCGTTGGTGGCGAGGAACCCGAACCAACCCACCCCGGCTTCGAAGGCGATGGTTCGCGTTCCCTCGACCAGGCGAACCACCGAATCCCATTCCAGCGTCGGCTCGCCGCCGCCGTGCAACACCAGGTGGAACCGCGTGCCCTTCTCCGCACAGCAGCGGGCTACCAGTCTCGCCGCCCCGAGCGCGGCCCACTCATCGATCACCGGAGACTCCTCGGCGCGGCCAGCCGCCGCCCAGCAGTATCCGCACGCGAGGTTGCAGCGGTTATTCAGGTAGATGGTGAGGCACTCGGGGGCGAACGGCGCCTCGGCGAGCCGCCGCCACGCCGCCTGAGCTTCCTCGGCGCAGCGCAGCAATTCCTCCGAGGGCGCCACCGCCACGTGCCCGGGCGCGTAGAACACGCTGGCGCCGTCGCGCTCCACACGGAACACCGGCAGCGTGGGATGAACCCGGCTGGTTCGGATCCTAGTAATGACCACCTCCCGTGCTCTGCGATGGGTTTCGCCTAGTTCGGGTACCAGTAATGGCCCCCGCCGCCGCTCGAGTAGCTTACGCAACTGCACCCCGGCACGCAGTTGCAGGTGCAGACGGCCCCGGCCGGCAGCGGCGTCCCGCAAGGCACGGCATAGGAAACGCCGTTCATGGTGTACGTCGAGCCACTCACACTGGGAGTGCTCGACGCCGGGTCCATCAGGCACACCGGCAGCAGCTTGCCATCCGGCAGCGACCAGAGCTTGATGGTGTCGTCGAAGCTCCCTGAGGCCAGCAGCCGCCCGTCTGGGCTGATGGCCACAGCGAACACCGAATTTGTGTGCCCCGTGAGGGTCTTCAGCAGTGTCCCGTCCGGCAGCGACCAGAGTCTCACCGTATTGTCCCAACCGCCCGAAGCCAGCAAGCGCCCGCCTGGACCGATGGCCGCCGAAAGCACCCAAGCAGTATGTCCCGTGAGCGTCTTCAGCAGCGCCCCGTCTGGCAGAGACCAGAGCTTGATCGTATTGTCGAAACTCCCGGAGACCAGCAGCCGCCCGTCTGGGCCGATGGCCACCGAGTCCACCGCGCCGGTGTGCCCCGAGAGGGTCTTCAGCAGCGCCCCGTCTGGCAGCGACCAAAGCTTGACGGCGCTGGCGCCCGCCGACGCCAATCGCTGTCCATCTGGGCTAATCGCCACCGAGAGCGCTCCGCCTCCATTCTCCGTGAGCGTCTTCAACAGCGCCCCGTCCGGTAACGACCAGAGCTTGATCGTGTTATCCTGGCTTCCCGAGGCCAGCAGCCGCCCGTCGGGACCAATAGCCACTGACATCACCATGTCGGAATGCCCGGTCAGCGTCTTCAGCAGCGCCCCGTCCGGCAGCGACCAAAGCTTGATGGTTTTGTCCCTGCTCCCTGAGGCCAGCAGCCCCCCGTCCGGGCTGATGGCCACCGACATTACGTCGTCGGCGTGCCCGGTCAGGGACCTAAGCAGGGCCCCGTTCGGCAGAGACCAAAGATGGACTGCCAGGTCGTTGGCGCTGCCGGCAGAGGCCAGCAGCCGCCCGTCCGAGCTGATAGCGAGACCGCAAATGCCACCAAAGTGAGCGACCGCGCCGGTGGCGCAGGCCCCCGCCTGGGCGTGCCGGGGAATGGCCGCCGCGGCCGCCGCCGCCGCACCGAACAGGCTGCGCCGGCTGAGCGTCCAGCCCGACTGGCCGCGCCGGATCGCGTACACTTCCGGCGCTTCGTTCCGCCCCGCCGGGGATTGGCCTGACTTCTGTTTCGGTTTCATGGGACCCTCCACCGCTTCACCTCGAAGCGACCGGTATCGTCGCCGTGTTGCTCAGCGCCGCACCCATCGAGAGCTGAATCCGATGGCTGCCGGCCGCGATGTTCGCGGGCAACTGCACGTTCACCGCATACAACCCGACCCACCCCGGCGCCAGCCCGGCCCAATCCGCGGCCAGCGGCACACCGTCGATCAGAACGTCCACCTTCGTGTTGGTCTGCGGCGGGGGAGACGGCGGTACGTCCCCAGTCGTCACCGTTTGCTGCACCGCGCCCAGCCCGGTGCCGTAGATCTGGATCCACTCGCCCGGCAGGGCCGGACTGGCGGGCGTGATCTGCCGGAAGGTCTGGGCGTCGAGAATCGCTCCGTCCCCGGTACCCTGCCGGTTCATGGTGAAGATGCCCGGCCCCAGGGCTTGAATCGTCACCGGGATCGTGGTGATGCCGGTCGCGGAAGCCACTTCCGCCACTGCGGCCCCCGGCGCCAGCTCGAACGGAACTTGGGCGTTCACCTGCCGCGGCGAGACGAAGAACAGCGGCGCCAGGATGCCGTTGAAGGTCACGCTGGTGCCCCCCAGGCTCATGGGAAGCGGAAAGGAATTCGGAGCCGTCACCGTCCCGCTGGCCAGGTTGTTCCCCCACAGCGCCACAATCCCACCCGGCGCCACGGCATTCGCCGAATAGCTGGCGGCGCTGGTCACCGCGCAGCCGCCACCGCAACTCGGCCGGGCCGTAACGCTGCGCACGCGGTAGTTCCAGAGGTCCGAGATCAGCAGGCTGCCGTGCCAATCCACCCCCAGACTGTACGGGTTGTTCAATTGGGCCGCCGTCGCCGCGCCGCCGTCGCCCGAGTAGCCCTGCACTCCGCTGCCGGCCAGCGTGGTGATGATGCCCGCCGGCGAAATCATTCCCACACGGTGGTTCAGGCTGTCGGCAAGGTAAAGGTTCCCTTCGGCGTCGAGAGCGATTCCCTTGGGGAACTTCAGCGTCGCGGTGAGCGCCGTCCCACCATCGGTGGCCGAGCCGAAACCGCCCCCCACCACCGTCGAGATGGTCCCGACGGTACTCACCTTGCGCACCAGGTGGTTATATGGATCGGACAGATACACGTTGCCCAGCGGGTCCACCGCCAGCGACTGGATTACCCCCAGCGAGGCGTCGAGCGCCGATCCACCGTCCCCGAAAGGGCCGTAGCTGCCGTTGCCGACAATCGTCCGGATCGTCCCCGAGGAATCGATCTTGCGGATCCGGTAATTCCAGCTATCGGCGATGTAGAGGTTCCCGGTCAAATCGAACGCCAGGCCTTCCGGGTAGCTCAGTTGGGCGCTGGCGGCCGGGCCGCCGTCCCCCGAAAAACCTGCCACCCCGGTCCCAGCCACGATCGAAACCGTGTCATTCGACGCCACCTTGAGGATGCGGGAGTTCCCGGTGTCGGCGATGTGCAGATTTCCGTGGGGGTCCACAGCCACGCCGCGCGGGAACGAGAGCATGGTGGCGGTCGCCAGTGCGCCCGCCGCCGAGGACCCCTCTTGCCCGGTTCCGGCCACGGTCGTGATGATTCCGTTGGCGATCTTGCGCACGCGGTGGTTCCGGGTATCGGCGACGTAGAGGTTGCCCTGCATGTCCGCCGCCACTCCGTAGACCGTATCGACTTGCGCCGATGTGGCCAGGCCGCCGTCGCCGGAAAAGCCGGGGCTGCCGTCGCCCGCGACGGTGGTGACGGTCTGGGCAAGACCGGGCCTCACGGTTAGGAGCGCCGCGGTCATGAAGACGGGAAGGGTGACTTTCCTCAAAAGCTGCGCGGCTCTCCTCCGGGCCGAAATTGGCGAAGCGCCATTATACCCCAGCCACGCCAGTCACACAGGCGGTCCCGAAACGGCATGGATTCAGCCGATCATCGTATCATTCCGTGCTCCGCAGCCGGTACAGAACGCGGGCGCCGGCGGGCGCCGTCTCCCGGGCGACCACTTCGGGCCGGAAGAAGGAGAGGATGCGGCGTTCGGCTTCCGTGCCTTCCGGCCACTGCGCGGGCGCGGACGAGGGAGCCGCGAAGTAGTAGAGCCTGTCCCGGTAGCGCGCTGCAAGCTCTGCAAGCTCGCCGGGATCGCGGCCCACCCAGGGCAGGAACGTCGATGAACGCCCTTCGGCGATCACCACGGGCGGGTCCGCCGAGATCACCATCCCGCCTTCGGGCACCAGGCGCAATGCAGCTCTCAGGAACGCGCAGTCCGCCCGAGGGATCTCCGTCTGGCGGTCCTCGACCGCGACGCGTGGGCCAGTCCACAGCAGCGCTCCGAGAAACACGACCAACCAGCCCGCAATCAGCCCTCTGCGCCCGATGAAATCCGAAAGGGAACTGTGCACCACGCAGAGGCCAGCCCCGGCGGCCACGGCCAGCGGCGGCAGCCAGCCCAGCGCGAAGCGCTCCCCGCCCGGAATGCCGTACGAGCCTCCGAAATAGAATAGCGGCGGCAGTACGGCGCACGCGATCCAAATCCATAGCGCCCGGATCCGCGCCGCCCCCACTAGCGCCAGGATGAGGCACAGCAGAACCATCCAGTCCGAGCGCAGGTATTGCGCCACGGAGGTGACGTTGGCCGGAAAGTACCGCAAGCCGAATCCCGAACCTTCCGTGAAGTTCGGATCGTAAGCGCGCGACAGGGTGCCGATCTCGAGGGCCTGAGGAAGCAGGAGAACCAGGGCCAGAGCGAACGGCCAGGCCGACGCGCGCAAGGCCCGCCAGCCGCCCACGCAACCCACGAATACCGCGCACACCAGCAGGAGCAGAACCAGTTCGTTGCGCACCTGCGCCGCGAGCGCCAGAGAGGCTGCCAGGAAAACGCCGAGGCGCGGGTCGGGCCTCCGCGCGTACCCCACGGCGGCCAGCACCGCCAGCGCCGCCCCAAACGCCGCGAACACTTCGGAGGCCGACGTGCGAGACCAGATCTGGTTGGCGGGGAAGCAGGCATAGATCGCTGCCGCCGCCAGCCAAACCGGTCGGCCCGGAACGAGCGCTGCTGCCAGCAATGCCACCAGGACAACGGCAGCCAGCGAGAGCACAAGGTTCAAAGCCGGCCCAATCCAGCGCGAGTAGTTGCCAAGCCTGAGGAAGACCGCCAGCAGGGTGGGCCAGCCGGACGGCCAATGCGGATAGGAGCCGCTCTCGCAGTGGTAGCCCCGCGCGTCGATCACCCCGATCGCCGCCACCCGGGCCCGCCCTTCCTCCGCGATGCCGCGGGCCAGTTGGAGGTAGGTGTGTTCGTCGTAATAGAGCCGCTCGGTGGCAGGGACGACCGCCAACCGCACCGCGAGCGCCGCCGACAACACGCCCGCCAGCGCCACCCACTGCCGGCGGGTCAGCACGCGCGCCAGCTCAGCGATCTGAGCGCGGCACAGGATTGCGGCGCCGAGCAACACCACCATGCTGACGGCGCACGCGGCGGGCGAAAGCCACTCCAGCATCGAGAACACTCGTTCGTGGGACATGCTTCAGCTTGTCCTTCGCGCCCCCTCAATTCGGATGCCAGTAGTGCACCGGGATGCAGGCTTTCTGGCAGCCTGGCTGGCTCAGCTTCCAGCCGGACCGGCCGCGCTGGATGGCATGGAGTTCCGGTCCTGTCTCAGGCAACGGTTTCATCGTAGTACTCCCGGCAGACGTTGCACTCATGGCAACGCCGCCCGCATCGTAGGGTGCGGGCGTAGAATTCCTCGTCGATCTCGACTGCCTTGAGAGGCGAAGCCGGCCCGCCTCCGATCTCGTGCGCCGCGAGAGGCCGGCGGTGGACATAGGCGCCGAGAACTTTGCGGTAGGTGGGCGCATCCCGCAGCGTCACGCGGCCGGCGAGCTTCCATTCGTCCGCGACCCCATCGAACAGGTGCAGGTGCTGCGGCAGCACCCACGCGCCGGTGAGCCGCATCCAGGGCTGGCGCTCGAGCAGTTCGCCGCAGAGCGATTCGGGCCGCGGAAACCCCGCGCACATCTCGTGGAAGTGCTGCACCCGGTAAGGGCAGCCCGGCAGGCAGGCCTCGTTCACGATCAGGCGAATCCGGCCTGGAAACGCCGCCCGCAGCGCCTCGAGCGCAGGCAGGTCGCGCATAATCCGGCTGGCGGGAACCAGCGTGTCGCAAATGCCCTTCAGCATCAGCGCCTGGTTGGGCAGCGTGATGTCCATCAGGATGGAAGCCGCGAGCGGCAACTCAGGCAGCGCCTCACGGATGCGGGCCGCCAGCAGCAGGTTTGAGACTGTCGCCGACGTGATGCCATGCTCGCCGATCAGACGCCGCAGCGCCTCGATGATCGCCGGGGCGATCTCCGCCACCGGCCGCGACAAGGTGATCGGATTGACCAGCACCGCGCGCGGCAGCCGGCTGCGCGTCAGGAAGGCCTCGCATTGCGCCGCGGGCTGCGGCGGGCGGCCGGAGCCCACCACGTCACCCGGCAGCGGGAAATACACCTCGCGAATGTGCCGGCCGAACTCGTGTTCCAGCCGCTCCCAGAACACGGGGGGCTGGTCCACGTACGGCACAACCCAGCCGCGGGCCGGGGCCGCGGGCTCGACCCTGGAAACGGCGGCTACCGCGGGACGGAGGCGCTGCATCGACGCCGCCAGGCATCCGCCATTGCAGCGGCCGCTTTCCCGCACTTGGCAGGCCGCGCACTCTCGGAAGACGCCCAGGCGCCGGTACCCGGAGAACCTCTCGGAAAAGCGGCTGCGCAAGGCAGCGGCGGTCTCGCGCTCAGGCAGCGGCTCGCGAGCGAGCGCGGCCAGCGGGTAGCAGCAGACCACCTGCCCGTCCGGCAAAATGTCGAGGATCGGAGAACAACGCGTGCCGATATCGGCGGCGACCGGCCCGAGCGCCTCGGGAAAGCCGGGCGGAAACATGCAGGGTACGAACCCGCAGTCGAAGGACGGCTCGACTCCCGCCGCCCGCGCCACCTCCAGAAACCTGGCCAGCCGCGTTCCCACGGCTTGATACTGCGCCGGATGCAGGAAACGGTTCGATCCGTCCGCGGTGGGATGCGTGAGGCCGAAACGGATGCTGGGCGACAGGCCGAACTCCCGGATCAGATCCAGCAGGAAGGCGGGATCGAAAGCGGGGGACTGGATGTTGAAGCCAAGGGTAACGCGGTTGCCGAGGCGGCCGAAGAACCCGGGCCCTTTCGCACCCGCGGAGACGTTGATCAGCACCGCCACGCGGTCCGGCGGATGGCTCTCCAGCCAGCGCAGGGCCGGTTCCGGCATCAGCCCGTTCGAGAAGACGCGCACCCGCAAGCCCCGCTGGAGCGCCATCTCGGCCAAGCAGGGGAATTCGGGATGCAGAGTCGGCTCGCCGCCGAGCAGGCGCGCCTCGTCGATTCCGGAGCGTTCGAGGAAGTCGAGCGCCTTCTCGAAGGTCTCGACGCTCATGTGCGAGACGCCGGAGCGCCGCTGGGGGCCGGCGAAGCAGTACGCGCAATCGCGATTGCAGGCGGTGGTGAGGGAGATGTTAGCCACCGGACCCCCGGGGCGCCAGAAACCCCGCCTCCCGCAACACTGCCACCGTGTTCAGCACCAGCTCTTGCGCCGCCGCCGGCTCGAGCCCGGCGATCGCGCACAGCTTCGCCGCGATCCGTTCGCGGGAATCCCCGCGCGTGATGAGATCCCAGATCGCGGCCTCGGGATAGCCCAGTGTGGTGGCCGCTCCCGTGGCGCCATCGATGAGCACGACTCCGGCCGCCTCGACCGCCCACCGGACCTGTTCCGCCGCCCGGAACTCGCTCATTGGCCGCCTAGCCAGTCTTCCAGCCGGTCGCTGGGCCGCAGAGCCAGGCGCTGCATCTCCGCCCGGTCGGCGACGAGGTCATCTCCCAGCGACGCGAAGCCCAGCCCGTCCAGCAAGGAGCAGGCCGTGATCAGCCGGGTCTGGATGCAGAAGTCGTCATAGGCGCGCGAACATCCGGGGAAGGAGTGATTCACGTGGCAGCCGCCCGCGCACGACCATCGGCAAAAGCAGTCTCGGCAGCGCGGTTTATCGGCGACAAGCTGCCGGGCGCGCTCGACGTCTTCCCCCGGCAGTTCCATATCGCCGTCCTCGGCCAGCCGCCCCAGGTTGAGATCGAGTCCGCGCGCCTGCCAGTCGCGCTCCAGCAGATAGCAGGCGCTCACGCGCCCGTCGGGATTGAGAATCAGCGTGTCATTCCCCACCGGGCAGAAAGTGAGGCGCGGCTCCTCGGTGACGGCGGCCGCGTAGACCGGCTCGACGCCGTGCTCGCAAGCCACGCGGCGGGCGCTCAGGAAGTGCGCCGCGAAGCGGTACGGGTCGGGCGGGCGCAGGCCGGCCTGTTCGGATTCCGGCGTCGGCTGGAGGGTCTCGAAGTCGATGGAATATGGCCGGAACTCCTCGCAAAACCAATCCACGGTCTCGGCCAGTTGCTCGACGTTGTCCTCGGCGACGCAAATCCGAAAGCAGACCTCGGCGGGCGAGGCGGCGAGCACGCGCGCGGTGCTCGCCACCTGATCGAAGCTGCCGCGGTCGCCGGCGGCGGGCCGGTGGCGATCGTGAACCGAGCGGAAGCCGTCGAAGGAAAGGACGACGGCATCGAAGTAATCGCCCACAAACCGGGCCCGCTCTTCGCTGTAGGCGCCGTTGGTGGCGACCTCGAGGCGCGGCAGCAGGCCCCGCCCAGCCGCGGCAGCCCGGGTGCGATGCACCGCCACGTCCACGACGTCCGGCGCGGCGAAGGGCTCGCCACCGAAGAAGTGAACGTCCAGCGTCCTGCGCCCGGAGCGCGCGGCGTGTTCGGCCATCCAGTCCACGCCGGCCGCAGCCATGCGGAGGTCCATCTGCCCGGCGCACTGGGTGGCGCCAAAGCCGCAATAGACGCAGGCGAGGTTGCAGGCGCGGGTGGGAACCAGTCCCAGAAACTGCGGGCTGACGGAACCGTCGCGCGGGCGCGGCTCGGCTCCCGGTGCCTCCTCCAGCGCCGCGCGCAACTCCTCGGGAAACTCCGTGAGCGCCGCGCGGTTCACCAGGGCGGCGACGCGATTGAGCGGCGCATACACCAGCCACTTGTCGAAGACCGGAACCGCGAATACGACGGAGGACATCAGCAGGTCCCGTGCGGCGGCTGGCCGCAGGCCGGGCAGCTGGGCGGCTCGTGCCAGAACAGGCCGCCCGCGGCCTCGATCTTCTCCAGGATCTGGTCCTTGGTCAGCTCGCGGATCACGTGGCAGCGGGCCGAGCCGTTGAACTCGCCCCCGCCGCTGGCAGCCATCCACTTGTAGTAGCAGTCGCCGCCGCAGCTCCACTTGGCGAAGCAGCCGCGGCAGTGTTCACGCTTCTCGACGGCCTGGCTCCGCAGGTGGTCGAGAACCACGTGATCGAACACGTACCCTTCGCCTTCGGCCGCCGACCGGCCGTAGAAGAACACGCCGGCCCAGGGGTTGTCTTCGCCGAAGGCCTCGAAGCAGGCGGTGACGTTGCCGTCGGCCGAAAGGCAAAAGTTGTCTTGAGAGACGCTGCAAAAATGATTCGTGAGCGTGCCCGCGCGGGCCCCGGAGAAATGCACCTGGCGACCATGCGCGGCGGCGCGTTCGGCGGCGGCCCGGTATGCCTCGACGAACTCGTCCGACTCGGCGGAGGCCGCTTCGGCGCCCCGGCCCAGCAGGTAGACCGGCTCGATCTGTATGGAGGCGGGACGGAACTCCGAGCAAAGGTACTCGACGGATTCGGGGAGAGTCGAGATGTGCTCCGCAGTCACCGTCAGCCGGATGCCGTAGGAGAACTTGGCCGCGTCGAAGCGGCGCAGAGTGTGAATCACCCGGCGGCTCGATCCCTTTCCGGAGGGGGTGAGCCGGCACTCGTCGTGAACCGGCGGCAACCCGTCGCAGGACAGGCTGACGCCTCCCAGGTGCGCCACGATCCAGTCGATCTGCTTCTCGCTGAGCACGCCGTTGGTGGCCACCGAGGACCGCAGCTCCAGTTTCAGCTCCGCCGCCCGGTCGCGCGCGTACTCGAACGAACGGGTGAGGACGCGCCAGTTTACCGTGGGCTCGCCGCCTCCGTGGTAACCCACCTCGAAATACGGCACCTGGCGCCTGGCGGCGTTGGCGGCGGCGAAATCGATCCCGCGTTTGGCCGTCTCCAGCGTCATGAACTTCGGGGTGGCGTTGCCGGCGGAAGCGTAGCAGTAAGTGCAGCGCAGATTGCACGCGGTGGTCAGAAACAACGTGACCGAGACCGGTTGGGGGTCGCCGTGGCAGGCGGCCGAAGGAGGACTCTCCGGCCCGGCGTCCACGATCTCAAGCGCGCGCAACAGGTTGGCGAGCGAGCCATCGGGGTCGGCTGGCGCGTCGAATATCCCCTTCTCGAGCTGCGAGATGAAGTGGACCACGCGCGCATTGGCGACGAAAGCCGAGCGGCGCGCGGGAGCGTAGACGATGTACTTCGAGTCCTGCAAGGGAATGCTGAATACTTCCGCCGACAGCACGGGTGCGGGCCGCCCCGCCGGTTCGTCTGGAGAATTGTTACATTCCGGGGACATTCGCGCGGTATGAGATATTGTAGCGGAACGCAAACCTCCCATTATCCGTCTTAAAAAGCGGACCCCTCGTTCACACCCGCGGTTCGGCAGTCGCAAGGCGCGTCGAACCGCGGACGCGAGGGCTACCCTGCCGAGGGACCTCCGACGTGCCCCAACCCGTCTTCGTGTGGTTTAATGCCTGATGGCATGAAACCCGAAAAGCCCGATGACCGACTCAAAGACTCGAGCCTCGCCGCCCGGCCCGAGGAAGAACCCGAGGTCTTCGCAATACGGCGGGAGAACAGTGGCTGGAAACTCAGCCGGCGCGGCTTGATGGAGGCCGGTGTGGGCGCATCCGCTGTGCTGGCGGGCGCGGCCTCGGCCCAGGTCCGCCGCGGTGCACGGCCGCCGGTCTCGAAGCCGGAGGGGACCCCGGAGGTGGAGATCCCTCAGCAGCGGAAGCTGGCCCACACGGCGGCAGTCAATGCAGTCGCTTATTCGCCGGATGGCGCCCTTCTGGCGACAGCCTCCGACGATACTTTGGTCAAGCTCTGGTCAACGGCCGACAGCCGGCTGAAAGCGGTCCTGGACGGGCATCGCACCGGCGTCAGCGTGTTGGTGTTTGCCCGTGACGGCAGTTTCGTCGCCAGTGGTTCCAAGAACGGCGGGGTGCGCACCTGGTCGGTGCCCGCGGGGCAGCCCCTGGCGACCCATGAAGCGGGATCGGGAGCCATCCTGTCTCTGGCGCTGACTCCCGATGACAAGCTGCTCGCCGCCGGAACCAGTTCCGGCGAGATCCGGCTGTTCGCCACACCCACCGGCTCGGCGCAGGCCACCATCAAAGCCCACGGCAACGACGGCGTGACGGCTCTGGCCGTATCGCCGGACGGCAAGACGCTGGCCTCCTGCTCGGGATCGGGATCGCAGCCCGTCATCAAGCTGTGGTCGCTGCCCGATGGCGCCCTCAAGGGCACTCTCTCCGGGCACAAGGGCCGCCTATCTTCGCTGGCATTCACTCCGGACGGAAGCACGCTGGTCAGCGGCTCTTATGATGACACCGCCCGCACCTGGTCGGTCGCCGACGCCAAGCCGGCGCGGACCCTGACCGGCCACAACGGCGACGTCAATACACTGGCGGTCCTGCCGGACGGCCGGATGATCGCAACGGGGTCGGACGACCATACCGTCAAGCTGTGGTCGCTACCCGATGGCGTGCTGGTGAAGACACTGGAAGGACATCATCAGCCGGTAGTGGCCCTGGCGGTCTCCGCCGACAGCAGATTGCTGGCTTCTGCTTCTCAGGACAACAGCATCCGGTTGCGCTCACTCCCCGATGGTCAGATGCTTGTCATCTTCCGGCTGGGCACCGGAGCCGGGGTTCGAGCCCTGGCGTTTTCTCCGGACGGCAACTCCCTGGCCGCTCCTCTGGGAGGAGGCTCGGTGACTGTTTGGGACGCAGCCGCCAAGAAGTTCCACGGCTTCCTCTCCGATCCGGCGGTCGACCCGGTTTGGGCGCCCGAGAAGGCGCAACCGGCGCATCTGGGGCCGGTCGTCGGGCTGGCGGTAGGCAAAGACGGTACGGCGTTGGTCTCGGTTTCCGCCGACAGCACCGTCAAGCTCTGGGCGCTCAAAGATGCGAGCCTCACCACCAGCCTGCCTGCGTTGCCCGGGGCCGCCGGAGCGTTTCTGGTTACCGAGGACGGCCGCTACGCGCTGGCCGCAGTGGGCGACAAGATCGAGTTGTTTTCGCTCGCGGAGGGACGAAGGCTGGCCACCCTGGAGGGCCACCTCGGTGAAGTCCGCTCGCTGGCGGCGACGCAAGACGGCAAGTTGCTGCTTTCGGCGGGCGACGACGGCACGGTCCGGCTGTGGTCTGTTCCCGAGGGTCAGCCTGCCGGAATGCTGCGCGCCCCCTCGCAGAAGCGGTTGACGCGCGTCATGCTGAGCTCCGATGGCAGGTTCGTGGCGGCGGCGAGCGAGGATGACCAGTTGTACGTGTGGTCGCGCCCCTCCGGACGTTACCTGGGCCGGATGCGGGGCGACTATTCGGGCTCCATTACGGAAGTCGCTCTGGCCCCGGACGCCGATACCATCGCCTGGAAATCTCACCGTGCAACCTGGCTCGGCTCGCTGCGCGGCTTGAAGCTGGTGGGCAACCTAGGCGACGGGAGCGGAGGCAACGGCCCAATCCTGTTTTCCCCTGATTCCAAGCTGTTGGTCAACGCAGCGGGAGAACAGATCCAGTTGTGGGCGCTGCCCGAACGCCGAATGATCGGGACGCTGAGCGGGCACTCCGCGGCCGTGCTGGCGCTCGGTCCGCAAGCCAGGTATCTGGCTTCGGCGGACGGCGGGGGCTCGGTGCGGCTGTGGTCGCTCGCGGACCGCCGCCAGCTCTGCACGTTCAAGCCGACTACCCGCGCGGTCTCGTTGGCCTTTACACCGGACGGGAATTCACTCCTCACCGGCGACGGGCAGGGCAACCTGGCGCGCTGGGATATCGATCCGCCGGCCTTCCGAACCTGGTTTGCCGACCCGGCGCTCCAGGCTGTTTCAGCTCCGAAGAGCTTGAGCGCGCACCGGGGCGCGGTGCTGACGCTGGCCATCGGCAAGGACGGGAAGACGCTCGCCTCGGGCGCGCGCGACCATCTGGTGAAGCTGTGGTCGCTCGCCGACGGCAAGTTGACGGCCACCATGGAGGGGCACAAAGACGACGTCAAGTGTGTGGCACTCTCGCCCGACGGCCAGACCACGTATTCGGCCTCCGGCGACAAGACCGCGCGCATCTGGGGCCCGCCTAAGCCCGGCGCGGCGCCCCCTCCGCCGCAGCCGAAGCAGCGCAAGGGGGCGGTGGTGAAGCCCTTCGGACCGCGCGGGACGCTGATCGCCACGCTGGAGGGCCACACGGGAGGGGTCGAGTCGCTGGTTCTCTCGCCGGATGCGAAGACGCTGGCCACCGGGTCGCGCGACAACACCATCCGCCTCTGGTCGGTTCCCCAGGGCCGGCTTGTCGCGACGCTCAGCGGCCACGAGAACACCCCCGGGCAGATTCTGTTCACCTCCGATGGCAAGCTGCTGGCGTCGCACGCGGAGCGGGAATGGAGGCTGTGGTCCGTACCCGACGGCCGCCTGATCGGCTCCCGCGGCGGCCGCGACGAGAACATCGAGGCTATTGCGGCGATGCCGGATTCGACCGCTTTGCTGTCGTCCGGCCCCGATCACGAGCTGCGTTTCTGGTCGCTGCCCGGGCTGGACCTGCTCGGGACCGTGCCGGGGTTTGAAGCCGGGGTCCAGGCCATGGAGGTGAGCCCCGACGGCGGCAAGCTGATAGCCTTGCGGGACTCGGAAATCGATGTCTGGCTGCTTCCGGGGGGCCGCCGCCTGGCACGCCTGGCGGCTGGCAGGTCGAGCCACTTCAGCAGGTTCAAAATCGCCCCGGACGGCAGTCTGTTAGCCGCCGCCTCGGAGAGTTCGGCCTACCTGTGGTCGCTCCGGGACCTACGGTTTCTGGCGCTCTTCTCGTGCCAGACGGCGGGGACGATCCACGCGCTCGAGTTCACACCCGATCGCCGCCTGCTGGCCTGCGCCACCGATAACGGAGCCGTGGTGCTCTGGGATTTGGGCAAGCGCAGCGTGCATGGACTCCTGTTCGATCCGGCGGCGAACACTTCCGATGTCAAGGGGCTTACCTATACGGCGCGGGACGAGTTGACGGGACAAACCATCACCTATACCATGCCCTGCGGGTCGCCGATTCCGGCGGGGGCGGTGTGCGTGTGCAACTGCGTTCCCGGCGCCGCGTGCTCGTGCGTGAGCTTCACCCCCAGCCACAGTCGGGGCGGGGGCGGATATCGAACCTGCACCTGCGTCCCGGTGCACTACTGGTATCCGAACTGAGTCATGACCTTCAGGATGGCGGGGGGGCCGTCAAAGGCTACCGCGCCGGCGTAGCCGGCCGCCAAGTCGAGTTCACGGAGGTTCCAGGGCGGCGCGTCCTCCCCGGGTCGCACGCAGATGCGGTGGAGCGGTGCGGCGAGACCCGTCCCGGCTGCCTTCAATACGGCTTCCTTGGCCGTCCACAGGCGGAAGAAGGCCCCGGGTTCCACCCTGGAATCCAGCCAGGCCCTCTCCTCCGGGGAGAAGAACCGTGCAGCGATGTCGCGCCAGGCGGCGTCCGGGCGGATCTGCTCGATGTCGATTCCGAGTTCGCGGCCGCGGGAGACGGCCGCGGCGGCGCAGGCTCCGGAGTGCGAGAGGTTGAATGAAACCGCGCCCGTGCCGGCCAGTCGAGGCTTGCCCGTGCCTCCCGCGGCGAACGCGACGTTTTCCGCCGGCAGGTTCAGGTATCCGCCCAACAGCAAGCGCAAGCCGGCGCGAGAAACCAGAGCGCGGGCGCGGTCCCGTGGGAATCGGAAGCGCTCCGCCGCGGCCCGCTCGGCCGGCGACAGCACCCGCGCCAGGCCGGCGCAGCGGCTTTCCTCGAAATCGGTGCGCCAGAGCCACACTTGAACGGGCGCCGGCTCCGCGAGCAATTCTCCCCGCGCCCTTTCGATCAGTTGGGGCGTCAGTTCGGCGCAGGGCCAGCTCAGGCTCGCATTCAACACAGGGATTCTACCATTCCGGGACAGGGCTGGAGCTTTATTCTACGAATGCCCGCGTCCTTGGGCGAGTCGGCGGCATCTTATGGGTATGCGAAGTGTTTTCTCAATCCTCGCAGGGGTGTTGCTCATGGCATCTGCCGCGTTTCCCGCTTCCGGCATCTACGATTTCACACTGAACTCGATCGACGGCCAGCCCGCGCCGCTGGCCGCCTATCAGGGCAAGGTCCTGTTGCTGGTCAACGTCGCCAGCCGGTGCGGCTTCACGCCGCAGTACGCCGGCCTGGAGAAGATCTACCGGGAATACAAGGACCGCGGGCTGGTGGTCCTGGGGTTTCCGGCCAACAACTTCGCCGCGCAGGAGCCCGGCACGAACGAGGAAATCAAGTCGTTCTGTTCCCGCACCTACAATGTCTCGTTCCCGCTGTACGCGAAGAGCTCCGTGAAGGGCGACAACATCAACCCGCTGTACCGTTTCCTGACCGACAAAAGCCAGAACCCCAAGACCGGCGGCGACATTCGCTGGAACTTCACCAAGTTCCTGATCGGCCGCGACGGCACGGTCATGGCCCGCTTCGAGCCCATCGTTGCGCCCGACTCCCCCGAGGTCGCCACCGCGATCGAAAAGGCGCTCCAGTAGAGGGCCCGGGCACGTTGTGGCCGGAAACCGCCAGACCCAAGCGGCCTCGGCCCTCTAATCTATTGATTCCACACAGAACATAGGGACTAAACCGCCTGGGCCCAGGCGGTTTGCCGCGCAATTCCCCATCCTGCTGATTCTGGGCGGTTCGTTGACTGACGGCTCGGCTATTACTAGGGTGGGAGCTGAAGGTATGACGCAGGCCACTGACTTGTCCGACGCGTTGGAGTTGGAGAAGAGCCGGTTCATGAAGTTCATAACCGAGGCGCAATCCCAAGTGCAAACCGAAGTCACTGCTTTGGGGCAGCAACCGGGAGTTGGGCAAAAGAGTCCCCGAATTTGATGACTTTCAACATAGCGAACAGCACGATCGCGAGCCTGAATCTGGGAACTGTCCTCCGCGACCCCCCCTTGCGTCCGCTGGTATCTCCGTTGCTCCCTCTCCTACCGCGATCTGGAAGAGATGATGGCGGAACGCAACCTCAGTGTCGACCACACCACCATCTGGCGCTGGGTGCAGCGCTACGCCCCGGTGTTGGCTTCCCGGATCAAGCCAGA
>Ga0187878_1001331_pt1 | contig 24515 bp, 19 predicted proteins | sample June2016WEW_17_1_FD_132979 | JGI IMG/M metagenome (GOLD analysis project Ga0187878, IMG submission 132979) | Peatland microbial communities from SPRUCE experiment site at the Marcell Experimental Forest, Minnesota, USA - June2016WEW_17_150 | ecosystem: Environmental > Terrestrial > Soil >...
GAGGAAGCTCCCCACAGTGCCGAGTCGTTGTAGATCTTGAGCGCGAAGGGCTTGCCCTTATATCCGCCGGCAGCATTGGCTTCTTCGATGGCCATTTGTGCGGCGTGCAATTGCGGGACACCGAAAACAGATTCGGGATTGTTCTCCAGCGGCCCTAGGAAACCGATGGCGACTTCACTGAGCTTGTTGATGTCGCCGTCGGGGCGGTCGCTCGCCGCACCGAAGTATTCGACCGTGTCTTTGGTTACGAACCACTCATGATAAGGCTTGCTGAAACGGCGGAAGGGAACCGCCTCGACCGGCATGTTGGCGTAGCGTTTCTCGGGCGGCTTATCGTCTTTCGCCGGCTCGGATGATGGCGTCTGCGCCCACACGGGAGTCGCGAGTGAGAGAAGTAGGATGAATGAAAAGATGCGCTTGACCATGTCGATTCCTTCCCGGTAATTGTCATTCTGAGCGAAGCGAAGAATCCCGGCATTCATGTTCAAAAGACATCGCGCTCAGGATGACACCTTCAAAGTACCGCTACGCAGCGTGCGCGCCCTCGGCGAGCACCTCCTGCCGCGCGTCGATGTAATGGATGATTCTTCGCAGCGTGCGCGGGCTGATGGCCTGCGCCGCGTCGCACCTGGGTTTGGCGGCATCGAGGCGATCGCTCGCCACCTCGATGATGAGTCCCTGCGCGCCGAACTCGAGAGCGGCACGGCTGGCTCCTTCGACCATCGTGGTGGCGCCGGTCGAGTGGCTGGGGTCGACGATCACGGGCAGGAACGTCTCCGCCTTAACGGCCGGAATGACATTCAGGTCGAGCGAGTAGCGCGAGTATTCGCCGTTTGAAAAGGCCTTGATGCCACGCTCGCAAAGGACAATGTCGAAATTCCCTTCGTTGGCGATGTATTCCGCCGCTCCTAACCATTCGCAAAGGCCGGCGGCCATGCCGCGCTTGAGCAGCACGGGCTTACGCGCGCGGCCCACCTCGATGAGCAGCGGATAATTCTGCATGTTGCGCGAGCCGATCTGGATCATGTCGGCGTATTCGGCGACCTGCTCCACCAGGCGCGGGTCCATCACTTCCGTGACCACAGGCAGCCCGGTCTCGCGGCACGCCTCACGCAGGATTTTCAGGGCCTCCAGCCCCAGCCCTTGAAAGTCGTGCGGTGAAGTGCGCGGCTTGTAGGCGCCGCCGCGCAGCATGTCGGCGCCTGAACCCTTGACCGCGCGTGCCACCTCCAACGTCTGTTCGCGGCTTTCCACCGCGCACGGCCCGGCGATCATCACCGGGCGCTCTCCGCCGAAGCGCACTGCGCCCACCTGTACGGCGCGCGTTTGCGCTTCGCCGAAGCGCGGGTTCGTCCTGCGGCTGAGCAGTGGACAAATCCGCGGCAGATCGTCCATCTCAACTTTTCCAGCGATCTTCATGGGTACCATCCTGGCCGAAACTGGAAACTCGAAAAATGAAGCTCCGACCACCCCGTCCGCCAGTCGGCGGACTTCCCCTCCTCACTGAGGAGGGGAGTAAGGGGTGGTCCTACGCTGTTGATGGCGTGCGGTCTCCGTTGTTCGAACCCTTGCCGCGATCCGACTCCCAGATCGCGATCGCTTCGATCTCGATGAGCAGGTCCGGGCGGCAAAGTATCGCCTGAATGCCCGTGGACGCGGGCAGGGGATTGAGCCCCTGCTGACGGAAGAACTCCGTGCGAACCCGGTTGAACTCCGTGTAGTCGCGCTCGATGTCCCGCAGGTAGCAGGTGGTGCGCACGATGTCCTTCCACGTGGCGCCCTCGGCTTCAAGCAGGCCGGTGATGTTGCTATAGGTCCGCCAAGTCTGCGCGCCGAAATCGCCCGGATGTACGGTACGGCCTTGTTCATCGACGCTGGCCGTTCCGGAGATCAGAAGGATGGTGACGCCTTTGATATCCAGCCGCAGCCCGCGCGAGAAGGCCGAGCCGTAAGCGGGCGCCTCATTGAGGACGTCCGCGTTGCTAATAGCCTTTCGGGGGATGGGCAGGTGCGTCTTTGCCGTTTCCTCCGCGGTTGCGGTTGCTGCGACGAATGAGTCCTGCACTGGCATAGATCTGTGCCTCCATTTGGGGTTCACGGATTCCGTGGCTCAGCCCTTTGGCGGTGGCCACCCAGATGTCTTTGCCCTGGAAATCCATGTTGAGTGTGTAGTTGTGCGCGAGAGTGGTCGGGGTATCGAGCGTTGTCTTCTTGCCGTCCGGCCAGGTAATGATCGCTTCACCCTTGCCGGTCTGCTTGTAGGGCCGGTAGGAGACCCAGGTGTTGGTTTTGTAATCGAGAAAACTCAGGCCCTTGTCAGTGCACGCCCAGACTTCATTGGCGCGGGCCTTGGGAGCATTGATGAAATCGGAAATCAGGCCGCTGTCTTTGTTCAAGTAATTGTGCCAATTGCGGCCATCGTAGCCGGACAGGCCGAAGTAAGTGGACGCCCAGGCCATCTTCAGATCAGGGTCATAAGCAACATTGCTCACAATGATGTGAATTAGCCCCTGATTACGAAAGAGAACAATTTCCATTTCCTCGTCGGGGTCCGTGTAGGGCTTCATGGTGTCCGTGGCGATGTCGTATTCGATCATGCCGCCGCCCCAGACGGCGAAATAGACCTTGCCGATGTCCGGCGCGGGCGCCACGCCGTAGGCCCACGGTTCGTGGAAAGGTGCGTTGAACTCGCTCCAGTTACGCCACTCGGTGGTCTTGGTGTCCAGGCGGCTGATGCCCGCCGTGGTCGCCACCCAAACCCAGTTGTCCTGCACGGCGACGCCATAAATGATGTCGTTGAGGAGGCCGCTCGTCAGGTTGGTGTAGTTGGTGAACTGCCCGCCGGAGAAATGGCTGAGTCCGCCGAAGGTGCCGATCCAGAGGCCGCCGGTGTTTTTATCCACCGCGATCGCCATCACGACGCGGTGCGCCATGCCGTCCTCGGTCGTGTAGACCTTCTTCACCTTGCCGTTCTCGATGAGCACGAGTCCGTCCTCGGTGCCGGCCCAGATGCGATCGCCGTCGACGGCCACGCAGAAGACCTTGTCGTCGGGCATCCCGTTGGCAGTGGTGAAATTCTCCCAGCGGGTGATGAGGGGAGGATTCTCCGCCGCGTAAATTGCTGACGCGCTGACGAGGAGCACGAATGCAATTAGAATCTTGCATTTCATAGTTGGCTCTCGAAACTGGAAACTAGAAAACCGAAACTGGTCAATCTCAAATCCTCACAGTGTTTTCAAAAACTCAATCAAGTCGTTCAACTGCTCTTTGCGCATATCGGAGGTGATGCCGTGCGTGTCCTGGTTGTTGTAGACCGTCCAGATCTCTTCCAGCGTCAGGGCCATTCCGTTATGCAGGTAAGGAGCCAAATCCGCCACGTTATCGAGCTGCGGCGTATCGAAGAGCGAGATCGTGTCGTACTTGGTGTTCGAGGCCACATAAGTGTTGATCCGGTTCGTGTAGTGAGTGTCCGGCGGATGGCAGGTGTTGCAGCGGTTCTCGACCGGTATCGCCTTGCCATCGAAGGTTCTCGTCCGGAAGAAGATGGCGCGGCCGCGCTCCTGCGCGTCGGTCAGTTGCCCGTCCGGCAGGCGGTACCGGTTCGGCGGCAGGGGGATCGAACGCAGAAAGGTCACGAGCGAGTGCAGTTCTTCCGTGTTGAAACCTTCCGAACGGAAGAGGAACTTGGCAATGCGCGGGCCGCACTGCGTGATGAGGTCGGGATTGCGGCCGTTCCACTTGTAGGGCGCGGTCTCCGAAATGTTGCGCAGCGTGCGGTTGGCCACGCGATCGCGGCCCAGTTGCGGAGTTTCCAGATTCCACGCCAGCCCGTCGAGATGGTCCTCCGGGTGGCACGATGCGCAGGCAAACTGGCCCTGCGTGCAATAACTGGCATTGTGGAACAGCCGCTCGCCGCGCCGCCGCAGCGAGAGTTCCTTCGGGCCGCCCAGGTCGATGGTTTTGGTCACCTTGAGCTGCGCCAAATCAATCACGGTGAGGGAATCCGCCAGGCGGTTCACGGTGTAGGCGGAACGCCCATCGGGTGAAATGGCGATGCTGCGCGGGTCATCCTGTGTGGGCAGGCGCTTCACCACAAACTGCCGCGCCGAATCGAGCCGGTTGGCGATCTCTTCCGGTGGATACTGTTTGAGGCGTGCCGCGAGCTTGGCGGTGTCGATGACGGTGACGAGATCGGCGCCGGACTGAGAGACGAGCGCCAGGCGGCCGTCAGGCGTGAAGGCGGCGCCGAAGTTATCGGCATAGAACTGGTCGATATCGTCGAGCAGGACCTGCGTGACCTTAGCGCGGCCGCCTTCTTCCAGCGGATTGCGTCCGGGCCGCACGATCGCCATGCCGTGCGTCAGAACCCAGCCCTGCTCGACTCGAATCAGGGGCGCGAGGTTCTTGGGCCGCACGAAGGGAACGAGCAGATAGCCACCCTTCGCGGCGGGCGCTTCGGCGATCTGGCGAAGCTCGATGACTCCGGGAATCTCGATCTGTTCTTGAACGACCTGCCGCACTGCGTCGATCGCCAGCAGCTCGGAAACAGGTGGCTGATCATAGGGGCGAAGTTGCGGGAGCACGTTCGAGACGTAGACACGGCGGCCGTCGCGGGAGAGAGTGACGTAGCGCGGCGCGCGCTGCGTCAGGAAGCGCTTGGCCTCTTTTCCCGTTGCCAGGTCGATGACGGAAACGCTGCTGCTCGCGGAGTTGGCCACGTAAAGCGCTTTCCCGGCGCGGTCGGTGACGAGCTCCACCGGTCCCCAGCCGGCCTTGAGGGTGCGGCGGACAGCGAGCGTTGCGGCGTCAATCTCGCTGATGGTGTCGCTCCACTCGTTCGAGACGTAGAGCGATTTCCCATCCGGAGAGAGCGCGATGCCGCTGGGCTTGCGCCCGACCTTGGCCTGCCCGACCACGCGCCCGGAAGCCGTCTCGACGGCCAGCACGGTGTCGTTGCCTTCGCAGACCACGAAGATTTTGTGGCCGTCGGGAGAGAATCGAAGCTCCACGGGCGTCAGGTAGGGGGGCTCTGAACTTGCGGTGTCCTGGACTTTCGATGGGGCAGCGTAACCGGTCGTAATAGAAAGAACGACCAGAAGCACCGTAGCGGCGAGGCGCTGCCTCGCCCACTGGCGGGCGACCCACCGAGTCGTCCCTACGGGTTTACCCCGCCCGCTCATTTCGCCCCCTTGGCGGGAGCGGCGACAGACTCCGAAGGCTCGGTCACTTTCAGAATCTGGTCGGCCTTGACATTTTCAAGCACTTGCACAATGCCGCTCGGCCAGGTGATGGTGAGCTTGTCGACTTGCTCATGCGGCCCGAGTCCCACATGCGGCCGCGGATCTTGCTGCGATAGATAACCGGACTGCGGCACGGCTTCGATGGTTTGTTTCAGCTCACCCGCCACGGCTTCGATGCGTGCTCCGTAACCGTCGCGGTTGCTCTTCGTCCCGACGAGTTTCAGCGTCAGCCAGTGATTGCGCCCCATGCCGGCGGGCGGCGTGTTATGCAGCAGCAGGCCTTTGTTCCCCAGCGCGACGATGAATCCATCAATTGACCCGTCGTTGTCGTAATCGGCGAAGCATGCGCCACGGCCGATCTGCTTGGTCTGGAAATGGCTGCCCGCCTGCCGGGAGACGTCGGTGAACGTCCCATTGCCATTGTTGCGGTGGAGCGAATCCTCCATCGGCACCATCCAGTGCAGGCCGCCGTTGACGATAAAGATGTCTTTCCAGCCGTCGTTATCGAAATCGAAGAAACCGTCGCCCCAGGCCACGTACTGGCCCGACATCTGCGCCATATTGGTTTCGACGGTGGTGTCGAGGAAGTAGGGCTGCTCGTTGCCGGGATTGCGGAACAAGCGGTGATAGCGCATGTCGGAGACGAACAGGTCCTGCCAGCCGTCATTGTCGTAGTCGCCGAAGATGGGGCCCATGGAAGAAGTGTTGTCGCCGTTTGCGCCATAAGCGACGTTCACATCCTGCGCGACGTTCGTAAATGTTCCGTCCTTGTTGTTCCGGTAGAGGTAGCTCTCCATGGTGTCGTTGGCGACGTAAACGTCGGGCCAGCCGTCGTTGTTGTAATCGCCCACGGTGATGCCCATGGCGCGGCCGAGCGGATTGGCAATGCCCGCCTTCTCCGATACGTCGGTGAACGTCCCGTTTCCGTTGTTGTGGAAGAGGCGGTCGGCGTCGCCCTCGTAGTCGAGCGGGCCGGGAAAAGCATCGGCGGTGAAGTAACGCATCTTGGCGTTGGGATCGAACTTGATGTAGTTGCCGACATAGAGATCGAGCAAGCCGTCGCGGTCGTAGTCAAGCCATGCGGCTCCCACGCCAAAGTGCGGATTCTCCACTCCGGCCTTGGCCGTCACATCGGTGAACGTGCCGTCACCGTTGTTGTGATAGAGAATCGACGATTGATAGTTGGTGATGAAGATGTCTTCGTAGCCGTCGTTGTCGTAATCGCCCACCGTCACGCCCATGCCGAAATCCTTGCCTGGCACGCCCGCTTGCGCGGTGACGTCGGTGAAGGTTCCGTCGCCGTTGTTACGATAGAGATGATTCGTGGCGTCCACGCCGTCGGGCTTGGAGAACTTGGTGACGCCTTCCATGTAACGCCCGGAAAGCACATAGAGGTCGAGCCAGCCGTCGTTGTTGTAGTCGAGCCAGGCACAGCCGGAACCGGTGGCTTCCATGATCGAGCTGAGCTTTTTCTCGCCGAAGGAATGCGTGAAATTAATGCCCGCCTTGGCGGTGACGTCTTCAAATGTGGGGAGCACGGGAGTCGCCTGCGGCTTGGGGGCGGGGGACTGGGCGGTGAGCTGGAGGCTCACGAAGAGCAGCAACCCGGCAATGACAGCGCGTCCAATCTGCTTCGTGCTGATTCTCATATCCATCTTAGCGTTCGACCTTCACATCCACTTCGCTGCCGAGCGGTATGGGCGTGTCAAACCGGCGCAGCGTGAGCGGCCAGCGATTTTCGGGCGCGACGGACTTGTCCTCGTGGCAGCCCACGCAACCGCGCTCTTCCCCACGTCGCGACCAGATCCAGCTCCGCTGGGCTCGAACAACTGCCCCTTTTTCATCAAGTAGCTCGAAGCGCATGGGCTTGTCCGGCGGGATGGCGACGTAGAACGATCCATCTTTCTCGACCGGCGCCTCGCCCAGTGAGCGCTCCCCGCCAGAGGCGTCATCGAGCGTCAGCACCCTGACCTTGGTGATGGACGCCGCCATGCGGCCCGTGGGCTCGTCGGCAGAGTGGTAGGCGTCGAGACAAATGAAGTAACCCGATTTGGCTTCGGGATTGAGCGTGCTCCAATACCAGCGTGGCACGGAGTGCGCCGCCACCGGCACCGCTTGCACACTCGAAAGCTTGGGGTCTTTGTAGATGACTTCATCTAAGCGGCCGCTGGCGGATTCCACCGCGTAGAGATCGAACCTTGAGGTGGCGTTTGCGACCGCGCCAGTCCTGCGCGACACGATCAGTTCGTTTTCGCTGAGAGGACGGGGCGACAAGGACGGGGGGGCGAGTGGCGAAAACGTGGAATTGTGCAGCGCGCCGCGACGAATCATGGCCAGCTCACCGCCCGCCTGACCCTTCGCGACGGCGCTTTTCACGAAGACGACCGAACCGTCGGCGAGTTCCGCGGCTTCGCGGCGCAGCGCGGGCTTCGCGTGCTCGCAGCGGAGCGATTGCATGCCTGTGCCGTCATGGCGGATTACGTAGAGCGCCGTCGAGTTCGCACCTTTTCCCACCAGCGGGGAGGCGGCGGAAAGCAGAATTCGCCCGTCCTTCAAAACTGTTTCGACTTGGTAGTTACCCGGACCAAAAGTGATGGCGTGATCTTCCGTACCATCGAGCTTGGCGATGTGAACTTCCGACGCTGCGCGGCCCGCATCCTCACGCACAACCGTGAAAGCGAGACTTTCATGCGCAAGGTAGGCGGGCCGCAGGCAGTCGGCTTGGTTGGTGGTGACCCGACGTTTGGAGGAACCGTCCACGTTCATTTCCCAGACTCGCCACCGGCTGCCGGATTGCTCCTGAGCTGCAAACAGGACCCTCGAGGCGTCAAAAGAGATCTGCGGATCGGCGGCAGCGTAGAAGTCCGGGGTGAGGTTGATGGGCGAAGCCGCCCCAGGACTGGCGTCTAATCGTGCGATATGGCTGCCTTGTGGGAAGCGGGCGCGGAGATCTCCCTCCGCCAACTTCGGAGTCTGGACAAAAATGATCGGGGAGCCGAGGCTTGAGTGGTGCCTAGGAGCTGGATTCTGGCGCGAAGAGTCCGCAGGGACAGTCGGGGTGGTTGGCTGGTGCTGGCGCGAGACCTGCGGGCCCACGCCCGGAGTGACGGCGAGCAGCGCAGGAACCGCGCAAAAGAGAAAGAGAGTGGTGGGTCTGGGCGACTTCATCAATAGCCTTCGAGCCGATCTGACATGTCAACCTGCGAGGAACTCGAGCGACTCTAAATGGCCGAACCACTTTCGGAAAATTGGACTTAAGTCTTAGAGAACTCCCAGACCCAACACCCGACGCAGAAGCGCCACGTTATGACGGTCAAAGGCGTCTGTCGATGACCATCGACAAGAACCGACATGACGATGGTCAATCTATGGACAACTAACCACTCATAGTCCTGCGACTAATCTGGTCATGGGAGTGCTGCACTGATTAGGGCTTATGACACTTTGTCCGCGGGGTTGCAGGTCAACGTAGGGATAGAGGTGCGAGGACGGGGGAAGTCAGGATCTAGCGATGCGCGGCGTCTTGGAGTTTATCGACATCCTGGATGCTCAGGCGGCGACCGCGCGCTTCCAGGACCTGCTCACGACGGAATGTGCTCAAGGTCCGGCTGACGGTCTCCGGCGAAAGTTCCAGAATCTCGCTGATCTCCTGGCGCGAGAAGGGCAGGGTTAGAGAGTGTGTCTTATCGGGCTTTTCGATTTCGGAATGGACGAGGGAGAGGAGCAGCGTGGCAATCTTCATGCGCGCGTCCTTGAAGCTCATGTCTGTGACTTGCGTTCGCACGCGGGTGACTTCGCTGACTAGGAAGCGGATCATGCCCAGGGCGATGTCGGGATTAGCGCGCAGGAATTCCAGGAACTCGTCGCGCGCCGCAGCGCATATTTCGCAATCGCGCAGGGTCACGGCGGTCAGCGGATAGATCGTTTCCGTGAGCGCTTCGAGTCCGAACAGCTCGCCGGGGAAAAGGACTCGCGTGATACGGTCCTTGCCGTTTTCGAGAGACTTGACAACCTTGACCAGCCCGGTGTGGAGTGCGAAGACGTGCTGGGCGGTTCCACCCTCGAAAAAGAGGATTTGATTGCGGCGATAGCGCGCGGGACGAAAGACGCAGCCCAGGCGCTGGATCTGCTCGCCGGTCAGGCCGCGGAAGAGAATTCCTTTGAGCACCGGGCAGTCCACGCATGCAGGTCCCATGGCAATCTCCTCGTCCGTTTCGTCGTCGCCGGCCGGACCCGGCAAGATCCGGCCGGCGTATTAAGAACTCTGAACTTACGCTGCCCGCGCCTCCGATTTGACGGTGGCCTTCAGCCACTCGGTGCTGACCGACTTTGGCCGCGTGATCGGAATACCCAGGGCGCGGTTGATGACCAGTTGCGAGCACATGCCAAGCGCCCGTGAAACTCCGAACAGGACGGTGTAATAGTCGAATTCCGTCAAACCGAAGTGATAGAGCAGCGAACCGGAGATGGCGTCCACATTGGGCCAGGGGTCTTTCGCCTTGCCTTGCTCCTTGAGCACACCCGGCACGATGCGGAAGATGACGTCCACCATCTTGAAGATGTCGTCGCCCGCGCACACCCGCGCGCCGAATTCGTGGAAGGAGGTGAAGCGCGGATCGGTGATGCGCAATACTGCGTGGCCGTATCCCGGGATGACGTGGCCGGCTTTCAGGTGGTCCCAGGCATACTGGCGTAGTTGTTCGTCGGTGGGGACACCTTTGAACTTGGTGAGCATCTCCAGCACAAAGTGCAGGCACTCTTGATTGGCAAGCCCATGCAGCGGGCCAGCCAGCCCGTTCATGCCGGCGGAAACCGCATAGTAGGGGTCGGAGAGCGCCGAACCGACGGTGTGGCAGGTGAAGGCGCTGACGTTCCCGCCCTCGTGGTCGGAGTGCAGCGTCAGGTAAAGCCGCATGAGGTTCGCGAACTGGCCTGTGGGGTCGGCAATGCCCAGCATGTGAGCGTAGTCGGCGCCCCAATCGAGCTTGGGATTTGAAGCGATGGGGTCACCCTTGCCGTAATGGATGCGGTAGATCCCCGCGGCCACGGCGGGCAGTTTGGCAATCAATTGCAGGGCGTCCTCAAGGGCTGCCACCCAGTATTCGTCCTTCTTAATCCCTTCCCCATACTTGCGGCGGAAGACCGATTCGCGCTCCAGCACCAAGATCGCGGTGTCGAACATGGTCATGGGATGGGAATCGACGGGCATGGCCTTCAGCACCGCCCAGACGTAATCCGGAACCGCGGCGCGCTGGCGAAGATCCGCTTGCAGGTCGGCCAGCGAGGCAGCATCCGGCAGTTCGCCCGTGCACAGCAGCCAGAAGACCTCTTCCGGCAGCTTGTCGGCGAGTTTGCCGATGGGATAATTGCGGATAACCAGACCGGTGTCGGGTTCGACCACCGAGGTATCACATACGAGTCCTTTCACGCCACGCATTCCCCCGAATGCCTGGCCCACATTCACTTCCGAAATAATTCTATTGCCGTGCTCTTTAACCAGCGCCGCAACTTCTTGGCGCAACGCCGGGATCTGACTTGCCAGCTTGTCATGCAACTTTGCCATCATGGCCTCCTTGGCAACATATCTCTTGTCTACGCACAGGACTTCTCCGTCACACACCAGTTTGTGTGGCCGCTTACGACATCACTTTCGACCCGCCTCGGCCGGGCTGGCCTCAGGCGGCGGCTGACTCCCACATTTCCGAGAAGCGGGCGACGTGAGGCTTTGCCAGTCCGGCATAGTCGCTGTACTTCATGCGGACAGCGTCCAAATGCGTTCCGGCGTTGAACACGATCTCGCCTTGGTCTGCGATACTGCGGTCGACCCACACGTCAACCCCGTACAAATGACCGAAAGGCGGGATGGCGCCCAGATCGCATTCTGGGAAGATCTTCGCCAGTTCGCCTTCGGGCAACATCTCCAGGTGCCGGGCTTCGGCTGCGCTTTTCAGCTCCGGAATACTCAAGCGGTGCGAGGCCGGCAAAACCGCCATCACCACAACGCCATCAGCATCGAGTACTACCGTCTTGGCGAGGCGCTTCCCGGAGATGTGCAAGGAATGGGCTACCTCCTGGGCCGTATATGCTTGCGGGTGGGGCAGCCACTCGTAAGGGACATTCTGGGAGTCCAGATACTCACGTATCCGTCGGGGGATGCTCATGGCTTCCTCCACAAACGGCGAAACGCAATTATCCCACACCGCCCCTTGCCGCAATCCCTCTGCCATTAAACGAAAACAAATTGATATATGTCAAGCGGATAGTCGCGTCTTGTAAATTGCTGATTAGTAACAACTTAGGTTAGATATCAACCAACGGCAAGTTGCGGCTTGAGCCTGGGGCGGACAATAGGGCTCAATTGGGGGATCTTAGAATGCGAGATTCGGCGCATGACCCTCGCGCCATTTTTCCCTGTAACATGATAGCGGAGCCTCCCAATGACGCCAGCTTCAGTTGTTGAATTCGCAGAGCCATTTTCGGTCCAAGTCTCGACAGAGCCATGGGCGGCATCATTTCATCACGCATCGCTGGCAGTTCTTGCCAGGGCGACAATCCGTCCTATAATCAAGACTTCCAACGCGACACGGTGGCGGAGGTGGACATGTTTTCCGGTTTCTCCGACGAGTCATTTATCTTCTTCCGGGAACTCGCGAAGAACAACAGCAAAGTGTGGTTTGACCGGAACCGGGATCGCTACGAGGCGCACGTGTCGGGGCTCTTCCGCAGCTTGCTGTACGCGCTAGAGCCATCGCTGCTGAAACTCCATCCCCACTTCGAAACTTCCGGCAAGACCAACCGGAACTTCTCCCGCATCAACCGTGATATCCGCTTCAGCAAGGATAAGAGTCCGTACAAATCCAACTACTATCTCTACGTCTTCGACAGCCGGCGAGATCGTGCCGGCGACGGCCGCCTCTACGTGGGCTTGAGTGCCGAGTGTGTTACGGTGGGATTCTCTATCTACGCCACATGGGGCAAAGACCCCAAGGGAGCGCTGGAAACCGTCTTCCGTCCGCGCTTCCAAAGACAGGGCGACCAGTTTCGTCGACTTCTTGATACCCTCGTCCGCAAGAAGCGCTTCGAGACCTTTTGGCACCGGCAGGAAAAGGGCGAATGGGTTCTGCATCCGGGGCTGCCCAGAAAAGATGTCGATTGGCTAACACTGCAAGCATGGATTGTGCGAAGAGTCTTCGAGCCGGGCTCCCGCGGCCTTGATACGCCAGGCTTCGTGAAGCAGGTCGAGAAGATTTTCCGTGAACTCCTTCTGCTCTACGTCTTCACTTCCGTTTCAGGTCCGCGCGGGAAGGACGCACTCACTGGTTAGCCGACTGTCTGACCCGAACATTCAAAACCGGAAAGCATTCCAGCAAACTCGAACAGGCTCAGGGTTTGATTGGCGTTTATAGACTGCACCTGTCGCGGCTGCTTGCCCCCGGTGAATGGTTTCAAGGGCATTCAGGTCCGAGTTACCACGAACCGCAGAGTCTCAGAGCCACACCGCTACTGTGAGCCTTGTCAATTCAAGTGCCAGACGGTTGCGGTTGTGTCATTGCTGGCGCTGGCGAGGGTCTTGCCGTCGGGAGAAAAGGCCAGGGAGCCGACGAGGGCTTTGTGGACGGGCAGCGTCCAGAGCAAGTCACCGCTCTCGATATCCCACAGGCGAATGCAGTTTTCCCAGCCACCGGTGGCGAGCCGTTTGCCGTCGGGTGAGATGGCGACGGAACTGAGAGGGAAATCGGAGGAATCGAGTTCGTGCCGGGCCTCGCCCGTGGCCACGTCCCAGACCTTGGCGGTTTTGTCTTCGCTGGCGGTCACCAGCCACCTTCCATCGCGGGAGAAAGCGAGGGAGGTGATCATCGTGGACTGGCGGCTGATTGTCCGCTTCAACTCTCCGCTCTGCGCGTCCCAAAAGCGCACGTCGAAGCTGCTGCTCGCGAGCGTTTTGCCGTCGGGCGAAAAAGCGACCGCCAGGACCTCGAAGATGTGTCCGGGCAGCTTCAACCGCGGCCGCTGAGAGGCCAGGTCCCAGACGATGAGGTTGCCGTCCTTGCTCCCGCTGGCCGCGGTCTTCCCGTCGGCAGCGATGGCCACGGTTACCACGGGCCGCGTATGACCGTTGAGCGTGATCTTCGCAGCGCCGGTATGAGCGTCCCAGAGCCGGAGCGTGCCATCGCCGCAGCCCGTCGCCAGAAGGGTCCCATCATTGGAAAAGGCGAGGGCTTTGATGGGAGTGTGAGCGGAGAGGGTCTGCTTCAGCGCGCCCGAGGATGCGTCCCAGAACTTGACTTCGCCGTCGTCACCCCCGGTCGCGACCTCGTCGCCGCCGGGCGAAAACGCCACGGCGCGCACCGGTTGAGTGTGTCCGGCGAGAATGTGCAGCTGCCCTGACTTTTGCAGCAAATCCGCCACGATGGCGTACTCCACGAATGCTTCCTCGCGCTCATCGCGCTCCTCGAGCACGATACCCAGGTTATTGTGGGTAGTGATGGAATTGGGCTCAATGACGAGCGCGGCGCGGAGCTCCTTCTCGGCGCCTTCATAGTCGTTCTGCTCCTCCAACGCCGCGGCACGGGCGCGATGCGCCGCGGCAATGTCCGCCTGGGCGAACAGGGAAGTCCCCAGTGAAAGCTTGGCCGCAGCGAGCCAGATCGTCGGCGCCATGAGCATCCACAGAATCTTTTGCATCTGACGATGCCTCGGTTGAATTGTAAAGCTAGACCACGCGGAACCTGGGTCAAAATCTTTGCCGTGACACCGCATGGTTCAGAGCGAAGTGCGGCCTTGTGCGTCACGGGGCGACTCACGCCGCAGGCCGGGCTCTACTTTTTCTCGGCCATTACGATCAGGTCGTTGGATTTCTCAGGGTCAAACGGCGTGCGTGCGTAGTCGCCCCAGAACTCAAAATCGGCGAATCCCGCCGCGCGCAGGATTTCGACGAGCCGGTCGCGGAAGAGGGGAGTCTGCCGTGAGCTGCGGGTATGCGTCTGCCACGCGCCACCCGCCCTGGACCGGGCGAGATACATCCCGTGGAAGTTGATGACGTCGGCGCCGTAGTCGGCGAACTTGACGAGCAACACGTCCTCATCTTCCGTCTGACCCGCGAGGACTGGGAAGAACTGTGTTTTCTCCCGCCAGCGCAGGTCGTAGTTGAGGTTTTGTGTCAACAAGACACCGCCGGGCCGGAGCGCTCCTGCCACCCCGCCCAGCACCGCGCCCAACGCGCCGGGCGCAGAGATTCCGGGCAGGGCATTGCCGAGGATGAAGGCAACGTCGAACGCCTGCCCGACCATTCCCGAGGCAGCCATATCCAAGGTGCGGAGTGCAGCTTTGCCGGAGATCGCCGCAATGGCGCCCTCCTCGGCCGTGAGTTTAGCGCGCGCCAGGACCAGCGCGTCTTCGTCGATGTCAAAGCCCAGCACCTCGAACCCGCGCGCGGCGAGCGCCACAACATGACCGCCGGTCCCGCAGGCTGGAATCAGCACTTTCCTCCCGGCGGCGCGGGAGATTCCTTCGAGGAGCGGCAGTTCGCGCTTCAGCCGCTGCTCCCAGGGGATCACGCAATCGTAGTACTTGGCGAAATTCACGCTCATCGTCACTCCGGCGAGCTCCGGCAGCCCTCCATAATAACAGGCTGGGGGCGGCGGGGCGTTATTCATGAGGTCAGTGGTCTCGCGCAAATTGGGGGCGTTCCGGTGCCCACTCTGGACGGCCTTGATGCGGACATCCTGACCTTCTCATGGCCCCCGTGGGCGGGGTAACCAGGTGGTACCAACGGGCCATCTCGCCAGTACCTTTGTACTCTAGCCAGACTGCGGGCGCGGAGCTATGCTCCATGAGTCGGTGCAAGTTGGGGCAAACGCCCTGAGGTTGAAGCGAGGGCGAATGCACACGAGATGAAACCCAATGGCGACGATAGCCTCGACCTACAACCCGCAAGTATTGTCGAGCCGCGAGAAGCTCTGGAGCAATGAGGAAGGCGGCCAGCCGTCGCGAGAACACGCTCTCGCAACCAAACCCGCCCGCCTCGCCCAAGCGTCCCGGCTGCATTTCCCGTCCATCAGTTCGCGCGCGGTCCTGTTCTATTCCCTGAATACTCTTCACCAGACCTTGAGTTGGTCGCTGCTGGCGGCGGCAGGCGTCTTCCTGGTGCTCTTCGGCCTGCAATTCCCGCACGCCGAGCAGTGGGACCGGGCGCGTCTGATCGGACTCTTCCACCAAATGGGCGACCCGCTGGTGGTGATGGCACTCATCTGGATTCGGTCCGTGTGGGCGGACTTCTCTTTCGCCGGTTATCTGCCGCTGGGGTTTGGCTTGGGCGGTCTGGTCGTGCGGAGCGGGATGAAGAAGGCCTTCGCTCCCATGCTGAGGGCCCTTCGCCCGGAGCGACGCTCCGCCAAGGCGGCGACACCGGCGCCGATCGGCTTTTTCTCGGAGAAGGAGAGTGAAACGGGAGCGGCCGTCGATTCCGAGCGGGCGCGCCGCGATCTCGTGGAGCGCTACAAAGAAATCGAATCTTCCCTCCTTGGCGCCAAGCGCCGGCAATGTACTTTCTTGTCGATCGACGTGGCTGGCTCGACGCGCATGAAAGAAAACGAGCGCGAATTGCCCATCACGGTGACTTTCCAGGCGTACATGAAGATGCTGGAGGATGTTTTCACGCAGCACAGCGCATGGAAGATGGCTTGGACTCCCGACGGGGTGATGGTCTGCTTCCTGGATACCGACCTGGCCGTGGCGGCGGCGCAGGCCGTCCTGCGGCGCCTGCGCACGTTCAATCGCACCGAGAACCTGCTGCGCTCCCGCATTTCCGTCCGCTGCGGGCTGCACGAGGGCGAAGTTCCGATCTTCGAAGACAGCAAACTGGAGAAGATTGCGCATCAGGTGCTCGACGTCACCGGGCACATGCAGAAACATGCCAACCCTGACACGCTGTGGGTAAGCGCCGAGGTTGTTGAGCGCCTCGAAGAGCAGGAAGGGTTCCGACCCGCCAGCAAACCTGTGGACGGCCACCAGGTTTATGAATGGTCTCCGTGCCTCATTCCTCCCGACCAAACCCCTGTCGTGCTTCCACCTCCAGCCAAAGCTGGCAACGCTGATCCCACCTGGGCCTAGCCTGGTTCACGGCGCGCTTCTGTTCCAAACCTCTGCAAGGGAATTCAACCAGCAATCTGCCGGGCTTGTTCATCCCGAACATGGGCGCTCCGGCCTCAGCCTGGAAAATTCTTGACTCGCCCGTGGGGCAGACGTTTAATAAAGGATCCAGGGCGAATGGTGTGAGAACAGGTGCAACCGGCATCGGCTTGCTCCGGTGGACGCGCTCGGCAAGAAGTGGGCGTGACCAGCACGGCCGTCGGACACCCCTGCGCGTTGCAGCTTGGGGCGCGCAATTGGAGTGTAACTTCGTGCTGACCAAGAGCATCTCTAGAAGAAGTCATTTTTGAAATCAGAACGTGCGCCGCGGGCGCAATACACAAGGAGAATTGCATGGCGGATAAAAAGATCATTGCCGTAATGGGGGCGACCGGCGCGCAGGGTGGCGGTCTGGTGCGCGCCATCTTGAGTGACCCGAGCGGCGGCTTTGCGGCGCGCGCCATCACGCGTGACGCCAATTCGGGTAAGGCCAAGGCACTGGCCAAGCAGGGGGCCGAAGTCGTCGTCGCCAACGCGGACGATGTGGAGAGCCTGAAGCGCGCCTTCGCGGGGGCCTATGGGGCTTTCTGCGTCACCTTTTTCTGGGACCACTTTTCCCCCGAGAGGGAACTGGCCCAGGCGACTGCCATGGCGCAGGCGGCCAAGGCGGCGGGCGTCCAACACGTTGTCTGGTCCACGCTGGAAGACACCCGCAAGTTGGTGCCGCTCAGTGACAACCGCATGCCCACCCTCATGGGCAAGTACAAGGTGCCGCACTTTGACGCCAAGGGTGAAGCCGACGGCGTCTTCTCCCGACTGGGGGTTCCGACGACCTTTCTGCTGACCTCCTTCTACTGGGACAACTTCATCTTCTTCGGCTCGGGTCCCAAGAAGGGGCCGGACGGCAAACTGGTTCTGAACATGCCCATGGGTGACAAGAAGCTGCCTGGCATTGCTGCCGAGGACATCGGGAAGTGTGCATTAAGCATTTTCAAGAAGGGCCGCGAATACATTGGGAAGAGGGTCGCCATCTCGGGCGAGCAATTGACGGGCGCGCAGATGGCCGCCGCACTTACGAAGGCTCTCGGCCAAGAGGTTCGTTACAACGCCGTCCCCTTCGATGTGTACCGTGGGTTGGGCTTTCCGGGCGCCGCGGATATGGGCAACATGTTCCAGTTCAAGCACGACTTTCAAGAGGCCTTCTGCGGCCCGCGCGATCCCAAGATTGCTCGGTCACTGAATCCGGCCCTCCAGACTTTCGACCAGTGGCTCGCCCAGAACAAGAGCCGCATACCGCTCGATTAAGGCATAACGCTTCGAGTGGCTCACCCTTTGGACGCACCAGCCCTCTCCCTCCGGGAGAGGGCGTCAGTTGGATAATGGACGGGTGAGGGCGGCGATAAGCCGGGCGCAAGTCCTCACGTCTCCGAGGTATTCATGAACTCAGAAGAACTCAAGGCCCTCCAGGCGCCTTTGAAACAGAAGTACCGCGAACAACCGGAGGCGGCGCTTATCACCCTGAAGGCGCAATCGCGCCTCGGCCAGGGAATCACCTGCAAAGTCGCCACCGGCAAGGCGCTGGTCGAAGCGGGCCTACACCCGGCGACCGGCGGTGACGGACTCTCCGCCTGCTCGGGCGACATGCTACTGGAAGCGCTGGCCGCTTGCGCGGGAGTCACGCTGCGCGCGGTATCAACCGCGATCGGCGTGGAGCTTCGCGATGCGGCGGTCCATGCCGAAGGTGACTTGGACTTCCGCGGTACGCTCGCCGTGGCCAAAAACGCTCCCGTGGGTTTCAAAAACATCCGCCTGAAGTTCGATCTGGAAACCGATGCCAGCGCCGAACAGCGCGCCCAACTTATCCGCCTGACAGAACGCTACTGCGTCGTCCTGCAAACTTTGAAGAATGCCCCGCCCATCATCGTCTCCCACGACTAGACAAGTAGTCGAAGAGCGACACTTAAAAACCGAGAAGCGAATGGGGCAGCATTGGATTTCTCCCGGCGGTTGCCCTGATCCTGCCGGGCGCTTCGCAGGTCCTATGTCGGGCAGGCGGGCGAGCTGGGGCTCGGCTCCCCCCCCCAAAGGGTCCACAAAGGGTAGTGGTCGGGTGTGGAAACGTCCCCAAGCGGCGGGATAGGGATAAAATCCCGCTAACCCATTAAAATAATTGAAAAAAACTCTTGACAACCATCAAGTACGTGCCTATAGTCCGTGGACAAAAGTGGTAGAAAGTAGTGATTAGTAGTCGTAAGTGGTATGCAGGAGCAAGATTTAGAACGGAATCCCAGAAAGTTGAGTTCGTCGAGTGCTACGGGGGAATTACCTAGCGACGGTGGACGGCAAGGGGCGGCTGAAGATTCCGACCGCTTTCAAAACCTATATTGATGAGACCTTCGGCCCCGACTTCTACATCACTAGCCTCGATGGACAATCGGTGCGCGTTTACCCCTTCAACGTATGGCGTGGCATTGAGGAGAAGTTGGCGGCGCTGCCGTCCATGAACAAGGCCAAGAAGAAATTCCTCGACCGCACCAACTACTGGGGGCAGATGGCCAAGATGGACGGGCAGGGGAGGGTTCTGATTCCTTCCACGCTGCGCGAGTCGGCGGCGATGCGCGGGGAAGTGGCGGTGCTCGGCTATCTCGACCGCCTGGACGTCTGGAACCAGGACCGCTATCGCGAGTATCTCGAGCACGAGGCGTTCACCGACGAGGATATGCAGGGGCTGAGCGACTTGGGGATTTAGGGACTGGGGAAAGGCGATTTGGGATTGGGGATTTCGGATTGGGGCAGTGAATTCAGGATTGGGTTTGGAAGACGGTGAGAGATGACGAAGACTTCGGACAACCCGAAACCCGAATCCAGAACCCGGAATCCCGGGCTTCCGAGTCCGAGGTCCGTGAAAGACACGTTCCGGTATTACTTCGGGAAACTCTGGAATTTCTGGATGTACGACCCGATGGCTTCTATATCGACGCGACGCTCGGTGCAGGAGGGCATTCCGACGGAATCCTCCACGCACTCCGGCAGGGCCGGGGAAGGCTCCTGGGGATCGACTGCGACCCCACAGCCCTGGCCCTCGCGCGCGAGCGCTTGCGATCTTTCGGGGAGAGGCTGATCGCGATGCATGGCAACTTCGCGGAGATCGATGCGCTGCACGTGGCGAGCGGCTTGCCGCCCGCGGATGGCGTAATGGCCGATCTCGGCTTGAGCTCGATGCAGCTTAAGGATGCCTCTCGAGGATTCAGTTTCAGTTTGCCAGGCCCGCTCGATATGCGCATGGACCCGCAGAGCGAAACGACGGCAGAAGCGATTGTGAATTACGGTTCTGAGCGTGACCTGGCTGATCTTATTTACGGTCTTGGGGAAGAGCGCCACTCGCGCCGCATAGCGCGAGCCCTTATGAAGGCCCGTCCGATTCGTACAACCACCGAACTGGCGCAGGTGGTGACGCGAGCTATCCCCTCCCGGTCGGGCCTTCACCATCTTCATCCGGCGACGCGCACGTTTATGGCGCTGCGCCTCGCCGTGAATCGCGAACTCGAGAACCTCAATGCCTTTCTGGGTAAGGTGTTGAGCGTTCTCGCTCCTGGGGGCCGGTTGGTCGTCCTGAGCTTTCATTCGCTGGAAGACCGGCCGGTGAAGCAGGCGTTTCAATCCTGGCAGCGGGCAGGCCGCGCCCGGATATTGACCAAGAAAGTCGTCCGCCCGACCGAGGCGGAAATCTCATTGAACCCGCGGTCGCGCAGCGCCAAGCTGCGGGCCGCAGAAAAAAACCGGGACTAGGGTTTCGGGATTCGGGGTTCGGGAAAGACCATTCTGGACCCCGAGCATGACCGCGAATCCCGAAATCCGAAATCCGAACCCCGAAACATGGCCACAGCAGCCGTAGCACTTCCCAGACTGAAACGGACCCGAAAGCTCAGCGCGGAACGCGTGGGCGGTCGGGCGTCATTGCCGGACGTGTATTACCTGAAACCCATTGACAACTCCCGCTTGCGGCGGGAAGTGGACGGGGAGACGCGCCGTGAATGTTTCTGTCTGCTCGGATTGGGCGTACTGGTTTTTCTTTTTGTGCTCGTTGTCGCTTGGCAGAGTTTCGTCTTTGTGCGGGTCGGTTATCAGCTTGAAGGGGTCCGCGCGCAGCAGGCAGCGCTGGAAGAATGGAACCGCCAGCTGGCGCTCGAACGCGCCTCGTTGGCGGATCCACAGCGCATCGACACCCTGGCGCGGCGGGACCTCGGTCTCTCCCTCCCGCAGCCGCAACAGGTAATCCGGCTGGAAGGTGCGGCGCCGGCTGCCGAGGCGAGCAGCGCGGAGTTCGCTCGCAACCTTCCGGCCAGCAACGATCTTCCTCGTGAGCCGTAGATGCTCTCACGCCCGACCCCAACGCGGCCTGCCGCGAGCGTCCCAAGAGTGACGCTGACGCGAGGGCTCGTGCTGGGTGGAATCCTGGCCGCTTGGATGCTCGTCCTCGCCGGCCGCCTCTACCACCTGCAAATCATTCAATACGTCGACCTGGCGGCGCGCGGGGAGCGCCAGCAGCAGCGCACGATTGAAGTCGCTCCCAAGCGCGGTACGATCTACGACCGACAATTACAGCCTCTGGCCATGAGCCTGGCGGTCGATTCCATCTTTGCTGTTCCGAGCGAGATTCCCAATCCAGAGATGGCGGCCGGGCTGCTCGCTTCCACCCTGGGTATCGAGAAGGGCGATCTGGTCGGGCGTTTCCAGACCTTCAAGTCGTTTTGCTGGGTGAAGCGCAAGGTTTCCAACGAGGAAGCGGCACGCACTCGCGACCTGAACCTGAAAGGGGTCTATTTCCAGAAAGAGATGAAGCGGTTCTACCCCAAGGGTGACCTCGCCGCCCAGGTGATGGGCTACGTGGGGCTCGACGACAACGGGTTGGGCGGGCTCGAATACCGCTTCAATGACGACATCAAGGGGACCCCCGGACGAGTCCTGGTGGCGGCGGATGCGCGGCGCCAGTCGTTCGCCTCCACGGCGCGCGAAGGGCGCCCGGGCAAGAGCGTGGTGCTCACCCTCGACCAGAACATCCAGTACATCGCCGAGAAAGCCCTGAGCGAGGCGGCGGCGAAATGGCAGATGGGTAGCGGCACGGTCGTAGTTCAGAGCCCCCAGACGGGCGAAATCCTGGCCATGGCGAGCTACCCCTACTTCAACCCCAACGAGTTCGGCAAGAGCGACCCCGAGGCGCGCATCAACCGCGCCGTGTCCTGGGTGTTCGAGCCGGGCTCGACCTTCAAGCTCGTCACCGTGGCCGCGGCGCTGGAAGAGAATCTTACCCGGCCCGACGAAGTCATCAACTGTCAGTACGGCAGCATCACCCTGTTCGGGCACACGATTCACGACCACGAGCCGCTCGGCGATTTGACGGTCCGCCAGGTCATGGCGAAGTCGAGTGATGTAGGCGCGATCAAGCTTGGCCTGCGCCTGGGGCAGGACCGCCTGTACCGCTACGTCAAAGCTTTCGGCTTTGGCGAGGAAGCGGGCATTGATCTGCCCGGCGAAGAACGCGGTCTGCTGCGTTCGCCGTCGCACTGGTCAGGCATCTCGATTGGCGAGATTTCCATGGGCCAGGAGATCGGCGTGACCGCCTTACAGATCACCTCGGCCTATTCGGCGATTGCTAACGGCGGCATCCTCTACCCGCCGCGCGTGGTGCGGGAGGTCGTTCAGGGGGAGCGTCAGGGAGAGATCGTGGCGGGTTCCGGGCGGCGGGTGGTAAGCGCGCGCACGGCGGCGCAAATGCGCGAGATCCTCGCTGACGTCGTCGAAAACGGCACGGGCACGCTGGCCCAGCCGGCCGGGTACACGGCGGCGGGGAAGACCGGCACGGGGCAAAAGATTGACTCATCCGGTTCATATTCCAAGACGCATTACGTTGCTTCTTTTGTCGGGTTTGCTCCTGTTAAGAATCCGGCGGTGACCATTCTGGTGGTCATCGACTCACCGGTAGGAGCGATCTACGGGCGTGAGGTGGCGGCTCCGGTGTTCAGATCCATCGCAGAGCAGACTCTGGGTTATCTAAATGTGCCGCACGACAACCCTTCCCCATTGCCGCAGGTTGCTTCGTCCGCACCTGCTGGGTCTCCGCGCCAGACACGCGGGGATCGGGCGGGATTCCCTTCCTTAAGGTCTGGATTCACCGGGGAAGCCACCTCACCCGTTCGACCGGTTTCCTATGCCTCGGCCGCACTGCCATCTCCCGTGTCCGAAGCCACCATGACGCTGGATGACGGCCCGATGGTCGTCGTGCCGGACTTGGCCGGCAAGACGCTTCGCCAGGTGGCCGAAGAGTGCCAGGAACTTGGGCTGGACCTCCATATTCGGGGTTCCGGCCTCGCCGAGGATCAGATGCCGCCGGCACGGGCGCAAGTGCCCGCCGGCTCAAAAGTGTGGGTGCGGTTCGCGCGCTAAGCGCCCGGCTGCGCCGTTATTCGTGATCCGTTGTCCGACGCACAAACAACTCGGACACCGTTGAACGACCGAAGTCAGTCGCGTAGGACGACGGATCACGGATAACGGAAGAGGCCGTAGCGGTATAATGCGAGTGTACGATGAAGTTGGGGGAACTCCTTCGAGGAGTGCCGACGCTCGATTGCGGCGCCAGTCCTGCCCTCGAAATAACGTCGCTTGCCTATGATTCCCGCCGCGTGGAGCGGGGGACCCTCTTTTTTGCCATCCAGGGTGAGAAGGCCGACGGCCACCAGTTCGTCGGCGCAGCGCTGGATCGCGGCGCCGTTGCCATCGTCAGTGAGCGCCCGGCGCCGCCCGACCTCGCCTCGCACTGGATCCGTGTGGCGAAGATTCGTCGCGCGCTTTCCGATGCGGCACGGACCTTTCTCGGGAATCCCGATTCCAGGCTGCGGCTGGTCGGCATCACCGGAACCAATGGCAAGACGACGACGGCCTTCCTGATGGAAAGCGTCTTCCGCGCGGCAGGCATTTCGGCCGGGCTTTTCGGCACCATCGAATACCGCTGGGGCGGTCACACCCTCACCGCTGGCAATACCACGCCGGAGTCGCTCGACCTCCTGACCTATTTTGGGGAGCTCGCAAGAAGCGGCGGCCAAGCCGCCGTGCTGGAGGCTTCCTCTCACGCCCTCGCCCAGGAACGCCTCTGGGGTTTCCCGTTCCAGGCGGCGGTCTTCACCAACCTCACGCGCGATCATCTGGACTACCATCACGACTTCGACAACTACTTCGCGGCCAAACGGAGGTTGTTTGAGGGCCTGGGGACTCCCCCGCCGGAGCTGGCGGTGATCAACGTGAGCGATCCGTGGGGCGAGAAGCTGCTCGAAGTCCCCAACCGGCGGCGGATCACCTACGGCTTTAACGGCAACGCGCAGGTGAAGCCCACGCAATTCGAACAGAGTCCCAGCGGCCTTCGGACGACCCTCGCCACCCCCGAGGGAAAAGTGGAGGTCGAATCACCGCTCATCGGGCGGGCCAATCTCGCCAATATCCTGGCGGCGGTTGCCACTTCGCTCGGCCTGGGAATTGCCGCCGACCAGGTTCGAGCCGGAATTGCCCAGCTCAAGGCGGTGCCGGGCCGGTTTGAGCGGATCGACGAAGGCCAGCCCTTTCTGGTCGTCGTGGATTACGCTCACACGGATGACGCCCTGCAGAATGTTTTGAAAACCGCACGCGAGCTCGCCCACGACCGGCTGATCGTCCTCTTCGGCTGTGGTGGCGACCGCGACCGCACCAAACGACCGCTCATGGGCGAGGCGGCCGGAAAGCTTGCTGACTTCGTCGTGCTGACCTCCGACAATCCTCGCAGCGAGGACCCCGTCGCCATCATGAACGATGCCTTGGTGGGCCTGCAGCGAACCGGCCGGCCGTACCTTGCCGAAGTGGACCGCGAGGCGGCCATCCGCAGGGCCCTCTCCGAGGCGCGTGAGGGCGACGTCGTCGTTCTGGCGGGAAAAGGGCACGAAACCTACCAGATTCTGAAGGACCAGACGGTCCCGTTCGATGACCGCGAAGCGGCACGCAAGGTATTGCGCGAACTGGGGTACAAAACCCCGAGGAATGGCAGAAAGTCGAACGGACGGTGAGGCGGCCCGCTAGCAGGCCGGAGCAAAGGCTCGTGCGGCGAAAGTCATGAAGCTGACC
>Ga0187878_1001336_pt1 | contig 24420 bp, 20 predicted proteins | sample June2016WEW_17_1_FD_132979 | JGI IMG/M metagenome (GOLD analysis project Ga0187878, IMG submission 132979) | Peatland microbial communities from SPRUCE experiment site at the Marcell Experimental Forest, Minnesota, USA - June2016WEW_17_150 | ecosystem: Environmental > Terrestrial > Soil >...
ACTGCTCCTCATCTCCAAAAAGTCGCCGGAATCTCTGGATCGTCATCATTCCCTTGTGTTTAGCCTTCTTCATGCCCGCTATTCTATCGCCTTTTCTTCGCCGGAGCAAGCATGATATTCATACCTCGAGTTTTTAGTTTTTCTTCGACCACGCCCTTACCGGCTCCAGGCTTAACCTCGCGTCTTTCGGCTCGTTACCCGTCACCGTTCCTGACTGTGCCCTGCAATCTCTTTCCTGCACCCTCCACTTCAACTCACCCATGCCCAAGTTAAGAGACTAGACTAGCAATGTTGTCCTCAAAAAGCAAGAGACACTCTGCCCGAGGTGCCATCGCTGCAAAATCGGGAATCCAGGCGTGGGCCGGCACTACAGCTACGCTACCGCTTTGGTGGGGCGGTGGCGAGATTGGGAGGATGAGGTTGGAGGAGGGCGTTGATTTTGGGGAAGAGTTCGATGGCTTGTTTGACTTGGTGGTCGCCACGCGTTTCGATTTCGTCGCCGGAGGCGAGGCCAAACACCAGATTGAAGAGTTCGGTTTTGATTCGGAGCCTCAGTGCTTCCTGGTCCGGCCCCCAGTACTCCTCCGGTGTTCGAACCCGCTGGCGTTCAAGGTAGGACTTGAAGGCATCGAGGGTAGCGGTGTCGGGCTCGAAATCCTCTTTGATCTTGCCGTGCAGGGTTAGATATTCGGAGGCGAAGCCGGTAAACGCGCCACGCTGGTTGAGGAAGTTGAACCAGGGATCCTGCACCACGCTCTCCAGGGTCACGTCGGGCAGGATTCCGCCGCTCGAGGCGAGTGGACGGCCGTTGTCAGTGTGGAAATTGGGGTTTGTCCCGCGCTTGAGGCTCGAGTCGGGATCGGCGAGTGCCGTGCCTGGCAGGGGGCGCTGAATGGAGCGTCCCGAGGGAGTGAAGTACTGTGCAGTGGTCAGCGCCAGCCCGGTGCCCTCGCTGAGCGTTGCCACGGATTCCACCACGCCCTTGCCGAAGCTCGGTTCACCGGTTACCAAGGCCCGATCGTGGTCCTGCAGCGCGGCGACAAAGACCTCCGCCGCGCTTGCCGTCGTCCCGTTCACCAGCACCACGATCGGCATCTCGAAGTGGGCGGGGGTCTGGAACGTCCGGTAGTCCTTCTCCGGCACGGCGCGGCCGCGCTGAGTCAGCACCAGTAAGTCCGGTTTGAGAAAGACGCTGGCCAGGCCCGTCGCCGCATCGAGCACGCCGCCGCGATTGTCGCGCAGGTCGAGGAGCAGGCCTTTAAGACCGCCGCCACCGAGCTTCCCAATCATCTCGGCAACCTCCTGCGGAGTTTTGATGTCGAAGGAGTTGATGTGAAGGTAGGCGATGCCGGGGGCGAGCAGAAAAGACTTGTCCACCGACGGGGTCGGAACTTCCGCCGGGTGCAACTCGAAATCTTCGGAAACAACCCGGCCGGGCCGGATCACTCCCAGCCGTACCGTCTGCGAGCGCGCTTGTTGCAGGAGATTGATCAGGGATTGCAGATCGAGGCGATCGATGCGCGTGCCGTTCACCGAAACGATCTCGTCGCCGGGGCCCAGTCCGGCGCGGCGCGAAGGTGAACCTTCGGCGGTCTGCAAGACCAGAATCTTTCCCGGCTGAACGTAAAGCACCGAGCCGAAACCGCGCGACTTGCCCTGGGTGAATTGTCGCAGTTGCTCGAACTGCTCGGGATCGAAAAAAGATGAAAACGGGTCGAGCGCCGACAGTCCCCCACGCGCCGCGCCGTTGTAAATGACCTGCTCTGAATCGAGCGGGTCCATGTAATTCGCTTCCAGGGCGCCGTAAATGCGCGTGAACTTCAGTACCTCCTGGCTGACCTCGTCACTGGGCAACTCGCTCTGTGAATGGAGAAGGGAAGCCACGGCCACGATGAGCGTGGCAAGCAGGAGAGTTTGCAAACTGGTGCGGCGAAGCGTCAAGCGGTTCGTGAATTCCTCCTCGAACAGTATAACTTAGATGCAGGACCGCCGTGGGCGCGGCGGACTGTCTGTCATGTTCAGGGTGGCACCGGCATCGCCGTCGTTCATCTCGGATATGCTAAACTTGTTGTGAAGTGGGATGTCGAACTCATAGGAGCTCTTGCAATGGAGAAAGAGTCAGATGTAACGCGGCGGGAATTCCTAAAGACCGCGGCGGCTGCGGCTGTAGTGTTGCCGGCGGTTGGAGCACCCTCGCTGATTGCCAGCCCTGGCCCGAGCGACGCCGTCCGTTACGGAATTATCGGCACAGGCACTGAGGGCTGCACGCTGTTGAAGTTTCTCACGACGATTCCCGAAGGGCGCTGCCTCGCCACCTGCGACATCTACCCGCCCAACCTCAAGAAGGGCGTGGAGACGATTGGCGGCAATCCCCAAACCTATGAAGAATACCACCGGCTTCTCGACCGCAAGGACTTGGACGCGGTGGTCATCGCCACGCCACTCTACTTGCATGCCCGCATGGTCATCGACGCGCTCAACGCCGGCAAGCACGTCTTTGTCGAGAAGAGCATGTTCTTCAAAGAGGAGGAAGAGAAAACGATCCGCGAGGCCGCGGCGGCACATCCGCAACAGGTCTTGCAGGTTGGCCTGCAGCGCCGCTCCAGCGTCCTTTACAACGTGGCGATGGAGATGATCCGCAAGGGGGCGCTGGGCAAGATCATGTTCGTGCGCGCCAACTGGCACCGGAACAATGACTGGCGACGTCCCGTCCCCGACCCGAAATTCGAGCGTTTGCTCAACTGGAGGATGTACCGCGAGTACTCGGGCGGCTTGATGGCGGAACTGGCCTCCCACCAGATTGACGTTGCCAACTGGGCGATCGGCGCCGAGCCGACGGCCGTGCTGGGTATGGGTGGCATCGACTATTGGAAGGACGGCCGTGAGACCTGCGATAACGCGCAAGTGATCTTTGAGTATCCCGGCGGCCAGAAGATGGTCTTCACCTCCATCCTCTCCAACGCCCACTACGGATTCCATGAAGAGATCATGGGTGACCAGGGGACGCTGGAAATCACCATCGGCAGAGGGATGTACTATCGCGAACAGGTCGCCAAGGCGAAGCCCGCCGGCGGGAAGGAGAACTGGTGGGCCGGCGCGACGGTCAGCGACGAGGCCGCGCAGAAGGGCGTTCCGATCTTTCCCGAGAAGGTCCCGAACACGGAAGGTTTTGTGGACCGTGAGATGCGGTTTGCCAAGCGCTGGCTCGCCTCGCTGGGCATCTACGATATCGAAGAGCCGCACGATCCCTGGTGGAGCGAGATGAACAATTTCATCGCCAGCATTCGGGAGAAGAAAGCAATCGCTGCGCCCCTCGACATCGGGGTAGCGGACGCGCTGGGGGTTATTTACGGTAACCGCGCCATCGACACGGGCCAGAAGGTTTTCTGGCCAAAGAAGTCGGCCTGAGTCCGCTGCGGGTGCGGCCATCAATGAATCATCGGGCGGGGTAGGGCCCGCCCGACCGCTCATGCGTTTCCTCTTCCGATCCCTTCTCCTCTCGTTCCTTCTCTCCGCCAGCCTGCGCGGGGCGTGGGGCGAAGAACCTCCTATTCGCTTTGAAGCCTCGCACGACGCCATGGGGACGCAGTTCACCATCGTGGCGTATGGCACGGACGCGCGCTTCCTCGCCCAGGTGGCAAACGAGGCGTTTGAGGAGATCGACAGCCTCGACGCTCAGATGAGCAACTACAAGCCCGAGAGCGAGCTTTCGAGGATCAACCGCGACGCCGCTCATGAGGCGGTGTTAGTCGAGCCCAGGCTTTTCCAATTAATTGCGGATTCTATCCGCGGCAGCGAAGAGACGGGAGGCGCCTTCGATATCACCGTGGGGCCGCTGATGAAGGCCTGGGGATTTTTCCGCGGGCAGGGCAGGGTTCCCACGGCACAAGAACTCTCACGAGTGATGAAGCACGTCGGCTATCATCATGTCCAGCTTGATCCCGAGAAGCGTACAATTCGCTTCGACGTTGCCGGTCTCGAGCTTGACCTGGGAGGAGTTGCCAAGGGCTACGCTGTCGATCGCGCCGTGGACATCCTGCGCGCCAACGGCGTGACGATCGCGCTGGTCTCGAGCGGCACCAGCAGCATCTACGCCCTGGGAGCGCCGCCGGGCGAGCGCGCCTGGCGCGTCACTTTGCGAGATCCGTTCCATGCCGACAAGGCGGGCGATGTTGCCTATCTCAAGAACTACTCCTTTTCGGCCTCCGGCAATTACGAAACATTCTTCACGCTAGGGGGCAAGACCTATTCGCACATCATGGACCCGCGCACGGGCCGGCCAGTGGAAAACATGCTCTCGACCGCCGTGCTGGCGCCCCGCGGTGTGGACAGCGATATGCTCTCGAAGTTCTACGTCCTTGGCGTGGAAGGCAGCCGCAAGGTCCTCGCTCGCCATCCGCGACTGGTTGTGATTTTCTATCGATCTGCAGGGTCGAAGCAGGAGTATGAGCGCGTTGTTCTCCGCTCGCCCTCCTTTGATCTGCCTTCTGGCTCGCTGGCCGAAGTGGCCGGAACAAATTCGCGCCCCCCTCGTTCGGAGTAGGCCTGCCCCATCGCGGCGTATGAAAATGTGCTGTAAATGGAAAAGTGCTGAATTCTGCCCGCCTCTGTATTAATGTATCGTGCTGTAAAGCTTGCAAAGTGTTTGCATGAGTTTGCAGGCGGAGGCAGCAGGCCATGAGACTCGATGACGTCGCCCGGCGTGCCAAGGTTTCGATCGCTACCGTCTCGCGCGTGGTGAACGATGTGGGTTCGGTGAGGAGTGAGACGCGGGCCCGGGTTTTGAAGGCCATTCAGGAGTTGAAGTACCGCCCTAACATTCACGCCCGGACGCTGGCCGGCGGCAAGAGCCGGACGGTGGGAATGGTGGTTTCCAATCTTGCCAATCCCTTCTTCCTGGACATCTTTCGAGCTTTGGAGGATGAGGCCCATCGCCGCGGCTACGACGTTCTGGTGGCCAATACGGACTACAACCCGCGCCAACTGGCGACGAGCATTCAAATGATGCTGGGCCGGCGGCTGGCGGGCCTGGCGGTGATAGTTTCGGAAATGGACACGCCGCTGCTGGATGAATTGATGGGCAGCAGCGTTCCTATTGTTCTCTATGACGTTGGAATTCCCGGCCGGAATGTCAGCAACATCAAGGTGCGGTACGGGAAGAGCATCCACAAGGTCGTGGATTATCTGCACTCTATCGGGCACCGGCGGATGGCCTTTGTCGGGCACCACACGGAGCTCGATCCCCTGCAGGAACGCAAGAGGGCTTTCCTTGACACCATGAAGCGCTACGCCGGAGAGGTCGAGCACAGCATCGCCACGGATCGCGATGGGCCGCTCGGCGGCCAGCAAGCCACCCGGCAGTTGCTCGCTTCGGGTTTCCATCCCACCGCCATCATCTGTGTCAACGATTTCATGGCACTGGGAGTCTTGAAGGAGTTGCGCGAGCAGGGGTTTTCGGTACCGAAAGACGTTTCCGTGACGGGCTACGATAACATCAGCCTGTCCGAGTTTGCCTGTCCGCCGCTCACCACCGTCAATATCCCGCGCGAAACGATTGGACGGCTTGCCTTTACCGCTCTGGTTCCCGAACAGAATCAGGAGGCGGAAGTCAGGGGCCGCGAATTCTTGATCGACCCCGAACTCGTGATTCGCGAATCCACCGGGCCCGCACCCAAACGCTGATCTGAACCTTTGTTGCCTTGCTGAATGTGGAGCGGGGTGCGGCAAGGGCCCTACCGCGCGGTGGGCGATTTGGAGGACTGGCTTTTGTAGCCGTATTCCTTCTTGAGCTTGTAGGTGATGCTGTCGACGAGGGCGCGCCAGCTCGCCTCGATGAGGTTTTCGGAAACGCCCACCGTGCCCCAGGTTTCATGCCCGTCGCTGGTTTCGATCAGCACACGGACCTTGGCGTCGGTGGCGCGTTCGGCGTCGAGAACACGCACTTTGTAGTCGGTCAGATGAATGTCGCGGATGCAGGGGAAAAAGGTGGTCAGTGATTTGCGCAGCGCCCTGTCGAGAGCGCTCACCGGGCCGACGCCTTCCGCCGCGGTGTGTTCCTCGATGCCATCCACACGCAGCTTGATGACGGCTTCGGAGGAGGTTTCCTTGGAGCCCTTCTTCTCGGTAATGACGCGAAAGCCGTCGAGCTCGAAAAATTCCGGCAGGTGATGCACGAGCCGGTCGAAGAGGATTTCAAAAGACCCCTCGGCGCCCTCGAACTGATAGCCGTCGTGCTCCAATTCTTTCAGCTTCTCGACCACGACCTTGGCGTGCGGCGAATCCTTGTCGATGGTCAGACCCAGCTCCTCCGCCTTGTAGAGGACGTTGCTCTTTCCGGAAAGCTCGGAAATTAACACGCGGCGCTCGTTGCCCACCAGGGCGGGATCGATGTGCTCGTACGCCGCCGACTCCTTCATTACCGCGCTTACATGAATGCCGCCCTTGTGGGCAAACGCGCTCTTGCCGACGAAGGCAAGGTCCGAGCGCGGATTCAGGTTGGCGAGTTCGCTGACGTAGTGCGAGACTTCCGTCAGGTGCTTCAGCTTCTCTTTGCCAATCGACCTCATACCCAGCTTCAACTCGATATTGGGGATCACAGAGCAAAGATTGGCGTTGCCGGTCCTCTCGCCGTAGCCGTTGATCGTCCCTTGGACGTGCACCGCGCCGAGTTCGACAGCGGCAATGGCATTCGCCACTGCCATCTCACAATCGTTGTGGGTGTGAATGCCAAGCGGCACCTTAACCCGTTCGGAAGCGCGGCGGAACCGCTCGCGGAGGTCGGAGGTCAGCGTGCCGCCATTCGTGTCGCAAAGGACGATAGTGTCGGCGCCCGCTTCCTCCGCGGCTTGGAGCGTGGCCAGAGCGTATTCGGAATCAGCCTTGAACCCGTCAAAGAAATGTTCGGCGTCGTAAATGACTTCCTTGCCCTTCGATTTCAGGTATTCCACCGACTCGCGGATGAGCTTGAGATTTTCTTCGAGTGAAATTCCCAGCGCCACCTTGACGTGCAGGTCCCAGGTCTTGCCAAATATAGTGACCACGGGCGTCCCGGCTTCGATAAGGGCGTGAATGTTGCGGTCATGCGAGATGCTGTTGCGGGGATGGCGCGTGCTCCCGAAGGCCGCAAGCTTGGCGTGCTTCAGCTTCAGTTCCTGGGCACGCTGAAAAAAAGCAACGTCCTTGTTGTTCGATCCCGGCCAGCCGCCCTCGATGTAGTCGATGCCAAACTCGTCGAGCTTGCGGGCGACAAGGAGTTTGTCCTCGACCGAAAACGAAACGTTTTCACCTTGCGAGCCGTCGCGGAGCGTCGTGTCGTAAATGAGTATTCTTTTCATGGTCCTACGGTGAAAAGTGGATTCCCCCTGCCCCTCAGAATCGCCGACCGCGCGGGAAATGTCAATGTTTATGCGGCGACGAGTGGAGTCCCGATGTCATACGAAAAACCGCCGGTAGCAAGCGTCAGACTTTGACGAAGGTCTTCTTGCGGTACAGCCAGTACAGGATCAACCACGCCGAGCCGAACGCCGCGGTGGATTCAACCAGCAGGTCCCATCGCCCCAGGCGCGGAAGGAGGCTGCCCACGAAGATGTTGCCGATGTGGCGAAAGTCGAAAAGCATCATGGCCATATACGCCACGATGGAATTCATGCCAATCACCATGAAACCGAACGCCCAGCGTTGGTACCGCAACACATCGACAATGAGATAGAAGATGGCCAGAAGGACGAAACTCAAGCCCCCGGCGACGAGAACGTACGAACTCGTCCACAAGAGCTTGATGATGGGAAGCGAGAGACTCCAGACGAGACCCAGAGCCAGACACGCGACGCCCGCCCCCGCCAGCATCAAAATGTGCTCTTTTGCCGGACGGGTCGACATCAGCACTTGCCCTGCCAGCACCCCCAGCAGAACCGATGAAGCAAAGCCCAGATAACTCAGGAACCACGTGTTCTCGCCGTAGTGAAGGCGGCCCAAAACGAGTTGGTCCACGTAGGTTGCCACATTGCCCTGCGGTGTGAGTACACCGGCCCCCACGCCCGGCACCGGCACCAGCATGAGGATGGCCCAGTAAAGGAGCAGAAATCCCGCTATCACGGCGAGATGCCGTGACGGCTTGACTTTCAGGATCACAATCGTGGCAATCAAGTAGCCCGCGGCAATCCCATGCAGCACGCTGTAACAAGGGCGGAATTTCGAAAGATCAAAAGCCAACAGGTTTCCTTGCGCGATCATCCCGAGCACGAAGAGGATGAGGGCGCGCTTTACAGCATGGAGGATCATGCTGCGGTCGGTCGCGCCCTGCGAACGCCGCTTGGCCAGCGAAAAGGGCATGGCGGCGCCCATGATGAACATGAAAAGCGGCCAGATCACGTCGTAGAAATGCAGGCCTTCCCATCTGACGTGCTCAAGCTGCTCGAGCAGCTTGCCCGCGATGGGGCGATCGGTCAGTTTACCCAGCCCCCGGAAAATGTGCTCCCCTCCGATGATCCAGAACATATCGAAGCCGCGCAGGACATCGAGCGACATCAAGCGCTCGGATTTTGTGCCTTTCATCGAGTGATTGTTGGTGCGCTCTGTTTGGGCGGCATTCATGGCGCTCTGCTCGCTCTCCTCTGGAAATACCCTCGCCGCAGACGTGGCGGGGATTATACGCTAGAGCGGTACCTGGTGTGAGGAAAGAACTGGATCCGTCGCGCCGGTTTGAGAAACCAGTCATTGCGCCGGCTGACGAGTGAAGTCACGGACTGGTAAGATGGGATGCATGCGGCCCTGGGCGCTGGCAGTATCTCTCTTCATCGGATTCCCTCTTCTGGCGCAAGGGCCGGAGAACGTCCTCCTGGTGGTCAACCGGGAATCGAATGACTCCAAGACGGTTGCGCAATACTACCGCGAGCGCCGTGGCATTCCTGCCGAGAACATCTGCACGATCAAGACCCTCGACGAAGAAGTAATCGCTCGCGTGCATTTCGAAGACGAAATCCGCAAGCCTATTCTGGGCTGCCTTGCGAAACGCCACCTGCAGGACCGTGTGCTCTATATCGTATTGACCCGGGGCGTCCCGCTCAAAATCAGCGCCCTTGAGAATGAGAGCGACCACGCCAGTGTGGATTCCGAGCTGACGCTCGCCTATCAGGACCTGCTCGGCGTGCCGCGAGGGTACACGGGGCCGGCTCCGAATCCCTACTTTGCGCCGCACGCGGCGGGGCGGTTCGTGCGCTTCAGCCACCGCGATTTCCCCATCTACTTGGTCACCCGCCTCGACGGCTACGACGTCGCTGAGGTGCGCTCACTGATTGATCGTGGGTTACAGCCTTCCCGCGAGGGCCGATTCATCCTTGACCTCAGTGGCGATGATAACGCCCAAGGGAACAACTGGCTGCGCGAGGCCGCCGCAGAATTGAGAAAAGCTGGGATTCCCGAGTCGCGAGTCCGGCTTGAGACTTCTCAGGTGTTCCTGGCGGGGGAGAAGGACGTGCTTGGCTACGCGAGTTGGGGGTCGAACGACCGCGCGAACTTCTCGCGTTTCCTGCGGAATACGTGGGTGAATGGCGCGCTGGCGGTGGAATTCGTTTCCACCGACGGACGCAGCTTCACGCGGCCGCCGGAGAAATGGACTATCGGCAAGTGGAGTGACCCGCCCGGGTCGTTCTTTGCGGGGTCGCCGCAATCGCTTATCGGGGATTTCATTCACGAGGGCGTAACCGGCGTGGCCGGCAATGTGTACGAGCCGTACCTCTCAGCCTGTGCGCGGCCGCAGATATTGTTTCCCGCCTATGTGCGCGGCCACAACCTGGCGGAGAGCTTTTACGCCGCGCTGCCCTTCTTGAGCTGGCAAACCGTCGTCATCGGCGACCCTCTCGTCGCACCTTTCCCCGGCCCGTCCATTCCGCTCGAAGAATTGAACCCGCCCAATGATCCTGCAACCGGCCTCCCCAAATTCTTCGCCCAATACATCGCCCGCACCAAAGCACGCGAGAGGCGAGTGACGAGCCCTCCGCAAGCAGTCGGAAGCCGGAAGTCAGAATAAGGACTCTCTCCTCATCCCTGATGTGTGGATAGCGGAAGCGGGTCGAGGGGGAGAGTCGCCCACCCTCATCCTCGATGATGAATCCTTCAACCTGCCAGACGGCCCAGCGTGGCCCTTTTCAGTTTGGTCTGTGCTATAGTTCGGAGTAGCTGGCAGGGTAAAGCCCATGACGCGCGAAGAGCTGCTCTCGAGAGTCGCCATCAATCCTAATGTCTGCTTTGGGAAGCCCTGCATACGTGGGCATCGAATCTGGGTCTCACTGATCCTGGATTTTCTGGCCAGCGGCACGACGGTCCAAGAGCTTCTTCGGGAATACCCGACCCTGGAAGCAGCCGACATTCTCGCCTGCATCGCCTACGGCGCAGAAATGTCGCGCGAACGGTACGTCGAAATCCCTGCCGAACCCGTGCGATGAACCTGAAACTGGACGAAAACCCCGGCCGGAGCGCTGCCGAATACCTCCGCGCATGGGGCCACGACGTGGCCACTGTCCCCGACGAAAGCCTCTCTTCCGCCCCGGATCGGACTCTTATCCAAGTCTGTCAATCCGAGGGCCGCTGTCTCATTACTCTGGATGTGGAATTTGGCAATCCACTGTTGTTCAAGCCGTCAGAGCATCACGGCATCGCGGTGCTACGACTGCCGTCGAGGGCCTCCCCTGAGATCCTGCGGGAGGCCCTGCAGACACTGGCGGCTGGCCTGGCTCAAAACCCGATTGATGGCCTTCTCTGGATCATTCAGCGCGGCAGGATCCGCGAGTATCAAGAGGAAGGTCGCAAGGATTTCTGACCCGGCGCACGTTTCGTCCTCCCATCATCAGTCCCCAAGGAGCAGACAGGCCGTGGGCTGACACTCGTCACTAGTCTGGATCACGGAATGCGGAGGGCGAGACTTCGGGCGAGACCGACGGCAGCGGTTGCGTCGGGGAGGTTTGCATAGCCGCCGAGATACCGGCCCTTGCGGAAGAAACAGAGGCCGCCGAGATACTGGTCTTGGGCTTGAAACGCCTCGTCTGCAACCATGGCCGGGGCAAGGTCCCCAAGCCGGCTGCGCACCTTCTTGAGCGCGGCGGCGGCAGATTCGGGCGACTCTTCCGTGACGATGAAGGCTTTGCCTTCGTTGTACTGCGCCACGTAGCCGCGCCGCAGGGCGCGGAGGCCGAGGACGCTTTCGGGAATCAGGCGGGCGGAGACCAGCTTCTCCGGCGGGAACCAGGCGAGCGTCTCCGGCGGCGTGGTACGGCCCACAATGCGTTTCTCCATTTCGGTGAGGAACGCCAATAAGGCCGCGGAATAGTCGCCCTCCGGGCTGGCGGAGATTTCAGCGTAGTACTTGCCTTTGGCGAACGTCGCCTTGCGCGGCAGAACTTGCCCGCCCATGCCGATGGGCAAGGTGGCCCGGTTCGGGTCGCGGTTCGCGGCGAAAATCCCGTAGGCGGCGTCGGGGTCGGTCATCTCGGAAATGTCGATCACGAAAGTGTTTTCGCCTTGCTTGCACGTCACGCCAGTCATGCGCACAAAGCCGTAGATAAGGTAGCCCTCGGAGTTGCCGTCCATGTACTCGTACAGGCTTTCGCTGTCGTAGCTGCGTGCGGGGCCGGACTGCTCCCAGCCGGCGACGAGGTGGCAGTCGGGCAAGTCGGCGGCAGCCGCCCCGACTGGGAGCAAAAGACCTAGAAACAGGGGTACAAGCCTCACGCGAACAGCTCCTGCGCGCGCGTCATCCGGGAGGAGACTTGGACGCCGTAAGGGCAGTGTACCGTGCAGCTCGTGCAATCGCCGCAACGCGCACTGGCGACTTCCGGACCCAGCTTGAGAAATTCGTCCCGACCGAGCGCGTACTGGCCGTACCCGTCCGCGTAGGTGAGATGGCGGAGAATGCTCGCCACCGGGAGGCCCTGGGCGCAAGTCCCTTTGCACTCGCCGCACATGCGGCAGTAAAGCGGCGTGATGAAATCGAGTTGCCGCGCAAGCAGCTTCTCGTCGCCCGCAGCGAACGGTTCCTTCATGGCTCGCAAATTCTCGTCGAGCTGGTCCATGTCGGTCATGCTGGGAATCGTCGTCTGAACGTGCGGGTTGCGGATGACCCACTTCAACGCGGCGAGCATTGTCCCTTCGGTCTTCAGCTTGGAGTAGAGCGGATCGCTTTGCTTGGTTTTGCGGAAGCCGCCCGCCATGACCTTCATCGCGACGACGCCCATCCCGGCCTCGGCCGCAGCGGCCACCGCGGCTTCCATATCTTTGTCCATGGTGAAATTGTAGGCGGCCAGCACGACATCAATCTGGCCCTGCCGGGCGAGCCACGGAAGCAGTTGCGGCTGGCCGCTATGCGTGCTGACGCCGGCAAAGCGAATCTTGCCCTGCTTCCGGGCCATCTGCTGAGCCTCGATCAGCTCGTCGGTCACTTCCGCCGGGCTACCCTTGCCGTGCAGATACCAGATGTCCAGGTAATCGGTGCCCAGTTCGCGCAGGCTGGTCTCAAGGTCGCGGAGCGCTCCTTCCTTGCCTTCCGCGCCGGACTTGGAGGAGAGAACAACTTCCTTGCGTTTGCGCTTCAGCGCCCCGCCCACCATGCGTTCGTTGTTGCCGCCCTGATAGCCGCGGGCTGTATCGAAGTAGCCGACGCCGAGATCGGCGGCGCGTTCAATCACACTGGGATCTGACGTGATCATGCATCCGAAGCCGACGGTCGTCACTTTCAATCCTGTCTTGCCCAGTGTGCGGTACTGGAGTTTCACAGCCGGCACTTCCGGGGGCGACTGAGCTTCTGGTTGTCTCTTATCCGCCAAGCTCCAGAGCCCTGCCACAGGCACGGCGACGCCAGCGGACAAAAAGTCACGGCGTGAAGAATTCATTTTCATGACTGCATCTCCCTCGAAGCGGGAATATAATTCGATGCGCATCATAAATCCGCATGAGGAGTGATGACCAGTGATTTTTTCAAGGCGACATTTTTTCCGATTTGCAGGGGCGGGTTTGTTGCTTCAATCCAGCCTGGCGAAGGGCCAACGGGCGCCGCTCACCAAGACTGACGCGGTGCGTGCGTTTCCCAGCCGGTCGAAGGTGGCGCTGATTCGCGGCGAGGACCGTCGCAAGAACATCCACGACGCGCTGGCCGCCATTGACGACCAGATCCGGCCGCGCCTCCTGCAGAAAAAGTACGTCATCATCAAGCCCAACAACGTTTCCACGGTGAATCCGCTGGCGGCGACGAACGCCGACGCGCTGCGCGGGATCCTGGACTATCTTGCGCCGCGCTTCAAAGGGCCGGTGGTCATCGCCGAATCGTCGGCGGGTGATACGCTCGAGGGCTTCGACAACTTTGGGTACAACAAACTGGCGGCCGAGAATCGCTCCCAGCAGGTGAGCCTGCTCGACCTCAACCGCGGCGCAAAATACGAGACGCTGCCCCTTATCGATTTCGACCTGCACGTCGTGCCGGTCCGCTTGGCGGCGCGGCTGCTCGATCCGGACGCGTTTGTGATCTGCTCGGCGATCACAAAAACTCACAACACCGTCGTGGTGACTTTGTCGGTGAAGAACATGGTGCTGGGTGCGCCCCTCCATCATGCCCCGGGGGAGAAGACGAAGTGGAATGACAAGCGCAAGTACCATACGGGCATTCGTCAGACGCATTACAACATGCTCCTCACTGCGCAGCGCATGCAGCCGCACTGGGGAGTCGCAGTCATTGACGGCTTCGAGGGCATGGAAGGCAACGGCCCGTCGTCCGGCACCCCTGTTCCGCACCGTATCGCCGTCGCTTCCACCGATTTCATCGCTGCCGATCGCGTGGCCTTGGAATCGATGGGCGTGAATGCCGATTGGGTGGGCTACCTGCGCTATTGCGATCAAGTCGGGATCGGCAACTACGATTTGGCCCGGATCGACGTGACGGGCGAATCCCTTGCCAGGGTGCGCCGGAGCTATCGCTTGCACGCCGATATCGAGCGCGAGCTCGAGTGGATGGGGCCGATGCGCGACTTGCCACCCAGCCTGGGGCGGTTGCGGCAGCCGGAGCGAGCCTTTCCGGCATAGCGTCGCTGGATCGGTGGATGCGCGGGTGGCGGACTCTCTTTCGAACTGCCTCGCCCGGCTTTTTCTTTCCACCCCAATTCTGTTAGGATAGCCCGCTTGCGGCGCTGCGGCCGCAAGCGAGCACATCACATGGCAACCATCGCTCTTCGAAGCATTCTCGTGCGGCGCGTTTTGATCGGTTTGGAAGTAGCGGTTTTCCTCTGGCTCGCCTTTTGGGTCGTCCAAAGTTATCGCGCTGATCGCTGGGGACAGAGCATGACCCCGGCAGACCTCCGGCGGGCCACCCAGCTGGACGCGCACAATTCCGAACACTTACTGAGGTTGGGGCGGCAGGAGCAGTACAACATCACGGAGATGAATTCGGAACTGGCCCTGGCGCATTTCCAGCGCGCCACCGAACTCAATCCACGCGACCCGGCACCCTGGCTGGAGCTTTCGGCCGCATACAATTTTCAGGGTCAGGCTGCCGAGGCGGAAGCCTGCCTGCGCCGCGCGGATTGGCTGGCGCCCAACCTTCCCCACATCCAGTGGGTGATCGGCAACTTCTTCCTTTTGCAGGGGAATACTGACGAAGCGTTCCGTCACTTCAAGGTGGTCCTGGCCGGGACCCCCAATTACAATCAGATTCTCTTCCGCACTGCCTGGAAGGCGAGCGAGGATGGCGCGAAGATTCTCAACGAACTTATTCCGGCCCGCGTGCCCACGGAGACCGAGTATCTCAATTTCCTGTTGCGCGAGAAGCGTTTTCGGGAAGCGCAGGCGGTCTGGAGACGCCTCGCGTCCGGCTCTGAGGCCTTTGAACCGGCACTGGCCGCCGGCTATGTGGATCAACTGATTTTGGCGCATCTGCCGGCCGAGGCTGCGCAGGTCTGGGACGACCTCCACGCTCGCGGCCTGATCAAACCGACCTATCAGCCGACGCCGCAGAACATGCTCGTTAACGGGGACTTTGAGGAAGATATCTTGAACATGGGTTTCGATTGGCGAATTGCACCAGTGGACGGAGTCCTGACGGCGATCGATAGCACGAACTTTCATTCCCCGAGTCGCTCCCTGCAGATCATCTTCCTGGGAAAGACCAACCTCGAGTACCGGGGCGTGCATCAATTTGTTCGGGTCGAGCCGGGACGGTCCTACCGGCTGCAGGGATTCCTGAAGACCGAAGGCATCACCACGGACAGTGGCCCGCGCCTGGAAGTGCGCGACGCCTATGATTCTCTGGCCATCGAGCAGTTCTCCGATAGCCTGACGGGCACGAGCACCGGCTGGTCACAGGCCATCCTCGATTTCACCGCTGGACCCAAGACGGGATTCATCGTGGTGGGCGTGGCGCGCCTGTCCAGCGGGAAATTAGATAATCTCATCGCCGGCAAGGTTTGGGTCGATGATGTACGGCTGACGTCCCGGCAGTGAGCAGGCTGGCGAGTTTTTCCTTGAATTCCTTCTTGGCCGGGAGAGTTCGAGCACGCGGCTGCTCTCAACGCGGCTGCCGGACCTGCCTTTCGCGGCGCTCCATTAACACGCGGTAGCCCAGCCCCAGCACCACAGCGAAAATCATCGCATTGGCGGGAAGGCGCAGATTGAAGTCTGTGATGCTATGCAACAGCAGCGCCAGGATGCTGCCAATGCACCCGAGTGTCATGGCACGGCGATAAGGCCGCGGATCGTCCAGGAAGGAAACCACTAACTTGCCGAGCAGGAAGAAGATGGGCAGGAAGAGGAGTGCCGCGCCGGGGATCCCTGTCTCGGCGGCGGTTTGGAGGAAGTCGTTGTGAGCGTGCTCCACGGCCCGGCTCACGAGCACGGTCTGGTACTGACGGTACACCAGCTCAAACGTCCCCAGGCCGCTCCCGGAGATCGGGTAATCTCGGATCACTCGCACGGTATCTTGCCAAATGGAGATACGCCCCTCCATTCTCAGATAAGTGGGGTCGCTCACGGTTTCAAAACGTGTCAGCACTGGCCCGAGACCAATCCAAAGCCCGTAGCCGAGCGCACAGGCCAGGAAAAGCCCCACGCCCAGAAGCCAGGCTTTCCGGCTCGCCCGGAGTTGTCCCAGCACGGCGACGAGAGCGACCGTGAACACGGTGACCAGGATGCCCATGCGCGAGCGGGAAAAGATCACCGCCACGAACATAATAACGAGCAGGAAGGAGTAAAAAAGTGCCTGATAGGCGGCGGAAGAACGCTCCTCAGATTCCCGGCCTCTTTCATAACCATACCGGTGGCTGGCCCAGACCTGGAAGGAATAGAAGGCGGCGGCAAGCACAAAGGGCAGGACCATCTCCAGCAAGCCCGCGAAGTGGTTGCGATTGATATAGGTTCCAGTGGCCTCCTCCAAATCGTACTTCTTCGTGTAGTTGAATATCTTCTGCCAGCCGGTCAAGTACTGGACGATTCCGTAACCTGCCTCAAAGAACCCCAGCAGGATCAAACCCCGGACAAGGATGCTGCGGCCCTTCCGATAGTCGGTGGCCCAGGCTGCTAGTACGAAGGCGCTGAGGTAGGCCAGAAGCTCAACCAGGTTCAGGAGGGTGTCGTGCGGATAGATGCTGAGCGATGCCCAAGTGGCTTGGGGAAACAGACTGGTATCGGCAAGCCGATGGGGTGAAATCTTTCCGACCAGCGCGACCGGTAGTGGTATCAATTGCAGGACCACCACGCCGGCAAACAATACCGGCCAGATCGGGAGAGGCAGACGGATCTCGCCCTGACGCGTCTGCTGAGCAAGAACCAAGAAGAGGAGCCCGAAAACCACCAACTCCATGATCGAGTAAGTAATCGACTGGACGCCGCCGAAGGCAAGCGCTCCGCCCATCAGGGTAAGGGCCAGAATGATTTCGACCGTCTTCTTCATAAGCTCAGCCTTGTTCGGAAGCGCCTCTTGGCGGTTCGCCTTCTATCAGTGCTTGATCAGCGGTTCGCGCTCCAAATAGCAACGCAGCCCCTCTTCCCAGGGCGGCAGCAGGCCCAGACCTTCCTTTTGCATGCGCGTGCTGGCCAGCCGGGAATTCTTGGGTCGCGGCGCCGGATGGCCGGAAGCAGAAGTGGGGATCGGAACGACGGGTGTCACGCCGAATCCCGCTTGCTGGATGATCCTCCGGGCGAATTCGAACCAGGAACAGTACCCCTGGCCGGTCGTATGATAAATGCCCGGACCTCCTTTCGTCACTATTTCTTCGAGCGCCGCCGCCAGGTGCATTGTGTACGTCGGAGCACCGAACTGGTCGTCCACCACGCGCAGTTCGCTTCCCGTCTGGGCTTTTTCCAGGATGGTGCGCACAAAATTCTTGCCGCAAGGGCCGAACAGCCAGGAGGTGCGCGCGATCCAGAAGCGCGGCAAGAGCTCGCGGACAAACTTCTCGCCCTCCAGTTTGCTCCGTCCGTATACGCCCAGGGGATTCGTGGCGTCGTCTTCTACGTAGGGCGCCGCTTTCTCGCCGTCGAAGACGTAATCAGTGCTGATATAGAGCATCGGGACGCCGGCGTCGCGGCAAGCCATGGCCACGTTGCGCGTCCCCTCAGCGTTCACACGAGAAGCCAACTCCGGCTTCCGCTCGCACTCATCGACAGAGGTGAAGGCAGCAGCGTGAATGACCGCGTCGGGCTGGGCGCTCGACACGTATCCCGCCACGGCGCCGGCGTTGGTGATATCGACTTCCGGCAAATCCAGCGGCACAATCTCGTGGCGCGGCGCAGCCAGGGCGGTGAAGTCCTGGCCCAGCATCCCTTTGTTTCCCGTCAGTAGAATCCGCAATGTAGTTCAGATCCGGGCGAGTGACACCCGCCGATTCACATAAAATCGTTCGTAGTAGTCGCGATACTCGCCGCTCTTCGCTTTCGAGACCCACGCGGAGTGGGAACGATACCAATCCACAGTCTGGCGGAGTCCCGAATCCAGGTCTACTGTGGGTTTCCAGCCCAGCTCTGCCGTGATCTTCGTTGTGTCCAGCGCGTAGCGCCGGTCGTGGCCAGGCCGGTCGGCAACGAACTCGATCAGTTCTTCCGACTTGCCGGCGATGTGGAGCAGGCTGCGGATGATCGAAAGATTCGGCGCCGGTTTGCCATATCCGATGTTGTAGATTTCCCCCGGGCGTCCGTCGCGCAAGACACGGTCGAGAGCGCGACAGTGGTCTTCGACGTAAATCCAGTCGCGCTCGTTCATCCCGTCGCCGTAGACGGGGAGCTTTTTCCCTTCCAGCGCGTTGGTGATCATCAGCGGAATGAGTTTCTCGGGAAACTGGTTCGGCCCATAGTTGTTGGACCCGCGCGTGACGATGGCTGGAAACTGATAGGTCTTCCAGAAGCTGCGCACGAGCAGGTCGGAAGCGGCTTTGCTCGCCGCGTAGGGGCTGTTGGGAGCGAGTTGAGATTCTTCCGTGGCCTCCTCGCCCGGTTTCATGCTGCCGTACACTTCGTCGGTGGAGACGTGCAGGAACCGCGGGATCTTGGCGCGGCGCGCGGCATCGAGCAGAGTGTAGGTGCCCTGGACGTTGGTTTCAATGAAGGCCCGCGCGTCGACGATGCTGCGATCCACGTGACTCTCCGCAGCAAAATGCACAACGGCGTCGACTCCGGCGCGCAGCAGGTTTTCCACTTGCGCCGCATCGCAGATGTCGCCTCGGTGGAACGTGTAATTCGGATGGGCTTCAACGTCGGAAAGGTTTTCGAGATTCCCCGCGTAGGTCAGCTTGTCGAGGTTGATGACCTGATCTTCGGGATGAGCGCGCAGAACCTGGCGGATGAAATTCGATCCGATGAATCCCGCCCCGCCGGTGACCAGCAGTTTCAATGTCAGCGCTCCAGATAAAACACTATTCGAAAGCTCAGGCATGATACACAGGCACTCAGCGTTCGCGCAAGGTGTTCGGCAGCGAAACTGACCTACCAGCGAGTGGCGGCTTCACGGCGCCAGGTGACGAGACCAATTCGCCGCTGCAATTCCAGAGTGTCGCACCGCCACTTGGCCGGAGGGTCAAGCGTGGACAGATCAACGAAGACCGCCATTTTCGATGTCGGTATGGCGCGAGGCACTCCCTGGCCCTGGAAGCTGTGCCTGATTACCATGTATTTACATACGGAGTTGAACTCGCGTACTTCTACTGAGACGACGGTGGAACAGCGGGAGGGAGGGCGGTATCGTAGCCCCACCTCCGGGTCCTGAGTAGCAGGAGGAAGATCGCCACGTTGGCGAGCGCTAGCAGCAAGGATACGTCGAAGCCGAGAGAGAACCTCACCCAATTGTTGTAAGCCTCAATCCCCCGGCCCACCCCGTCGAATAGGTAGAGATTCAGGCCGTAAATTGCAGAGAGCCCTGCGAAGAGCCGCCAGGCGAAGCGGTTTCCAAAAGCCAGCAGGGGAGCCATATAAACAAACAAGGCGTACATGTGGTTCTCGTGCACGAAAAGGGCCAGCATCGTGTAGCCGTACACCTGCAGGGCGCTCGCCCAGAAGAGCGCGTTGGGATTCCCGGCACGAAGCTGGCGGATCATGAAATAGAGATTCGCCACCGTGAAAACGGTCAAGGCGAGCAGCGATATCCAAGCCGGACTGAATCCTGCCAGGGCGGCGAATTCACCTTGCGGAACCATTCCGATCTCCCCCCGTATCGCATTCCAGTCGCGGCCCGCCAGAGCGCGCACGACCGGTCCCACAAACCACCAGACATTGGCGGTTTGCGCCGAGAGTGCCGGAAAGATCGAACCCCTGAGAATCGCGGCGACGGGCGCGAGAATCCGGCCGGAGAGAATGTAGGGAAGTAGGGGCAACAGGAAAAAAAGCAAGCAGCGGCCCGCGTAGCGGGCGAGCGAGCGCCAGCTCCCTTCTGCCCACGCGGCCGCAGTCAATTCGGGTACGAGGAAGATACCCTGCGGCTTGGTTAAACAACTGAACGCTAGGAAAAGCGCGCTCAGCGTCCATCTCTTTCGATAGGCGGAGATCAACGCCAGTAGGCCGAGGAAAGCAAAGATCGGATCTTGCAGGCCCAGAACTGGCGAGGTCAGGAAGAGGGCTGGATTGAGCCAGAACGCCGCCGTCGCAGCGAGAGCGCGAGGCGCCCGCTCTTTGCGCGCAAAGAACCAAAGTGCCAGAGTCGAGGCGAGGGCAAACAGGACGGGCGGCAGGTTCAAGCAGGCATCAAGCACGCGCCCGGCGCGCAGCGCTCCGCCCTGCAGCCGCTTGCAGAGCCCGACGGCGATTTCGAGGACCAGAATATTTCCGGGTGGGTAGTCGGGAACTCCCAGCGTCGGACCCAGATCGGTCGGGCTTGACGTGTGGGGATGAAACGGAATTCCACGCAGGGTCATCATCACCCCGGTGAGAGTCTCATCGTCCTTCCACGTGTACACCTTCAGGATGCCCGAGCGCAGCGCCTGGGCGCCCCACATCCGGAAGTAGTCCATGTCTTCCGTGCCGGGCATCCAGAGGAAGGCCAGCCGGATGGCGAAGCCCGCCGCCAGCACCAGAAGCAGTTTTTGTCGTGTCCCAGAATCCTTCAAGTCGGTCCTCAATGTCTCTTCTTGTGATTCGCTCGTCCTCGGGGGTTGCTTATGCCGAGAGGGCAGAAGGTGGCGTGGCACGAGTCTGATCGAACAGGCAGCGCCGGCATTGCATGAGCCAGACAAAGACAGCCACGTTCACGAAGGCCACAAGGATTATCAGGTCAAAGCCCAGAGCGCCTCTCAGTGTATGCGCTGCGCCGGACATCCCTCTCCCGAAGCCGTCGAAGAGAAAAAGATTCAGGCCGAAGAGGAGAGAGAGAACGGCAAACAACGCCGCAACTTTTCTCCTCGGCAAGAGCAGAACGGAGAAGGCGCAAACGAAAAAAGCGTAAAGGTGATTTTCCTTAGGATAGAGCGAAAGCATCGTAAAGCCGTAAACCTGCAGCGCGCCCGCCCAAAAGATGGCCAGGCGGTTTCCTTCGCGCAGTTCGTCCCGGAGCCAGCGCAGGATGAGAAGAATAAACGCGGCCCACAAGGCCATCGCCAGTAGCCGAACGTCGAGAAGGAACCAGCGGGGGAAATCCTCCACGCGCAGCATCGTCACCAGTCCGCCGGATCCCCTGCCGAGGGACTCGTAGATCCAGGTGACGATCCACCAGAGGTTCAACTGTTGGGATGAGAGGTAGCCGACGTGTCCCACCTGGGCCGCTCCGCGCAGTGCGGCGAGGAATCGCCCCGTGGCAACGAAGGGCAAGAAAGTGAAGAGCGCCGTCAGCGCGAAGATCAACGCCGGACGAACAACACCGCGCCAGCCGCCATCCATCCAGATCACCAGGGCGGCGATGGGCAGCGTAAGCACCGCCTGGGGTTTGGTCGTGCCAGCGAGGGCGAGAAGCGCGGCGCTCCAGGCGAACTTCTTCTGAAACAATGCGACTAGAGACCCCAGTTCGAGCAACGCGAAGACGGCATCGACGTAGCCGAGCACCGGCGTGTGCAGGATGAGGACCGGGTTCAGCCAGAAGGCGGCGACCGCGGCGGGGGATATTGCCAGACCCTCACGACGCGCAAATTGCCATACCAGGAGCAGGATGCCGAGCGAACAGAGGACGGGCAGCACATTGAAGAGAGCATTCAGGAGAGGACCGGCGGCGAGTCTTCCGCCACTCACGGCTTGTGCCGCCCGGGCGGAGAGCCAGAACGTGTACACGCTCAGCGGAGGGTAATCGGGAACGTGGTCTAAGGGGCCGAGCTGAGTCTGGTAGTAGGTTGCCGTGGCGGGAACAGGAACGTGTTTCAATGCGAGAGAGGCCTTGTAGAGATAATCTGCGTCATCATAAATATACACTTGTGTAATACCCTGCGCCACGGCGCGCGCCCCCCAGATCTGATTCGTCCGCATGTCTTCCGTGCCGGGGAGGGCCATGAGGCAAAGCCGGACCACGAGGCCCAGGAGAACGATAATGAGAATGCGTCGGGAGTTCATGAGCGTGTCCGCGCGTGTGACGCGGGAATTATTCTGGTCCGCCCGGCCCATCTGCCCCAGTTGTAGGCTTGCGCGCCAGTGCCATTACAGAGAGCCCAAAAGGGAGCCGCCAGGGCAACCACCGCAGCCAGGCGGCCTCCATCGCCAGCAGCCCCGCCAGAAGGGGATTGAGCCAGCGCAGCGGTCCCGGCAGTGGCCGGACGTCGGACTGCGGGTTGTCGGTTCGTGAGCGCGTCAGCCACCGCCAAGCGAGCGCCACCGGGAAAAGGATGGTAATGGCGTAAGTCGTTCGCGCGACGGTCAGTCCTTGCTCTTCCAGCCTCTGGCGCAATTCTCGCGCCGTGTAACGATGCTCCGTACAGACCGCGCGGTCGTGCTGACTGTAGAGGAACTGGAATGCGGGAACGCGGACCAGCAGTACCCCGCCGGGTTTCAAAACTCGCGCCAGTTCGCCGAAAGGAGCGGCCGCGCCAGGAACCGGGAAACTATCGAGCACATCGAACGTCGTCACGAGGTCGAAGCACTCGCTCGGAAACGGCATGGCCGCGATCGATCCTTCGACGAGCAGGCGCTCTCCCCGCTGCGCTGAGTACCGTACAGCGAACGAGCTGAAGTCCAGCCCGAAGACGCTACTCTCCTTCCCGTAGCGTCGCAACCAGGAAAGCATCAGGCCGGTCCCGCAGCCGGCGTCGAGGATTCGTTCCGCTCGCCCAGGAACCGCCCCGTCGAGCAATGCCGCCACAATCCTACGCATGCCGACAAACCACCAGTGGCGTTCCTCGAGTTCGTAGAGAAACTTGTATTCATCCGGGGTCATGGTTTCCTGGTCCACACTTCCATTCCGGCAACAGTTTCTGCCAGGCGGTAGCCGCTTGCCGGAGCAGCCAGGGCATTCTCGACCGGATGAGGACCGAACACATCCGGAGGGTCGTCCGGGAAGTGCGGCCGGATCGTCCAGCGCTGGACTTCACCCACACTGAAAATAAACTCCGGGCTGGAATGGCGAAGCGTCGCGAGTGCCTCTTCCATTTGCTGCGGGGTATGAAACTCGGGCAATAACACGTCGTAGCGCGTTGGATTGCGCGTGCCGGTCAGGAAATAGAGTTCCGCATTGTACGGATAGAAGAACGTCTCCGTGCCGGCCGGAAGCAGGCGTTCGATGGCCGCAACCCTCTTCCGGAGTTTCTGTGCTGCCGCCGCCTCGCGATAGACGATTCCTCGCCGAGTGGGGACGGGAACGCTGATCGGTGCTGTGTTGATCGCTTTCCGAACGCCTGCAAACACCACCAAAGCCAAAGCCAGCGCTGCGGTTGCCAGGGCCGCGCGCCGCAGCCAGGCAAGGCGCCGGATTATCCGTCGCCAATGGTAAACGAGCAGAACCAGCATCAGAGGAGCGGCAGACATCAGATGAAAGGTGTCCAGCGCGTGAGAATTGGCAAGGAGTGCCCCCACGCCCTGGAGGAGCAGCAGCAAGAGAATCCTGGCCTCTGAGGCCTCGGGACGGCGCGAGGAGAGAAGCTGCCACGCTGTTCCGCCATAGGCGAGGGCTGGCCCCAGGACGAACGCCGGATACCCGATTGCGTAAAGGGCAAAGTGGACGGAAGGTTGCGTAATGGCCAGCCGGCCGATGTGCAGAATAATGACCAATGGGGAAGCCTGGGGCACGTCCAGATAGGCGCGGTAGTTGACGAGAACGAAAATAAAATTGTCGTTCACCCACTCGGCCAAAGCTCCGTGCGAAGCGAAATAGGCCGCTGCGCCTCCCAGCGTCAGCGCCGCGCCCAGAACGAACCAGCCTGCCTGGTGGATTCCGCGGCGCAAGGCGCTTTGCCATCCGGCCGCGCGGTCGAGCAGGAGGTGAATAGAAAGAAATCCCGCGCTCATCAACAGGGTCCACGCCCCCATGGACTGCATCGAAAGGAGTGTGAGCCCCCCAAGCATGCCGGCGGCAACGAGCACTCTTCGCCGCAGGGCGGGGGACGGCCCCGCCGGCGCCAGGCAGAGGACGGTCAGCAGCAGGAAGAAGTTTCCCCACCAGTGGTGGCTGACGCGGTAAGTGGCGGGCTAGCAGACGAGCGCAAACACCGCCGAGGGCAGAAACGCCGCGACGCCCGTCACGACCCGCCTGGCCAGAAGATAAATCAATCCGCTGATGAGTCCGCCGAGGAGCCAGGCGGTCAGCCGCATCGCCGCGGCGTGAGTTCCGAGTACTCGAAAGATTGCGGCCTGCAAGTAGAATGAGCCCGGGCCAATCTCGGAGAAGAAATCACGGTAAGGAATCTGGCCGCGCAGGATTCGCTCCGCGCCGACGGCAATGATTCCCTCATCGGTTTCCGAGAGTGGGAGCCGGTAAAACCAGGAGAAGAAAAAGAGGCTGGCCAGGATGACGGCGACCGCGTTGCCAAGGGAATCGGACCGTTCCGAGTGGGCGCA
>Ga0187878_1001341_pt1 | contig 24330 bp, 25 predicted proteins | sample June2016WEW_17_1_FD_132979 | JGI IMG/M metagenome (GOLD analysis project Ga0187878, IMG submission 132979) | Peatland microbial communities from SPRUCE experiment site at the Marcell Experimental Forest, Minnesota, USA - June2016WEW_17_150 | ecosystem: Environmental > Terrestrial > Soil >...
GGAGGCACGGCTTTCGGATACATATAGCCCGGACCCGAGAGGCAGCCGATGAAATAATCATTGGGAGTTGCAACGGTATAGAAGTATTCCGCCATTGACGGTGCCATCCAGACGTAGTTCATCAAGACTTCCCACGCCATGGGAATTTCTCCCCGGCCTGGTTCCAGCCATGCGCCGAGACCGATACCGTCCGTCTGAACGCAGGAGACATAGATCTTATTCTCCGGTTTGTATGATTTTCCGGTGACGAGTTTATTATTGTTGGTGAACTTGAAGCCGGGGGAGGCTGGGACCTGGCTGCTGAAGCTCACATTTGGAAGCGTATGCAGTCCTTCTACGCGCAGTCCGAAATTCGATGTGAGCGTTACGAACTCCCGCTCCAGATCCTTGGCATAGGAGTGCCACCCCATGACCATCGCCATAGGCTTCATCTCGCTAAGGATCTTCCGGGCAAGCCGGTATTCTGCCGTGTCTGTGCGCCGGCACGAGAGGTCGTTGAAGAAGGCTTGTTTGTTCACTCCGAAGTCGACGATGCCGGGTCTCATGATGCTGCCGTGCTCGCCTCCCAGCCAAACAATGTAGTCCTTGCTGCACCGGCTTCCGTATTGATCGTACGCCCACGCGTAGATCTGTGCGTCGGTCTGCCCCGTGAACTTTCCACGGAAATCGGCGACTGGTTTCAACCCTGCCTTCTCCACCATCGGGATTTGCTCTTCACTGACAACGACAGAGTGCTCAAGACCTGCCACCGTGAACGCAACGATGAGTGACGTCCGGACTGTCTTATCCCACACGACTTATCCTTTGACGTACTTCTTGAAAACCTGGAGTGCTGCTTGAGCGTTTGATAATTCGGTGAATGTGAAGTTCCGTTTGTTCTTGAAGAAATTGAACACGTCCTCTGTGTACGTGAAATCCCAGCCGGGAGGATAGATGAAGTACAGGCGGGGGGCATCGTTGTTTGCCAGTCCCTGGAGGCTGATAAGGAAGGCCTGCGTCGGGAGTTTCCCCTGGATCTCCCAATTGTTCTCAAGCTTCATCATGTACGCTTCCTTCAGTCCGGCTCTCTTCAGGACAAACTTGACTGGGGAACTCGTCGTGCGGGTTGAGCGGGAGACTACATAGGTCATCATTTCTCCGTCGTTCGAGAGTTCATAGGTATGGACGGCGGTAATCGGGCTCATACCTTGCGAGCCCCTGACCGAGTACGATTCCTCCAGCTTCAGCACCTTCCCATTGCTCTCCCACAAAGCCTTAATCTGTCTTGTTCCACCGACCGGCATTGAAATACCCATGAAGACATTGCTTGGCCACACGCGGTTGGTAACCGGTATCTTATTGATTTTGCCACCGACTTCGAGTGAAAGGGAATCAAGAAACGACCGGCCGGTTCCCCATTTATGGAGGATTGTAACCGTAGATGCCGTCTGCCTGAAATCAATCGAGAGGCTCGCGTAGAGACCGATGTCGTCGCTCATCTGCTGAATGAAAGTCCACTTGCCGTTGAAGGCCGGGTTCCCCTGTCCGGCCCCCGGTATGGGGAGGAGCAGTAGGGCAAGAACACAGAAAGAGAATTTGAGTTTCATGTGTTATGCTTCCTTTCGGTTTACGATAGTCAAAGTGAAAATTGAAGGGAAAATCATGAACGGAAAAATGCCTGAGCTTCCCGGCGGAATTCGGTCTCTGATGATGTGAACGACCTGATCAGATCGATGAGGATGTCTTGAAACCGCTGGCGTGTTTTGGCAAGGGAGTTCCATGCTTCATCCAGCGGCATCGAGAGTTCATTGGCGATGGTCTCGAGGCCGACGCGCTCGTTTCCCGACCTGTCCTGGAGATCGAGCTTCATGAACAGGGCAACATCCTGGCTCTTTCCTTCTGCGGCCAGTTTGTTGTGGAGTCCCTCCACTGCAAGCGTAAGGAGTGTCCGCACCCATTCGTTGTTGTAGTATTCGATTCCGGATTGTCCCGGCGCCAACTGATCTGCCACGAATTCTTCCTCTGCACCCGGAAAATCAAAGGCTGGAGGAAGCATACTGGTATTCCTCGCTGCCGGAGTTGGAACGTATACATCGAGTTTCTGTCTGAGGAATTCACGCAACGGCATTTTCTTTCCGTCGAATTTGGCCAGGAACGATCTGTCGTCAAAGAGCCGGAGAAAATTCGACGTGATAGCAGACGCCTCTGCAGGAGATAATCGATATTGAGCGCGGAGGTACTTATACAAGGGTTTCCAGTGAGCTGTGACAATGTGCTCGATAGCTTTTGATCTCTCGGCGGGATCACCGCTTTGAGCGGTAGAAACAACGGAGAGATTGTTGGCTGCTGGTTTTCCGGCGGGCATATCGTTGAGAACGTTCAAAACTCATAGTGGAAATCTGCAATGAAGGTACACACCCTTGCCCGCAGATGCAATGATGAGGACACAGATCTTGATTAACAGGTGGAACGACAATCTCTGTGAAACTTTTATGGATGAGGAGAGGAAGGAGAGTGATGCGCCAGGTCGAGTATTTCTTTGGGCGTTGCGGTTCCCGTTTGCCGAAGCTTGCGCACGGTGATTGCCGCAGCGAGCATTGCGAGTGATCCGGCCTGATGAGGATTCGCCCCCGCTGCCAGGGCCGCGGCAATTGCTGCTACGACGGTATCGCCAGCGCCGACGGGATCGATCGGCCCCTCACTGTCGAGAGCCGGGAGTTCGATGGTCTGGTTTCCATCGAAGAAGAGGAGACCGAGCCGGCTGCGCGTGATGAACACCGGTTTTTGGAAATGTTCAAACAATCGTTTCGCATAATCGCTTAGTCGATCACTCGTGCAGTCTTCGTTTCTTTCGATCCTTTTCCCGGAGAGCGCTGATGCTTCGATGGCGTTGACCTTGCAGATCATAGATCGGAATTCGGATATCGTGTTCCGGGAATCGAGTAGGAAAACTTTCTGGGGGAATTGCAGCGCCAGGCTATTGAGAGTCCGTATCACGGCAGGAGTGAAGATGCTCTTTGGGATTTGCTGGTTCACCACGAGGGCATCAAGCTCGGCTATGTATTTGTTAAGGGATTCGATCAGCTGCTTCTCTGAATCGGTCGACAGTGTGTTGAACCGGCCGAAATCGATTCTACTCAGCTCTTCCCGCCCCTGGTACGGCTTTGCGTAGACAGGCGTTTGCCAGTCAGATTTCTGTCGCTGTATACCATTGCTATCGGTGTTGATTGCCTTGAACTGTCGCAGCATTTCATCGCCGAATAAATCTTCCCCCAGTACACCGAACGCACGGACATTGCCGACGCCGAGCGCGGCCAGGTTATTCACCACATTCCCCGCGCCTCCGAGACTGTACTCTTGTTGTGCAACAGCCATGGTAGGCTTCCCGGTCTCAAGCGAAAGCTCGAGGGGTGATTCATCGAGCTGCCAGTAGGCATCAAGACAGAAATCTCCAATGACGCCAACGGAAACGGAGCGAAGGCGGGAGAGAAGGGAGGATAGTTCAGATCGGGTCATCGGGAGATCGGCTCATCGGGAGATCGGGACATCGGGTGATCCGGTCATCTGCTCATCGGAAAATAGCTTGATCGGGTCAAGTCTTGTTCGCCCTAGCCGTGCGTTGAGAGGCAGCGAATATTGCCAGGAGTTCATTCCCTTCTCTAAGCAGAGGTTCAATCTTCTCCCTGCGCACAACCTCCGTGTCGACAAGCATCTCCAGCCAAAAGACAGATTCGTCCGCTTCCTCTACTACGGTTCCCATCTTGGAGATGAATTCGGCTCGAGAGCGAGCTCTTCCAGCAGCTCGGTAGTTTGCAGCCACGGAAGTGGCGCACCGAAGAAGCTGGTGTCCCATTATTCGCGATTCTTCCGACTTTGGCAGCGTACGCAAGAATTTCACAACTGTAATGGCAAATTGTTTCGATCGATCCCTCAGGATTTCTTGTAGTGTCGGCATCTTTCAGATCTCTCTTGCGGTCTGAGGTTCAATGATTAGACATTCAGCAGTTCAGACAGATTAACCTGATGGCCCAATATTCAGATGGATTGATGACCCGATGGATAGCTAAGATCGCCCGATGATCAGATGTCCCGATGGTCAGATGAGGAGATGGTCAGATCAATAGATGATGAGATGGTTTGATCACCCGATTACAGCATCTCCTTTAGCTTATCATACCCCGATCTACTCACTTGCAGCTGTGTTCCGTCCTTCAGGATGGCCATCCGGCTGTCTTTCGCATAGAGCTCGAGGCGCGCGAGACGATCGATGTTGAGGATATAGGAGCGATGAACGCGGACAAAGCGTTTCGGATCGAGCAAGGCCTGAAGGTCAGACAATCGCTGCTTCTTCAGATGTGTTTTTCCTTCCGACTTGATCGCAATGTAGTCATCCTGAGCTTCAATATAGTCGATCTTCTCCGCAGGGATGACGAAGACACGTGAACCATCCCGGACGAGAACGCGCTCAATCGTTTCTCCTTTTGGTCGCGCCGAGCTGATGAGCTCCTGCGGCGGCGGAAACTCCCGTTGCTCGAGCTTCTCCTTGGCGCGTGCCAGGGCTTCATCGAACCGCTCCCTGCTGAACGGTTTGAGAAGATAATCGACGGCATGAACTTCAAACGCCTTGACCGCGTACTGCTCATAGGCCGTGATAAAAATGACCACGAGGTCAGACTCAATGAGCTCCAGGACTTCGAACCCGTTCAGCTTTGGCATCTGGACATCGAGGAAGAGAAGGTCCGGCTTCAATTCGGTAACCGCCTTGACCGCTTCGAAGCCGTTCGAGCACGCCGCCACAATATCAATTTCGACGTGGTCGGCGAGGTATTCGCGAATGATGCTTCGCGCCAGCTCTTCATCATCCACTATAATTGCACGGGTTGGTTCCATAGACATTCTAAAGATACGAAACGGGGTCGTTTTTAGACATCTCTTTCGGGATCGAAGAGGTGGCTTGCCGTGGAGACCCGGCAGGGGACGAAAGAGGGGACGCTATTCCGGGACAACAGTAGGAACTGCGACCGGTGCTGGTCGGCGGAAACCAAGGCTTGTCTGTGCCGGAAGCCACAGGTCCGAATGGAAAACGCCGTCGCTCTCGGAAGTCTGGAGCTGCGCGTCATCCTTGTAAATTGCCCGGAGCCGTTTGCCGACGTTGTCGAGGCCAAGCCCTCCCTTACGATTTCTCGGTCGATCCGGATCGATCGGATTCTCAATCCTCACGTGGAGAACGCTTCCGCGCCATTCAGCTTCCAGGGTGATGGTCCCGCCATCCAGCATATGCGCGATGCCATGGTGCACGGCGTTTTCGATCAGCGGCTGAAGAATCAGCGGAGGGACAAGACAATCCTTACAGACCTCTTCAATTTTCTGGACGATTTGGAGGCGGGAACCGTAACGGATCTGTTCGATTTCAAGGAAGCTAAGCGACATTGAAACTTCCTCTTCCAGCCGTATGAGTTCCTGAGCGCCAAGCCGCAGACTCTTCCGGAGAAAATCTGCAAGCCGCAGTGTCATGGCCCGGACGGCGATAGGATCCTGCGTCGCGAGCGCACTGATAGAGTTCAGACTGTTAAACAGGAAGTGAGGATTGATCTGTGCCCTCAGTGCTTTGAGCTCGGCTTCCTGCGCGAAGATTCTTGATTGAAGCTCACGCTGTTCGGATTCTTTCGAGGCCTCGAAGGTGACAATCAGGTAATGCACGGCCACCGTCAGGCTGTACATAATAAATCCGACACCGATGAGGAGCGGTGCCTTCGCGAGAACATGGGCCTGCAGCGACGCGAACGAAAATGCACGCTGCAGAAAAACCACCCACCCGCTGGCAATGGCAGCCCAGATCAGGATCGTCAGAATGCCGGCGAGCGCCTGAACGAGGAGCACTCGTTCGAATGGTGTCTTCTGAAGAGGATATACTCTGCAGACGTACCATGACGACAGACAGATCGCGCCGTATACCAACGTCAGCGGAATCGCGACCGCGAGCGCCTGTGTCCACGTAAAGTCATCGTGGGGCAAGGCGAGGACAGCGGCGAGCATAACGCCGAAAATCAGCCAGCCGAGCAGGTAGATGCTGAGTCGCTCCTGATTTGCAAGGATTGGGTGCATAGATCAGTTCTTGATCTCCACGCCGCCCATCACAGAGTATCCTTTCACGATCAACCGTTTGCTCGAGTTCGCAGGAGAATGAGTCTTGTCTTCAAAACCGCCCAACACTGGTACACCCTGCATCACCACGGCCCAGTCTTCGGGTACCCAGATTTCAACGCCACCCATGACAGCCATCAGATGAAGTACCGCTTCACCTTCCTGAATGGATGCTTTCCTCAAGTCGATTTCGCATCCCCCCATGATCGCCGTTGCTTCGCCACCGCGAAAATCCTGGGAATCGTTCGATCGCTTGAATCCGCCCAACAGTGCAAACGCATTGATCGTTGAGTTGCTATCTCCAACTATACTTGTTCCGGCGAATGTATAGCCGCGCCGTGACGGTCTCCAGATCAGGCTGAGGCCGAGTGCGACGAGGATCAGCGGCCAGAGGTCCCAGATGTTGAAGTAGAGAATGTCGAGCCGATCAAGGAACCAGAATGTTCCCACGAAGATCCAGAAGACACCCCATGCCTTCTGCGCCGTGGTTTGGCACTGCACAACCCTCGAAATGCCGTAGAATGCTATCAGGATCGGCCAGTATCTCAGGATCTCACGGGCGTAGAGAACTCCGAGATTCTCCAGCGTATACAGCAAGCCGAGTATGATGATGAAAAGGCCGAAGAAGATTTGAAAACTCATCCTGAAGTTTTTTGTTGCCATAGTCTTATCCTCTTGATGTGCGCCACTCGGCGTGCGGTGTCACCGACTTCCAGATGGCATTGATACCGAAGCCGATCAGGAGAAGTGGCCAGGAGTTGTGAAAAGTCAATCCGAACATATGAAGAACGGATACCAAAAGCCAGAGTCCGAAAAACATCCAGCCAAAGCCCTTTCGCCGCTCCCATGCGTTCTCGGCCTGGAAAATTCTGACGAGTCCCAACGCGACAATGATCAGAGGCCAAAAATGAGAAACGGGCTCGCCAATGTAAATGACGTCGAAGTTATCGAGAAGAAAAGCCAGGCCGACAGCGAGCAGAAGAATTCCTGCAACGAGAGATCCACGATACTGAGGGGACGAAGCATGTTCCATCGAAGTCTCCTTGATGTGTGTGTTCACTTCAAAGATACTTGGTTTGCGGCGGATTGTTGCGTCGTTTTCGGTAAACGGTGGCTTTGTATCGGTGAATGGCGCAGAAAAGGTAGGGTCAGCTTATGGGGCGGACTCGATGTGCTTTCGATAGTCCTCGAGCGTGTCGATATCGATAATCGCAGCGTTGAATGGAATTGTCGTCACTCGGGCCGGGTCTTCATCGATGACCAGCTTTGCGCCATGATCGCCCGTAAGCTGCTTCAATTCGGGAAAGAGAGAGCGTCCGAAGCAGGCAGGAACACCGGCCGTCTGTTCGTAACCGGTCGCAGCAATCGGCCTCTTGTCGGTGCAGCAGGTGATAAGTCGGATGAGCAGCTCTGTGGTGACGAATGGCTGATCGCAAAGAAGCATCAACGCCGCTTCCACTGTCTCCGGCACTGCTGCAATCCCTTCCCTGATGGAGGATGCGATACCTTCCTTCCATGCCGGATTCAGTATGATGCGTACCGGCAGATCGTCAAGCTCGTGCTTCATCCGGTCGGATTCGAAGCCGAGGACTGCAACGACTTCTGCGGTGTGCGCGGCGAGAGCTGTATCTGCGGCGTGGCGCAGAAGGCTTTTCCCATGGAGCTGCAGCAGTTGTTTCGGCAAACCCATGCGTGATGAGTTGCCCGCAGCGAGAATGATGATTGCAGTGGAGGAAGGATTCATAGTTCGATGAAGAAGGTCACCTTCAGCCGGGGCTATCCTCTGCGGAAGGTGACCTTCAGCTACTTCTGTGGTTGCATCCCCATCTTTGTCCATTCTTCTCTCGAAGGGCCATAGACGCCCGGCACCTTCAGTCCGGCCTGTCGCATAAGGACTGTCATCTGGGCACGATGGTGAGTCTGATGTAACAGCAACGATGAGAGAGCCCCGCCCCGCTTCCACATCTCGCCATACATCGGTATTTCGTCGTTCAGGGACGCATCAGTCCAGGAGCTGCGTACGGCCTCAAGAACGGACTTCGAGCTGATGTCGTACGTCGACGCGATCTCAGCGGCAACCTTCGGCGGTTCGGAATCTTCCGCAGGGGCAGTGACCTGCAATCCCATTTTGGATCCCATCTCGCTCAGCGTCAGCACCACGTGCCAGGCGAGAAAACCAAGCGACCGACCTTCAGGCGTGACTTTCTGTTTGAGCGACGCGTCTGTGAGTGCACGAAGGATCTTCATGGTCGCACTGCTCTCATACTCCCAATCGAGTACGAAATCATCTATAGTCCTGTACATAATTCCTCCTTGGTGGTGACGGACGATCAACGGTGCTGACTATTGTTTGATCTTGTCGAGTATCTTCTCCATTTCATCCATCACCCGATTCATTTTCTTCATCGTCAATTCCAGGGGTGCCGGGGTTGTCATATCGACGCCTGCTTTCTTCAGGAGATCGATGGCGTAATCCGATCCTCCTGCCGAGAGGAACTCCAGATATCGTTTGGTCGCGGCTTTGTCCCCCGCGAGCACCTGCTCGGAAAGCGCGGCAGATGCTGTGAAGGCCGTCGCGTACTGATATACATAGAAATCGTAATAGAAATGGGGAATGAAAGACCATTCCGATTTTATCTCATTGTCGACGATGCAGACGCCTTTGTCGTGGCCGTAGTACTTTCTCGTGATCTTCAGGTACAGGTCATCGAGCGCGTCACCGGTGATCGACTCGCCTCTTTCCGCCATTTCGTGCATGCTGAGTTCGAATTCCGCGAACTGCGTCTGACGGAACACCGTCCCCTTGATTCCTTCCAGATAATTCCCGAGGAGCGACAGTCGAACCTTGTCATCGGTTATCGACTTCAACATATGGTCGATGAGAAGCGCTTCGTTAAATGTTGAAGCGACCTCGGCAACGAAGATAGGATAGTCGGATGTGGGGTACGGCTGCGTTTTGTTCGAGAAGTAGCTCTGCATCGTGTGTCCCAGCTCGTGCGCCAGCGTGCTCATGTCGTCGTACTTGTTGTTGTAGTTGAGAAGCATGTAGGGATGAACGTCGTACACCGAACCGTTCGAATACGCCCCCGATCGCTTGCCGTCCGTCGGGTAGAAATCGATCCAGCGTTCCCTGAATGCTTGTTCGATGACCGATACATACTCCTTGCCGAGGGGAGCGAGGGATGCAACGACATGTTTTTCCGCCTCCTCGATAGAGTATTTGAGATCCACGTTGCTCAACAACGGAGCGTACAAATCGTAGTAGTGCAGCTCCTTGAGTCCCAGAATGCGCTTTCTGAGGTTCAGATACCGGTGGAATGTCGCCAGGTTGTTGTTGACGCCATCGACAAGGCTGTGATAAACTTTTACGGGGATGTTGTTGGCGTCGAGCGCACTTTCGAGGCTGGAATCGTACTTTCGGGCCCGGGCGTAAAACATGTTCTTCTTCACTTCCGCGTTCATCTCGGTCCCGAAGGTTCTGCGGAATTCATACAACTTCCCGAAGAAGGTGGCGAAGACCTTTTTTCTGTCTTCCTGATTGGGAACGGTGCGGTACAGTGAGAAGGCCGCTTTGGAGAGCTTTACGTTTTCACCTGTGCTCAGCTTCAGTTCCGGGTAGGGAAAATCGGCATCAGCGAAGACCCCGTAAATGCTCGATGCCGCATCCGACATCAGGCTGGCGTCGGCTATGATCTTTTCCTCGCCGGCGGTGCCGGTGTGTGCCTTCCTGCGGAGGATGTCATCCAAATAGTGTCGATAGACTTCCAGCTTCTTCTCCTGTTGTATGAACCCATCAACGGTTTTCTTGTTGAGCGAAAGAATTTCAGGCTCGATATATGCCGCTTTCGCTGCGAAGTCCGATGCAACCTGTCTCACTTCCTGCTGCATCGCGAGGTATTTTGAGTCCCTCGTGTCCTGATCCGAGCTCATGCTCGCATAGCTGCCAAGCCGCGACAATTCTTTTGTGATATGACTCGCAAGGTCGAGGCATCCGAGAAGTTGCGCCGGCGATTTGCCCAGCGTTCCTCGGTACTGTTCCATGGATGGAACTTTGGCTGCGATCTGCTGCTTCGCCTGCTTCCATGCGTCGTCCGTGGGGTATACATGGGTGAGATCCCACTTGTAATTGTCGGGGATCTTTGATCGATCACGCTCTTGCGAATACGACATATCGGGAACTGTGAGTGAGAGAGTCAGAAACGAAAGTGTAAGGGCGGTCAAAGGACGCATTGTATCACCTTTCTGAGGCGCGAGCTGACGATGGAGACTCAAGTGGAATGAATTCATTGACCCTGCGGGTGAAGAATGGTTCGAAAAACCGTGACAACCGAAAGACTGTTTCTGAATGTACGCGTTGGATGGGGAAACGGCAAGAGAGATGTTAAGAGTCGGAATTCAGGTCATCGGGTGATCGGGTCATCGGATCATCCAACCATCTGACGATCTCTAGATGATGAGATGACCCGATGGTCAGATGGCCAGATCACCCGGTGTCCCCTACGGATGGATCGGTCCGCTATGATCGCGCAGAAACCCTCCGCTCCGACCGTTCACAAAGGCCTGAATCTCGGAAAGAACCGAAAGAGCTATCTCTTCCGGCGATTCCGCCCCTATGTTCAGCCCGACCGGTCCGTGGAGTCGTTCGAGTTGTTTCGCGCTGGGGGTAAAGCCCGACTCACGTACTTTTTCCAGCAGAAGCTCGGTTCTCTTTGATGGGCCAAGAATTCCAACATACAGTGCCGGCGAGGGAAGAAGAGTTCTGAGAAGCTGGAGGTCGTGGGAGAAATTGTGCGTCATGATGACAGCCACGGTATTCCCTTTGAATCTGATTTTCTCCTGGATCTCCTCGGGACGTGCAAGTATCAAAGAGTCCGCATGGGGAAACCGTTCTTGTGTGATGAATGCGGGACGATGATCGATGACTGTGACACTCCATCCGAGCTCTTTTGCGAATCGTGCAAGAGGAACAGAGTCGGCTCCGGCTCCGATGATGACCAGCGGAACAGCGGGGCGAATCACCTCGATGAGCGCCTCGACAACGCCTTCCATGAATCGATATTCTTTGACGCACGTTTTCTTCGTTCGCAGGGCCGTGAGACAGTCTTCCGTCAGAGCTGCAGTCAGTGTCGGATTCTTGATATCTTCTGCCACAGTGCCGTCTTCGAGAAGGAAGAGATGCGATCCGATGGTGGCCCTGAATTCTCCCTCAACTCGAAAGATACTTGCGAGCACTCCGGATTTTTCTGATTGCATGCAATCTGCAAGCGATTTCAGATGGAATGAGCGTGCGCTCATCGGGAGGGGTTCCAGCAGTATCTGGATGACACCGTTGCAGCCGAGATTGAGACCCCAGACATCGTTTTCGGAAGCTGTGAGGTCGTAGACAACCGTCATTGCATCGTGGGAGTCCATAACCTTCTTCGCACGCTCGACGACATCCGCCTCCAGGCAGCCGCTGCTGATCGCTCCGATTGTCGTGCCGTCCTGACGAATGAGCATCCGCGCACCGGGACGACGGTACGTCGAACCTCTCACATCGACAATCGTGGCGAGCATCGCTTTTTCTTCTGCGAGCTTGATTGCCTCGTAGCCGCGTATGATTTCCCGGAGTTCTTTCATTTCCGCTGAAGTTGCGTCAAGTTTATCCAATCCTTGAACGACAATGATGAAATATACTCAAATCCAATGAAGAATTTCCAACTTAGCTCCCACCGAGATTTCGAGGTTGATCGAGCGTACACGCCGAATGGCAGAGATGAAAAAACAACGCCTTCTGAATTCGTGGAAACGGGTAGCTCCGATGAAGAGGTCAAATTCTATTTCGTTTCGAAGCTCCAGGCTCTTGCTTCTCCATCTTTTCAAGCCGTTTCATCGTCATACGAGTGTGAGATTGAATTCCCGGGCTCTTGGAAGGAAGAAGGAGTTCAAGCGAGGCTTTGAGTTCGCGCCGGAGGGCGGGCTCCCGCTCCGCGGCGTTCGCCAGGACGGTCATGGAGTATGCCTTGACCGCGATCGGTGTGTCGTATGAGTTAATAAAGTCAAAGCAGAGGGAGACGACGGTTCCGAGCAGGGCTTTGGGAATCTCGACACACTGGAGGATCCGGACGGCGTTTCGTATCACTCCATCGTGCACATCGGGTTCCTGCATTCTCTTTACCATTGCCGGAAGCCACGGTGTGATCAGCCAGGGGTACTGATCGTAACAGACGCCGAGTATCCAGGCTGATTGTTGAGCGACACGATACTCTCCGTGAAGAAAGAGCGCCATCAGTTGCCTGAACCTTTTTGGATCCGAGCCAATCCACCTGGCGACTCTGACCGTGTCACGCTTCAAACGCACATTGAATATTTCAGATTCGAGGTCCATTGGTGTTGACAGACACAAAAAGCGAAATGTGCACGACGAAATCAAGAGCCTTTTACCTTCCTGCAAACCACTTGCCATCGGCAGGATTTTTGTGTTTTATGATATTATGGGGCAACCGGTCCATAGCGAGAATCATCCGAGAGGCGAAGGTGTGCCGAGTATTATGAAGGCGCGGGAGGAATTCCTGCTCGGCATCATACTTTTCCTCGTGTCGTCAACTGCCGCGATAAAGCTCTATGCTGTTGACAAGTACGCTTTCATTTTGTATGGAGATGCGGCCTCACACCTCGTAAAGGCGCGGCAGCTGGTGGATTCGTGGCAGCCGGGACTGGAAAATATCGGTACCGTGTGGCTGCCGATTCCTCACTTTCTGCTTCTCCCATTCAGCGTTTTCGACGCGCTCTTTTTCTCAGGGGCCGCAGGCGCTGTTGCCGGAATTCCCCTCCTCATTGCGACATCGATACTCCTGTTCGCAATTGTCCGTCGACTCACGGGCTCGCGCCCGATTGCCCTGCTGAGCGCTTCGCTGTTCGGACTGAATCCCAATGTCATGTACCTCGCACTCACGCCGATGAGTGAGCTCACCTTCTTTTTCCTCATAACCCTCGGTGGGTACGCGATGCAGCGGTGGTTGTATGAACGGGAAGATCGCTGGCTGGTCGTGTGCTCTGTCGCAGCCATGCTGGCGACGCTCAGCCGTTATGAGGCGTGGCTTCTCGCACCGTGTGTTGCTCTTCTGGCGATTACAGAAGGGTATCTTTCATGGAGACGGCATGAGCATCGAAGAACCCGGACGATGCTCTGGACCGCGTTGCTCAGTCTTGGCGGGATCATCCTCTGGCTTTGCTGGAACAGGTTCATGTATGGCGATTTCTTCCAGTTCGCACCATGGAAGTATCGTCCGCCTCCCTCAGCAGCTAACAACCCGATGTGGTACCGCCAGGAACCTGTATCGGTGACGCTTGCAACGGCAGTCGTGAACATCTTTGGTCCAGTCGTACTCCTCGCTTGCCTCTGGGGCATCGTCGCATGGCGCAAGGTGGTTCGGGAGCCAAAACAGTATCTTCTTGTTGCGTACCTGGCACTTCCAACGATCTTCATTTTTGCCGGCATTCTGACTGATTACGTTCTGATCGATCAGTGGTGGTGGAACTGGCGGTTCGTGATCGTGTTTGGATTATTTGCTTCGGTTGCTGGGGGGATTGGTGTGTCGGAGCTTTTCAAGAAAGTGCGCTCACGGGCAGCACGAGGAATTACAGTTGCTGCACTTCTGGCGATGCCGATCGTTCAGATGACGGTGACCAGTGTCAGCGTTGCGACGCATGAGGACGCAGCGAAGATCTTCAGTGGACTGACGAAATACGCGACCTCCTTTGGCGAGCGGCTTGGCTCAACGTACAAAGGGGGATCGGTTATCCTTTTTACGGGGACAGGTCTCGGGGAGAGAATCATGATCTCCAGCGGAATCCCCTTGAAGAATTTCCATCTCATTCAGTATCCCGGCGGTCAGGATATTCAGGGGGCTGTCAGGTCGGGCGATAGGTACGTCGTCTTGGGCAAGGTGCGGTTGCCGGATTCACGAGAGGTGGTTGATTACTGGCTGGATCGGAGACAACTTGTTTTGCAGTACTACGACATCTTGTTCGAGGACGAGAACTATCTTCTCCTGGGCAGAAAAGGCTTGCCCAAGATATGAATCACCAATGACACGGATAAGGCGGATTGCCACTGAATGATTTATCTACCGCCCGTGTCATTCTCGCTTGCCTGCGTTGCCGCTTCGGCGAGGTAGCCGTTGCAGATGCTTACCTATCAGGAGCATCGCGATGTCATTGTCGACGAAACTCTGCATCATCCAGATCGTGATCCGTAGGAACTATCTGAAACTAGCTATTCCGGTTTTGTAGGTTTCTCCTTCGCAGCAGCAAGGTAGCCGTTCCCCCCATTCTCTCGCTTCATCTTTCTCGCGAATAAGAGTGCTTGTTGCCCACTCGTAAACCAGTCAGATGAGATCCGTTTCCTGAACCAAAGGGTTTTCTTCGACCGTCTGACAATCCATACCGTAGGATTTGAATCACTGTGAATAAGCTGAATGAAGCAGTCTGCAGCATTCGATATGACAGTAGTCTTCTTCATAATTGATCAGGCGACTTCCTTTCTGAACCACATAAACTCCACCCACCGCTTCAGCGTCCACCAGCCTGGTCTGGCGTAGAGCCGACTGGATTCAAGGAATCGCCAGATTCGTCTCACAGTTTCGATAGAGTCCAGTAATACTTGTGTCAGACGTTCCTCACTGGTTTCGAGAACAATGTGGCTCTTTTCATCGACCTCGGCATATGGCTTGCCACGCTTGCTGAAAGGCTTCATAACGTCTGCCTGTAACAGCTGGACGCGAAGATGAAGAGCCGATTACCGGGCCGTGGACCAATTGAAAAGCAGCGTAGATGTGGGAATCGAGGCAGGCTGACGACGTGCGCTGTTTGACGAGAAAACCTCTGCGAGCCTTAAGAGCCTCGCCCTTTAGTTGCCGGCGAGTACAGAGGCCAAAACCTCTTCTAACAGTGTCGACCCTTTCCGCTTCAATAGCAAGGCATGGAGAGATTCATTAGGGATTAACTACTTTATCATCCTTTCGAGCTATACCTGTCGAAGCAAATCATCGGTATGTTTTCGTGCCTTATTAAGGGATATCTCTATCCCTTCAAATCGGCTAAACGAGTATCGACAGAGCATACTATAGACAAATCGAAGCAAAGATTTTGAGAGGATCTTCTTCTTGAAACGAAACTCAACAAATTCAACAGTCAACCGAATTGCATTCGTCGGTAACTATCTGCCGAGGCAGTGCGGCATCGCCACGTTTACAACGGATTTATGCGAGGCGGTGGCTTCGGCGTACATTGAGACAACGTGTATTGCCTTGCCGGTCAACGATACGGAAGCCGGCTACGCGTATCCGAGCCGGGTTCGCTTTGAACTTGCCGAGAAAGACATCCTTTCGTACACCCGCGCTGCTGACTTCCTCAATATTAATAATGTCGATCTGGTCTGTCTCCAATTTGAGTACGGAATATTCGGTGGAAAAGCGGGAAGCCACGTCCTGACACTTTTGCGTGACCTGCGCATGCCGATTGTCACGACGCTTCATACGATCCTTCGTTCCCCATCCCCTGATCAGCGGTTGGTGCTGGAAGAAGTTGCCGCCCTCTCGGACAGGTTGGTCGTCATGAGTGAACGTGGCGCCGAGTATCTGCAGACAGTCTACAACGTCTTGCCGGAGAAAATCGATGTCATTCCTCACGGCATTCCTGACGTGCCGTTCGTCGACCCAAGCTTTAACAAAGATCTGTTCGGGGTGGAGGGGAAGACGGTCTTGCTGAGTTTTGGTTTGCTCTCGGCGAACAAGGGAATCGAGACCGTCATTTCTGCCCTCCCTGAGATTGTCGCCCGTTATCCCGACGTCGTGTACATCGTTGTAGGAGCGACACATCCTCATGTTATTCAACACGAAGGTGAAACGTATCGGCTCTCTCTTCAATGGCTGGCTCAACAAAAGGGGGTGGAAAGTCATGTGGTCTTCTACAACCGCTTCGTCAGCCTGGAAGAACTTGTCGAATTCATCGGAGCCGCTGATATTTATATTACACCCTACCTCAACGAGGCACAGATCGTGTCCGGCACACTCGCATACACATTGGGAGCCGGGAAGGCGGTCATCTCCACACCATATTGGTACGCACAGGAGATGCTCGCCGACAAACGAGGTGTGCTTGTTCCATTCCATGACCCCGAGGCCCTGGCTGAACAAGTGATCAACCTGCTGGACAACGAGGCAGAACGGCACGCAATGCGGAAGCGTGCGTATATGTTTGGACGAGCGATGATCTGGTCCGAAGTGGCGAAACGCTACATGGAAAGCTTTGAGAGGGCTCGGGCAGAACGTCGCCATTATATTCCGCCTGGATTTATTGCAAAATCACTTGATAAATATCCGAGCGAATTGCCCCCGCTGAAATCTGCTCACTTGCGGGCTATGACAGATCAGACAGGAATTTTGCAGCACGCTCTTTTTACGGTGCCAAACTATTCCCACGGATATACGACTGACGACAACGCACGGGCGCTGTTGGTGAGCATTCTCATGGATGAACTGGGGAACAAGGAAAGCTTCGGACTGGAATCCCGCTACCTTGCATTCCTCGGATTCGCCTTCAATGTTCAGAATAAACGTTTTCGAAATGTCATGGACTATCAACACAGGTGGTCGGAAGACACTGGATCGGACGATAGCCACGGGCGCGCAATATGGGCGCTGGGAACGGTTTTGAGCCATTCCACCACACCTTCATTCCATAGTATGGCAGGCTGGCTGTTTGAGCAAGCCCTTCCTTCCATCCTCGTAGCCACAAGCCCGCGTGCCTGGGCGTTTGCTCTCATCGGTATTTCCGAGTATTCACAGAAATACTCCGGTGATCGGATGGCCAGCCAGGTCAGCGAGGAATTGGCGGCGCGACTTTTGAGATTGTACCAAAATAATCGTTCGAACGATTGGCGCTGGTTTGAAAAAAAACTTACGTACTGCAATGCGGCCCTGCCTCATGCTCTCCTCATCTGCGGCAGATCAATTCCAAGTAGCGCGATGACGGATGCCGGATTGGAATCGTTACACTGGATTGCCGACGTGCAGACCGCCAGTGAGGGACATTTTGTTCCGATAGGCTCGAACGGGTTTTATGAGCTTGGGAATGAACGTGCCCGCTTCGATCAACAACCGGTTGAGGCACAGGCAATGGTCTCGGCTTGTCTCGAAGCATTCAGAATCACAGGAGACAAGCATTGGAATAAGGAAGCTCATCGGGCATTTGAGTGGTTCCTCGGGCGAAACGATTTGAAACTACCATTGTACGACCCGACAACCGGCGGCTGTCGTGACGGTCTGCACCCTGACCGTCCGAACGAAAATCAAGGGGGAGAATCAACGCTCGCATTTCTTCAGTCATTGCTGGAATTGCGTTTGGCTGAACAGACATATTTATCATCGGAGGCATTGTTAAAGCGAACAATCACCATCTAGAGATCTTTCACCGTTACAACCGGAATCCCATTCTTACAGCCGGCGACTGGCCTTATCCCATCAATAGCGTGTTCAATGCAGGCGCTACTGTGTTGCCTGATGGAACGACGTTGCTGTTGTGTCGAGTGGAGGACCGACGAGGACTGTCTCACCTTTGTGCTGCGCGATCCGCAAACGGGTTAGACGGCTGGAAGATTGATCAGGAGCCGACTCTGGTACCCAATCCTGAGAATTTCCCGGAAGAACTATGGGGCATCGAAGATCCACGCATTACGTTTCTGCCGGAACTGGAAAAATACGCGGTCGTGTACACTGCCTACACTCGCGACGGACCCGGCGTTGCGCTGGCCCTTACCGAGAGCTTTCACACCTTTGAACGCTTCGGCGTTATCATGCCGCCGGAAGACAAAGATGCAGCATTGTTACCAAATCGAATCGACGGCAACTGGGCTTTGATCCATCGCCCTGTCAGCGCACCGAGAGCGCATATGTGGATCTCGTACTCCCCGGATCTGAAAAACTGGGGCGGTCACACTATCATGATGGAGGCCCGCAAGGGTGCATGGTGGGATGCGAACAAAATCGGTCTTTCTCCCCCGCCTATCAAAACGCCGCAGGGGTGGTTGGTCATCTACCACGGAGTGAAACAATCGTGTGCCGGATGCATCTATCGGTTGGGACTTGCTCTTTTTGATTTGAACAAGCCTGAGATTCTGCTTCGGCGCGGTAACGAATGGATCTTCGCCCCGGAACAACCGTACGAACAGCGCGGCGATGTAGCAAACGTCGTTTTTCCCTGCGGATACACGATTGGCCGGGACGGTGATTCCATCAATATATACTATGGCGCGGCAGACACGAGCATTGCCTTGGCGACCAGCAGCATACGCGGGATGCTTGAGTGGCTTGGAGAGCACAGCAAGTAGATAATCTCAATCAAGAGGAAAAACATCATGAGCAAAGGTCAAAACAACAAGAAGAGTTCAAAAAAAGAACCGACAAGAACCTTGCAGGAAAAAAGGACAGCCAAAAGAGAAAAGAAAAACGAAAAGATGAACCAGGGACTCCTCAGTCAAATCGCAAAAGTGTAAATGGATTCCACCGCTCGGCGTACCATGGCCGATCAAGGCACGACTGAACCGTTCAGATAATGAATATCGATGAGACACGGAACTGCCGTGCGCGATCTCATTCGCGCGTGAGGTGGCTCTCGTGTAAATGGTCCTCTGGAAGATTCGATCGAGGAAGTTGGGGAGATTGTTGACGGTCCCACTCATGTCATCATCCATCACTGGATGGCACGGCGTTTGCCCGTCATTGTGGATCAATTGAGCTCTCGGGTTTTGTTTGTTCCCCGACCTTTTGGTATGATCAGGTTAGCACGGCGGTCCTCAGACCGCTGGCACGCCCGCGACAACAAGACATTCCGACCGTCGCCTACGCATAACCGTCTCGATTCGCTCCTAACCCAAAAACAGAATCGAAAAGTCTCTTCGCGGTCATGCAGGTATACCGTTTGAGGCAGGGCTCTCAAGCGAGTTTCTGACATCACTTCTCGCGATTACACAACGATTCACCGCTCCGCAGGATGGCCTTCGACAAATCTCAGCCAGTCCGGTACTAATCGCTACGAAACGCAATCCAATTGTGGAAAAGGGATTAACTACTCTTCCATACTTTCGGGCTATTACGCCTTAACGCGCGCATCGGTATACTGCATCACGTTTCAGCAGCGGTGTTCGCAGCTTCATCGGCCGAAGAGAGGCCCCCAGCTGAACTCGCGATTGACATTGAGATGGGACCACGATCAAGGCGGATCTACGATCTTACACGCGAGTTAACCGTTATTCCTCGCCTACTGCTGAAAGGCATCGCCTCAAAGCGCATGAGAACTGTCGGAAGAGGTGAAAACGAGACTGTGGCTTCGAACGAAATAGATGCGGGCCGCGCGGAGAATCGACGGATCGAATTTTACATGGAAAAAATAGCCGGTGAAGAAATTGTCGTCATCAGGACAAGAGATGATAAAAGCCTGGATGTGCACAGAAATAGTTCCGGAGGCATTATGGCCGCGAAAATATTGCTGGTTGATGACCACAAGAATCGGAGAGACTCTGTTCTAGCTATGCTGAAGTCAGAGCAAAGTCTTGTTGTTGAAGCGGCTGATTGCGCAAATGCCCTCTCCACGCTCGCAAGCGAGAAGTTCGACTTGATACTGCTGGATATTACACCACCAGACAGAAGCGGTTTCCAGATCCTTAAGTTTCTCGAGGAAAACCATGTGGCCAGCAAGGTGATGATCATAACGGGAACGATGGGAGTGGCGAATGTGATCAGGAGCGCAACTCCCGGTGCACGGGAGTATATCACAAAACCGTTCAACCCGGATGACCTCTTGAAGTCCATCGAGCATATTCTCTCAGAGCGAGCTCATGCAAACCTCAGGCTCCAGATCATTCAAGCCGGGGATCTCATAAAAAGCACCCCAACGGGTGATCTGGATCTTAGTGCCAGCAGGGAGGGGCTCGCGCAGATCGCGGCTTCCGGCGCCGAGCTTCAAGAGTACACCGTTCTCATCGACCTTCGGGATGTAAGATCCCGGTTGTCGATATCCGACATCTACGATCTCGCGTTCGAGCTGCTGAAATACGGTGAAACATTCCGAAGGAAGACCGCCGTGCTTGTACGGGCTGGCGAGGATATTGGCCAGGCGAAGTTCTTTGAGAATACCGCCCAAAACCGGGGCTTCGAAGTCAGGACATTCACGGAATTTGAGAAAGCGATCATCTGGCTTTCGAGTATCACTCATCTTACAGAGGAGCAATAACATGGATGCTCTACTTCTCATCATCGGTAGGATTATTCTCGGCGGGTTTTTCATCTACAGCAGTGTTAACCATTTCACTGGATTTGCCATGATGACTCAATATGCCAAAATGAAGGGGGTACCATTCCCCGCGCTTTCACAGGGCACGGCAGGACTTATGCTCTTGCTTGGCGGACTAAGCATCTTGTTTGGGTTCTACCCCTTTGTCGGTATTGTCCTGCTCATTGCCTTCCTGGTTCCAGTGTCTCTCATGATGCATGATTTCTGGAAGCTCAAAGATCCCCAGTTGAGAATGGCCGACAAGGTCAATTTTCTGAAGAACATGGCATTGCTCGGAGCGCTTCTCATGCTTCTCGCCATACCATCGCCGTGGCCTCTACGCCTGGTGCTGTAGAGGTTTGTGATGCAGTCGGAGAAATGAATCGGAAAACAAAAAGGAGGACGAAATGAAACGAACGAATCAATCGGTCGCTTTTCTCTTTACGGCCCTCGTCGTAGCCGTCACCTGCATATCAGGTTGCTCTTCGACAGGTATCCAGCGGTCAGAAAAAGCAACAACAACTATGCAAACCATCGACAACGACATTAAACTGATTGTCGTCCAGTTGGATGCCACAGGGGCGTCGCTGGATGAACTCACAAAAGTGGGTCAATCAGATGTGAAGAAAGCGTTCGTCTCTTGTACGGACAACATTTCAAAGATCGAGACAATGGAAAAGCATTTCGCCATACACGCCGATGAGATGAAAGATCGGGGTAAGGACTATTTCGATGAATGGCAGAAGGAAGGCAACAAATACAATAACGCGCAAATACGCGAACTCAGTGAGCAACGTCGAGCTCAACTTGGCGAAATATATGCAAAGATAGCCGAGAGCAGCGTTGAAGTGAAGGGACCTTTCAAAGCTTATGTATCCGACGTTAAAGATATTCAGGTCTACGTTTCGAATGACTTGACATCAAAAGGAATCGAGTCAATTGCTCCGATCACGCGGAAGGCCGTTGATGACGGAGAGAAACTTAAATCTGCAATTAGAAACCTTCAAGCGGCGATTGAGAAGGCGAGAGCAGAGATGTCTCATACCGGTCTGTAACATCTTACCGCAATTGAAGAGATAATCAACGAGTAATTGTATCCGCAAATGAGGAGCTTAAGAATATGAACGATAAATGGGAATTCTACAAAGATGCCGAAGATAAATGGCGCTGGCGACGCACTGCCCCGAACGGCAATATTGTTGGAGCATCGACGGAAGGCTATGCGAATAAAGCCGATTGCGAGGGGAATGCACGTCGTAACGGGTTGAGCGACGATGTACTGTTTCAAGAAGGAGTTGACAAAATGACGCAAAAGGATCTGAACGAAGAAAAAAAGGAAATAAAGAGGAAGGCGTATGCTCTTTACAAGGAACATGGCTTTAAGGATGGTAATGATTTTGTTGTGTGGCTTGAGGTGGAAAGGCAAGCGGAAGAAAAGTCCAGATCAAAGGGCAACAAACAGTTGAAGGGTATTCTTTTCACTATTGCGGGGATATTGTGCGTCATCGTGGCGCTCCTGTTGATTATGATGTTTACGAAAAAGCCTCAGGTGGAACTAGCCAAACAGAGCTTGCCTGAGCTGAAGGTCATGATGGTTGTGCTTGACCCGAAGGAGGACGAGAAGGTAGTGGCTTTCGGCGACACGCATTTCGATTACGATAAGTCCACCCTTAGCCCGGAAGCGAAGACGCTGCTGGATAAGGATGTACAGAGCCTGAAGGAAAACCCAAAAATAGATGTCCGTATGGCCGGGTATACCTCTGCTGAAGGCACGGAAGAAATCAATCAGAAATTAAGCGAAAGAAGAGCAAATGCCGTCAGGGACTATCTGATCGAAAAAGGTATTGCGCCAGAGAGAATCACGGTGATCGGATATGGCAGGACAAGGCCGGCAGTGTATGAAGTGACGCCTGGTGACGTTAACTCAAAGCAGGCGCTGGCTAATATGCGAGTACTTTTCGAAGTTGTCGTGAAATAGCACGATAGCGCACGGATCCCAGGGTAGCCAAAGCGATCATTCATTCGAAGGACAAAATGAAAGCGTCGGTGTATTGTGGCTCTGGTAAACGGGCACTTGAAGACAAACCGAAGCCAACGGCGCAAGAGCCGAAGAATTGTGTTGCCGAACATGGCCATTCATCACAGCAATGAGGTGAGCGCGTGGAAGAGAAAAAAGTAGTTGTTGGGGAATATGAAAATGAGATAGATGCTGAAATCGCAAGAGGACATCTCGAAGCATCAGGCATTTCAGCGGCCATATTCAAAGACGATGGTGGCGGAATGTTTCCATCGCTGCAGAATACGGATGGCGTTCAATTGTTGGTTTCAGAGTCTCAAGGAGAGAAAGCCAGGAAGGTACTTCAGGCGAAACCTCATTGAGCGCATCGAAGGAGTTTCAGAATAATTCCCGATGAGCTCATGCATGAAGCCATGAAACTGAGCAGGCAAATAACACGAGATATGATCGCCACGGTGTAGAGTGGGCGGCAAAGAAAGGACCAAGATTTTGAAAACAGCAGGCATCATTCTCCTCATACTGGGTCTGGCCATGACCCTCTATACAGGTTTCACCTATATCACGAAAGACAAGGTCGTGGAAGTTGGGGACCTTGTGATAACAAAGGATAAGGAACACTCGGTAAACTGGCAACCGTACTTGGGAATCGGTGTCATGATCATCGGTGGTGTGGTCCTCATCATGAGCAGGAAGAAATCACTGACCGCCTGACTTCATACGAAAATACTTCAGGGAAGAGTTGTCCAGTGTGCTCTATAAAAGAAATCATGAAACAAGTTCAAGACACAAAAACCACAAAAGGAGAAACTACAATGAAGACAATGTATCGTGTTGCTCTTGCGCTGGCTGTATTCGCGCTGCTATTGATTGTTGTCCCTCTGCATGCACGTCAGAATGACGACCGCATCGTAAAATCGGCCAGGAGTTCGTATGTGTTCCAGGTCTATCTCAAGGGCGATGATATCAAAATCGAATCGAAGAATGGCGTCGTCACCCTGACGGGAGTGGTCTCCGAAGAATTTCACAAATCATTGGCCAAGGAAACAGTGGCCGCACTGCCGGGAGTTGAAAGTGTCGACAACAGGCTGGAACTCAAAGGTGCACCCCCCACCGCGAACTCGGATGCGTGGGTAAAAGTGAAAGTGAAATCCACACTCTTGTTTCATCGGAGCGTGAGTGCTGAAGACACCGAAATTGATGTCACGGACGGCATTGTGACCCTGCGGGGCAAGGCCACCAGCCAGGCACAAAAAGAACTGACGAGCGAATATGCAAGGGACGTCGATGGGGTCAAGAGCGTGAACAATGAGATGACAGTGTCAGGACAAAAACCGCACCGAACGGTCGCTGTAAAAATTGATGACGCCTCCATCACTGCCCAGGTAAAGATGGCATTGTGGGTTCATCGCTCGACCAGTGTCGTCAACACCAAGGTCGAGACGAAGAATGGTGTGGTGACGTTGGGTGGCAAGGCAAAGAACGCCGCCGAAAAAGAACTTGTCTCGAAACTCGCCGGAGACATCAATGGAGTGAAGCGCATTCACAACCTAATGACGATAGAATAGTCTTGACGATTTAATAGATCGCGGCTGGCGATGCAGTTCTCATGCCCGGCAGGGAGAAACACCGGTCATCTGATTTGAATACGTTACGGAAAAGGGTTGCCTCATGGTCCCTACACATGAAATCAAGGAACATGGTCAAGACACAACAGCAGTGAGTGTGAAGAGACAGTTCAGCTCCGTTGAAGCAAAACAGATCGGCGATGCTCTGGGCATACACTGGGATAAGTTTGACGTTGAGCAATTCACAATGGGTGTAAACGTTGAGCTTGAACATGGCCGAAGGGATCCGGCAACGGATGTCACGCACGACGAGCC
>Ga0187878_1001342_pt1 | contig 24307 bp, 15 predicted proteins | sample June2016WEW_17_1_FD_132979 | JGI IMG/M metagenome (GOLD analysis project Ga0187878, IMG submission 132979) | Peatland microbial communities from SPRUCE experiment site at the Marcell Experimental Forest, Minnesota, USA - June2016WEW_17_150 | ecosystem: Environmental > Terrestrial > Soil >...
CGCTATTGCTGCGACGACATCCCTGCTTCTGTTGAACGTTTCCTGCGGAGGAGGCTCGGCCTCCCCCACACCTTTGCCGCCAACCATCAGCGTGACCCTTTCCACTTCCACTTTGAATATCGTACAGGGGGGCGCACCGCAGCCTGTGGACGTCACGGTCAGCCGGCCATCCGGCGTGACGGGCGCGGTGACGTTGGACACCTCGATTCTTCCCGCGGGCGTGGCCGCTGAAGTGGAATCTCCCGGAAGCGGCGACAAGGGCAAGGTCACGTTCACGGCCACAGCACAGAACGGTGGGGCCGGAACGCACCCGGTCGTGATTCGTGCCAGCGGTGGCGGATCGAACGGTAGCGCCAACATGAACTTGGCGGTCGGGATCATAGCGACCGTGGGCGCCTCGGTCACAAGTTCGATCAACATGTTTATGTCCACCTCGTTCCAGCCTGCGTCATGGACGGACCAATTCTTCGTCAACCACCCCGAGGCCACCGTGCCTCTCGGCGCACTGAACCCGCAGCACATCAACGTCCAGGTGCTGGAGCGCGACATTCCGCAGCTCACTGCAGCGACGCCCACATCGGCCGGCTCGTGGGATTTCACTTACATTGATGGGATCCTGAATCCTATTTTCACCGCGGGTGACAACAACCCGCTCTATCAGATCGCCATGGGGCCGGTCTTCATGTACAACACGGGCAACCCTCAAATGGGATTGCGGGACGCCACCTTTCAGGAGTTCGCCACCTACTGCGCGCAACTCGTGACGTATTACAACACCGGCGGCTTCAGCGACGGTGCTGGCATTCATCACGTTTCGCAGTATTATCCCAACTGGCCCATCACCTACTGGGGCATCTACAACGAGCCCAACATCAATGGATTTACCCCCCAGGCGTACGTGGAGATGTACAACGTCGTCGTGCCTCAAATGCTGGCCGAGGATTCCCACCTCAAATTCGTCGCCGTGGAACTCTCCGATTGGGGCAATGAGCCGCAGCGGTACCTGCCCACGTTTGTCAACAACGTGACGGCGCCGGTGGATGTGGTCGCCACGCACTACTATTCGTCATGCAACCAGCGCGACACAGACCAAATGCTGCTCGACACTATCCCGACGTTTGCGAATCACGTCGATTACATCTACTCCCAGCTTCAATCAAAGCCTACGCTCGCCAATGTGCCCGTATGGGTAACTGAGAACAACGTCAACGCCGACTGGGACATGGGTGGTGGCATGAGTAACTGCAATCCCGGGCAGCCGTTCGTCACCGACCGGCGCGGCTCGAGCGCCTTCTTTGCGGCGTGGCGCCCGCTGGTGTTTTCCCGTCTGGCACAGGCGGGCGCGCGTTCGCTCCATCACTGGGGATTCCACGCCGATCAGCAGTATGGCGAAGTCGATGGCGGGACCGCACAGCCTTACCTCAGCTATTGGGTAGATTATTGGCTGGGGAGATATTTCCCTTCGCCGCCGGGCTCGGACGTCTTGCAGCTTGACGCAAGTGATAATGCGACGGTCGAGATTCTCGCGACCCTGCGCGGCAGCGACAACGCCTACGTCATCATGATCGTCAACCATGCCGTCGCATCGTCGACGGACAACAACGGTGCGGGTGCGCCGCGCACGGTATGGCTGGATCTCACCGCGCTCGGGCCGCTGACCTGGGGCAGACAACTTACGCTCGACGCGCGCACCGATCCGGCGGTGCGACCTGACCCGCAACCTATCACGCCAGCGCAGCAGATGGAGATCACCCTTCCAGGTTATGGTGTGACGTTCCTGGAGTTGAAATAGGCGGGGCCCCCACCCTCTGCTCCTCTCCCGGAAGAAAAGGGAGGAAGAAAAACGGGTCTGCTTTCCAACCCTCTCCCTGGGGGAGAGGGTGTCCGTCAGCCGACGGACGGGTGAGGGCAACCTACGGCAGCGCAGCGATCACCGCAGCCGTGAATTCGATGGTCGTGCTCTTCCCTCCCAGGTCCGGCGTGCGCACTCGGCCTTCACCCGTCACAGCCTTGAGAGCGCGCATGATGCGCTTAGCGGCAGCAGGCTCGTCGAGATGCTCCATCATCAGCGCGGCACTCCAGATGGCGGCGATGGGGTTGGCGATGCCGCGCCCTTCGATATCCGGAGCGCTGCCGTGCACCGGCTCGAACATAGGCGGCCCGAGCCGCGCCGTGGGATTAAGGTTGGCGCTCACGGCAAGTCCGAGACTTCCCTGCAACGCCCCGCCGATGTCAGTGAGAATGTCGGCGAAGAGATTCGACCCCACTACCACGTCGAGCGATTCTGGGTGCGTGATCATGCGGGCCGCGAGTGCATCGACGTGATAGTTGGCGACGGTCACGTCGGGATAATCCTTCGCGACCTCGCGCAGCGTCTCGTCCCAGAGCACCATCGTGTACTGCATGGCGTTGGATTTGGTGGCGCTCGCCAGGCGCTTGCGCGGGCGCCGTCGTGCCTGGTCGAAGGCGTATCGCATCACACGCTCAACGCCCTTGCGGGTGAAAATCGAGGATTGAATCGCCACTTCGTCGGACGTGCCGCGCTTGAACCGGCCTCCCAGACCGCTGTATTCGCCCTCGGTGTTCTCGCGGATGAAGAGCATGTCGATTTCGGCAGGACCTTTGCCGGCCAGCGGCGACTTGAGCCCCGGCAGAATCTCTACCGGGCGCAGGTTCACATAGAGATCGAAAGTGAAGCGAATCTTGAGTAGCAGTTCGCGCAGCGAAACGTGGTCGGGCACCGTCGGATGACCAATCGCGCCGAGATAGATGGCGTCCAACGGACGGAGTTGGTCGAGCCCCTCCTCCGGCATCATCCGCCCGGTCCGCAGGTAGTACTCACAGCCCCAATCGAACCGCTGGAACTCGAGCGCGAAGGTTCCCTCCGCCCGAGCGGCGGCTTCGAGAACCCTCACCCCCGCCGGGACTACTTCCCTCCCGATCCCGTCTCCCGGAATAAGTGCAATGCGATAGGTTTTCATGATGGCGATGATTGTACACGCTCAGCAGGCAGCATTCAGCATTTGGCTTCTGGGGTGACATCTGAAACTGGCCGGTGGAATGCCGGATGTTTTCGGCTGTAGGGTTGCTATATCTGATAACCGGAGTTAAACTCTCGCCAACGATGAGGCAAGAGGTAATTAGCAAAAGCTGTCTAATACTCCTGCTGCTCTTCTCGGCGGGGCTCCTCGCCCAAGCGCCACCCGCTGCCGAGTCCAAAAAACCAGATTACTCGCAAGAGGCCTCCGTCATTGAGTCCTTGAGCCGCAAGGTGGAGTTTCAGAATGACGGGACGGGCTACACTGAAACCACGCTGCGGGCCCGTATACAATCCGACGCGGGCGTGAAGCAATTTGGCCTTTTGATATTTCAGTACCAGCAAGCCAACGACACGCCGGAAATCACCTATGTCCGAGTCCGCAAGCCGGACGGCACGACAGTCGTCACGCCGGCTGAGAACATTCAGGATCTTCCCGCCGACGTGACTCGTGAAGCGCCGTTTTACAGCGATGTGCGTCAAAAGCACGTGGCGGTGCGAGGCCTAAGCGTCGGGGACACGCTGGAATATCAGATTCGCAACCGTACGCACACGCCGATTGTTCCGGGTCATTTCTGGCTGGCGCACGATTTTTCGCGCAGCGGAATCGTGCTGGAGGAGACGCTGGAGGTCAACGTTCCGGCCGCTCGCACTGTAAAGACCAAGTTTGTGGAAATGCAACCCTCCGTGACGGAAGAAGGTGGCCGGCGCATTTACCGATGGAAGACAGCGAACCTGGAACGCAAGAAAGAGGACGAATCAAAGGCCGAGCCGGACGAGGCGCCACCGGCAGTCCAATTCACCACCTTTCAGAGCTTTGAAGAAGTCGGGCGATGGTACGAAAGCCTGCAGAGCGAGCGTGCCGAGCCGACGCCAGAGATCCGCGCCAAGGCTGCGGAGCTGATCAAAGGAGCAAAAACCGACGACGAGAAACTCAAGGCCATTTACAACTACGTGTCGCTGCATTTCCGTTACATCGGCATCGCCTTCGGCATCGGACGCTACCAACCCAACCCCGCCGCTGACGTCCTCGCCAACCAATATGGCGACTGCAAGGACAAACACACGCTGCTGGCCGCCTTGCTCAAGGCCGCAGGGCTCATGGCCTATCCCGCTCTCATCAACTCCTCACGCCAGATTGACCCGAAGGTCCCCTCCCCGGCTCAATTCGACCACGTCATCAGCGCGATTCCGCAGGGCGACGGCTATCTTTGGCTCGACACGACACCGGAAGTCGCGCCGTTCGCGCTCCTGCTCTTTACCCTGCGCGACAAGCAGGCGCTGGTGATTTCGGAAAGGAAGCCGGCGCTCCTCGTGAAAACGCCGCAAGATCCGCCCTTCCCCACCACGGCTCGGTTTCAGGTGGAAGGCAAACTCGACGAGTCGGGAACATTGACGGCGAAAATCGAGCGGACCTTCCGCGGCGATATGGAAGTGCTGCTGCGTGCGGCCTTCCGCGGCACTCCTCAGGCGCAGTGGAAAGATCTCATTCAGAATATCTCCTATGCTTCGGGGTTTGCCGGTACGGTGAGCAAAATCGACGTCTCGGCGCCCGAGGCAACGGACGCTCCCTTCCGGCTCAGTTACGACTACAACCGGAAGGAGTACCCGGACTGGGCTAACCATCGGATCAGCATGCCCTGCCCGCCCTACGGCCTGCCAGCCTTGAAAGACAAAGATGAGGAGAAACGCGTCATTCTGAAGCTGGGTGTCCCGCTCGAGTTTGATTATGAGGGGAAGGTCACAGTCCCCAAGGACTACACGCCGAAGGTGCCCTCCGCCGTCGACTTGAAAGAGGATTTTGCCGAATACCACTCCACCTATGCGTTCCAGGATGGCGTGTTGCGCGGCGTGCACCATTTGACGATCACGGCGAAGGAGATCCCCAAAGAGAAGTTTGAGGCATACCGTAAGTTTGCCAAAGCCGCCAACGAGGACGAAGCGCGCTTCGTGGATTTGACTCCCCCGCGGTTAAGCAAAGCGGAATTACTCTCCAAGGCCGATGGGATGTCAGCGGATGAATTGAACTCCGCCGCCGCAAGTCTTCTCGATGAGAACAAGGACTTCTCACTGGCTCTTGACCTCCTGCGCAAGGCGGTTGCGAAGGATCCAAGTCACAAGTGGGCATGGAATAATCTCGGGCGGGCCTACGTCCGTCTCGGGAATGAGTCCGAAGCGGAAAAAGCTTACAAGAAGCAAATCGAGATCAATCCCAAGGACGAGTACACGTACGACAACCTGGGCTGGCTTTACGGCCGGCAGAAAAGGTACGCCGAAGCTGTCGCTGCCTATCGAAAGCACATTGAACTTAACCCAACCGATAAGGAGGCCTACGGCTATCTCGGCTGGGCCCTAGGTGAGTTGCGAAAGTGGGACGAGGCAGAAGAAGTCTATTCAAGATTAGTCCTCCTCAGCCCCGACAAGCCGGAGCCTTACGTGTCGTGGGGACGTGCGCTACTGCACGTCGGCAAGAAGGAAGAGGCTCTCATGCAGTTGAGGAAGGCCCTCGAGCTCGACCCCAAGTATCCCGGGGCTTGGGCCATGATCGGCTATCTCAAAGTCCAAATGGGAGAAGTCGACGAGGGATTGCGAGACTTCCGCAAAGAAATCGAAGTCAACCCCCAGGACCACGATGCGCCCGCCTACCTTGGCGGGATTCTCATCCGCTTGAAGAGGTACAGCGAGGCAGTTCCCGTTTTGGAGTCTGCGTTGGAAATGAACCCCAAGACTACTCGGTTGACTCTTCAGCTGGGATCCGCTTATCTCGAATCTGGCGAAGCGGAAAAGGCAATGGCCTCTTACCAAAAGGCCGCGGAGCTCGATCCTTCGCCTAATACATGGAATACCATTGCCTACGACCTCGCCGAGAAGAGCCAGAACCTCCAGGAAGCTCATCGTTATGCCGAGATGGCAGTGAAGGCGCAGGAGAGACGAACGGCGGAGATACGACTGCAGAAGCTTGACCTGAGCGATCTCAAAGCGACCGACCTGCTGGGCGCGATCTGGGACACGCTGGGCTGGGCCTACTTCCGCCTGGGCGATCTGGACGACGCGGAGAATTACATCTCGGCTGGTTGGAATCTGACTCAGCTTCCTGACACTGCCGATCACCTGGGACAAGTCTATGAGAAACAGGGAAAGAAGCAGGCTGCCATCCGGGCCTACGCCTGGGCGTTGGCTTCGAGCGGCGCAGATGTCCGAGGTCGCGTGCCGGCTCCGGTGATCCCCCAGGCCAGCGCGGACTTCCCTGGAAGGGGCGAGACCCGCCAGCGCCTCCTCAACTTGATTGGAAACACGACGCAATGTGAAGCCCGCGTGGGCGGGGCCCGGGAAGAATTGAGCCGGTTGAGAACCGTGAAAGTTAAGCCCATCCTCTCCCGATTCGCCTCGGCAGAGTTCTTCGTGGTCATCTCTCCCGGGCCGAAAGTGGAGGAAGTGAAGTTCATCAGCGGCGACGAGGGGTTGCGGAACGCCGGCGATGCGCTCGCCGCAGCGAAGTTCGATGTGCTGTTTCCCGCGGATCGCCCGGCTAAACTCCTGCGTCGCGGCATCCTGATGTGTCATTCGATTACGAGTGGCTGCGAATTCGTTATGTACCCGCCAAATTCTGTGCTATCGATCCAGTGACGTTCGTGTGCTCGTCACCCGCCGAATCTGCAGTCCTCCCCGTGGGGAGGACGATAATCGCCTTTCGACCGATGGCCTTGGCGTCCTCCATGGAGCCCTCCGGAGCAGCGTCCGATGCAGTAAAGATATCGAATTTGAGGTCAGCAGCTTCTAGAGTTCCCTCGGCGGATTGCGGGCCGGAGGATCGAGGCCGCGGCAGGGATTCTGCGTCGAGGAATCAGCTAATGGCCGGCCGCCGGGGCGGGAAGCAGATTCTGGTAATGCCGCCGGGCGTCGTCGAGTTCGTTCGTCAGGGCGGCGACCTCGCCCTTGCCGTAGGTGGCGGTATATTCTGGATCGTGCAACCTTCCGCCAATGAAGTCGAGAATCTTCAAGCGCTTTTCCACCAGACGGGACAACTCGCGTCCGTCTCTAAAGCTCTTCTCGTCGACGATCACATAAACCGGCGAGGTGTGGGCGATTCCGCCGTTCTGGGAAGTGACGCGCGCCGCGATCCACTGGCTGGCTTCGGCCTGGACCTCGAAGTCGAGAGTTAATTCGGTCTGATTCGGCCCGTGAGACGCGGCCGACCGGATCACGCGGCCTTGTGCGACAACCTCCAGCAGTTGAGGTGCGCCGATCGAGGCGGGAGCCCAGGCGCGGGCACGAACCCGGACTTTTCTGTTTTTGCTCACCTTGACCTCGTCACCGGGAATGGCGCGGTCGACATTCAGCGTAAGCATGGGGCCATTGGTGACGAAAGTGTGCCCGCTGTGCATCGCCGAAAACCATGCGTCAGCGGAAAAGTTTGGGCCGGTATAAGCATACATGCGCACTTCGCCGATCGTGTTGCCCCAGGGAACGTCGGAGCCCGCGGAGGCTGTGAGCTTCTGGCCGAGGCTCAGGAAGTCATAAAAGTCCTCGACGCCCAGATTACGGAACTGAAGGATTTCGAGGAAATCCACCTTGCCACGGATGACGTTAATCGTCGCGTCCCAGGTGGCATAGGTCTCCGGGCGGGTCCGCCGGTAGTACTCCAAAGCCCAGGCCATGTGCGCGTAGCCCACCAGGCCGCCTTGCGCGTGCACTCGGTCGAAAACAAAATCGTAAAGGTGCATGCGGGAAGTGTCCAGAACAGGCTCCTGGATATTCAGCGCAATGGCGTGCCCTTGCTCGTGGATTTCCGTGGAGGGATCTTCCTGGCCGGAGACCAGCACGTAATCTCCTTGCTGATAGCGGAAGTCCTTTCCGTAGCCCATCTGTTCGAACGTTCTTTTGCCCTCGACGGTCTGATGAAGGATGTTCGCAACGTGGACGTCCTCTGCCCGCGCCCAGGTGAGCAGGAATTCGCTTGTGGAAGGCTTGCCGCGCCGAACATGAACGTGATCGTCGCCCGAATACCAGCCTTGCCGGGCCATGTCCACCCAGCGCTGGAGGACGATTCTCAGGTGGCGGTTCTCATCCGGGCGAATAGTGAATTCCTGAAAGACCGGGGAGTATTCGATCCCGCGCGCCGCCGCGATCCGCCAATTGCCGGCGGGCAAAAGAATCGAGAAGGGCTTCGACACGAAATATGCCGCCGGCTCCTGCCAGAAGGGGTACGACGACTTCCCGGCGTAAACAAACGACCGTGTTTCGTTGTCGTTGTATTCGCCGTTGGTCACCCGCACCGGGCCGATGTCTCCCGGCGTCCAGGGGTTGGGATCTTCGTAGAAATTCTGCACGGTGGTGTAGGGAGGAATCTGTCAGCCGTCCGGAGGAACACGCCATTTGTGGTCGGCCAAGGACGTGATGCAAACCATCGCGGGGACCACTTGGCCCGTTGAACCGTCCACAATTTCAACCTGCAGCGTGCCCGTGTCGGTGCTCGCACACTCTGCATGACCCGCCCACCCCAGCAACGCGAACGCCATGAGCGTTCCCATCGATATAGCCTTGGCGATCATGCCGGATCCCCTGCTTCCCGTGGCCTCGCGGAACGAGACCAGATCTAGCGCTCAGTCTTCGAGTCACCGCAATGAGTTCAGTGAACATATCATAATTAACGTGCTGGAGACCTTCTTCTGCCGAATGTCAAAAGGTACTGGCGGCGTAAATGCCTTGATTCACCCCCTTGTGCGCGGCAAGGCAGGGGGCATGGCTGGGGCCATGCCTCGACATCGTGTACAATCCCTCGGACGCGAATTCAGGGAGGATGCAATGCGAAAGATCTGGCGCCCAGCCTCGCACTTCTTCGTCGTCTTATTCCTGACGCCCTCCGCCGTCGCCCTCGCGGCACAGCCTGCGGATTCCCCCGCGTTGCGCGCCGGGACTTCCCTGGACTCGCAGTGGACGATAGACGATATGGTGGCGGCGGAGCATGGGACGGAGTTCCGCATTGCGCCGGACGGCAAGTGGGTCGTGTGGGTGAAGCACGCCCCCGACGCGGGCAAGGACGAGATGGTTTCGAATCTCGTTCTCAGCAGTCTCACCGAAAGGCAGGAGATTCCGCTTACGCGCGGGCCGAATCACGATGCGAACCCCAAGTGGTCGCGCGACGGGCTGCTCATTGCTTTCTTGAGTGACCGACCCTTGCCCAAGCCGGCAGGTAAGGAATCGGACGCCGAGGCCGCACAGGAGCCGCCGAAGATGCAACTCTGGCTTCTCAATGCGCGAGGCGGTGAGCCCTGGCCACTCACGAAATCGGAGCGTGAGGTTAAGGATTTCGACTGGATCGACGCTGAGACCCTCCTGATCGTGGCGGAAGAGGACCCGAGCCTCTACGAACACACTCTGAAGGAGAAGAAAGACGATTCGCGCGCCGTCGATGACGCCACGCATACACCTCCCGTGCGGCTCTTCAAGGTCAACGTAAAGACCGGCGAGATCACTCGCCTGACCACGAACACGGATTGGATTCAGGCCGTCGTCGTCTCGCCCGACGGCAAATGGGCCGTGGCCATCCACCAGCGCAGCCTGAGCTACGAGTTCGACGAGAAGGTCAAGCCCGCGACTTTCCTCTACGACTTGGCTTCCGGAAAGGCCAGGCCCATTCCCGAAGACGGCAAGATTCTTCCCTGGGTTCCGGAGTTTCCGCCGCAGATTCACTGGACGTTTGACAGCGCGGGCTTCTACCTCCTTTCCGCGTACTCAACCCACCCGGTCTATCACCAGGCGTTCGTCAATGTGCTCTATTACTACGACGTGGCTCGCGCGACGGCGACCAAAGTGGACTTGGGCTGGGAGAATGAACTGCCGGTGGATTCAGAAGCTGCTTGCGTTGTCACGCCCGACGGCTTCATCGCGCTGCTGGCGGCGGGAGCGCGCTTCAAGCCGGCGCGCTACACGCGCCAGGGCGACCGTTGGCGGCGGGCGTGGATTGAAGGCGATGACGCGAACAACATCTTCGCCCTCGAACTCGCGCAGGACGGCAGGACGCTCGTCTATCCATCGAGCAGCGCCAGCCGGCCGGAGCAATGGTTCCGCGCCACTCTCGATGGGACCACGCTTACCGGCCGCGTGCCCATCACCGAGCTGAACCCGGCTTTTCAGAAGAAGATCGCAGCGCGCACGGAAACCGTGCGTTGGAGAGGCGCGCTCGATGAAGAAGTCGAGGGCATTCTTTACTACCCACAAGATTACGTGGCGGGGAAAAAGTATCCGCTCGTCCTAATGATTCATGGCGGGCCGCTGGGCGTGGACATGGATGCTTGGGATGACCGCACTTCCGCTCCGGCCAATCTGTACACCCAGCGCGGCGCTTTCGTCCTGAAACCGAATTATCACGGCAGCAGCAACTACGGGTTGAAGTGGGCGGAATCCATCGGCGGCGGCAAGTACTATGATCTGGAAGTTCCCGACATCGAGGCGGGCGTGGACGCGCTTATCGCACGCGGCCTGGTGGACCCCGAGCGCCTGGGGACGCTGGGCTGGTCGAATGGCGCCATCCTTACCATCGCGCTGACGGTTGCCTCTACACGTTTCAAGGTGGCTTCGGCAGGCGCGGGTGACGTGGAACAGGCGAGCGACTGGGCGTACGCGACCTTCGGTGCGGCGTTCGATAACTATTACCTCGGCGCCCCACCTTACGACGACCCGCAGCTCTATATTCGCAAATCGCCCCTCTTCGAGTTCAAGAAGGTGAGGACACCCACCATCATCTTCTCCGGCACCGACGACCGCGACGTCGGGCACGCGCAGGCGTGGGAACACTTTCGCGCCCTCCAGCAAATTGGCCAGACCGACACCCGCTTCATCGTCTTGCCGGGCGAACCGCATGGGCTGAAAAAGCTGTCCCATCGGCGGCGCAAGGTCGAGGAGGAACTGGCCTGGTTCGACCAATACCTCTTCAAGCCCGGACCACCCGCCGACGAAGCCCTGAAAGCAGATTCACCGCTGGCCCAGGCGCTCCAGCGGCGCCACATCAAGAAAGCCGGCGCGACCTTCGGAGTGCTGGTAAAATCCACCCTCGTTCCGGAAGTGGTCGCCTATCAGGGCTTGGAGTTGGGGCGTTTTGAAGTGACCCGCGCGCAATATGCCGCCTTCGACAAGAATTACAAAGTTGAGCCGGGCACCGAGAACTATCCCGCCAGCGCCATCAGCCTCGCGGACGCCCAGGCTTATTGCGCGTGGCTGAGCAAGCTGACGGGCGAGAACTATCGCCTCGGGAAAGTTGGAGAAGTTGAGCCTATTTACAGAGACGCCCGGGAGAACGAGAACTCCCTCGACTACTGGGCCGGATACAATTTGAATCCTGACGATGCGGCGCGGCTGCAGTCGAAGCTGAAAGAATTGGACGGAGCGGCGCCGCTGCTAAAGCCCGTCGGCAGCTTCAAAGGCCGCGGCGAGGGTGAGTTGGTATTTGATCTGGGCGGCAACGTGGCCGAGTGGGCGGTCGCACAGGACGGCCAGGGCAAGGTGCTGGGTGGCAGTGCCGATCAGCCTTCCGACCCCAAGAGGTCCAAGTCGAGCGCAGCACCGGCTTATATCGGATTTCGTGTACTGAAAGGATCTTAGTGGGGGCGAGGCGTTGCCTCGCCCGGCGACTGGCGGGCGACGACCGGGTCGCCCCTACTCAAAGAGGACGTCGCAGGGAGCAAATGTGAGGCCATCGATCTGGAAGGCCATTCTCACCGACAGCCACTTCTGGGTGCCGGTAGGAGTGCTTGCCGCCGGCATTCTGCTGCTGGCGATTATCAAGTAGGGGCGAGGCGATGCCGCGCCAATCGGCAGACGAGCGGCCCGCCGGGTTCGTTGCTACTCGCTACGTGGAGAAGCCCAACTGACCACACAACCTAAGGCTACATCCCAAACTTCGGCGCGCGCCTTGCACATGCTCGGTGTTATGTGCGGGCTAGCGGCAGGAGCCTGGCTGGGTGCGGCGGAGGCGCCCGCCAAACTCGTCACGATAGGGCTTTCGCCGTTCCTCATTTCGCTGGCCATGGTCACGGGCGTCTTCGTGGCGCGCTGGACGCTGCCCACGCTGATGAAAGGCACCGGCTACATCTTCCTCGACCTGCGCGAGAAGCCGCACCTGATCGTCTGGGCCGTGCTGGCGGGGGCGATCTGGGCGGTGGCTAACACGCTAACGGTCTTTGCCATTCGCGACGTGGGTATCTCGATTGCCTTTCCGCTTTGGAACACCAACAGCCTGGTGGGCGTCTTCTGGGGCTGGTTCTTTTTCCGCGAGCTGCGCGGTGCGGACTGGAGTGGATGGGCGAAAGTCGTGGGCGGGGCGCTGGCCATCGTGACGGGCGCGACGCTCCTCGGATATGCATCGTCGCACGGGGGGACTTCCATCTCCGCGCATGCGACGACGGGCATCCCGGCGGCGCTCGGAGCGGGATTGTTGTGGGGAACGATGTATATTCCCTACCGCAAAGCCTACCTGAGCGGCATGAATCCCCTTTCCTTTGTGACCGTCTTCACTGTGGGGGAGCTGGTGACCGTTTCGACGCTGGCGCTGGTGTTTCGCGGCGGCTTCGCGCCGCTCCTGGAAGAAGTCGGGCGCGCCCGGCCCGCGCTCTTCTGGCTGTTTCTCGGCGGATTCTGCTGGGTGCTGGGCGATCTCTTCCAGCAGTACGCCGCAAAGTACATCGGCATCGGGCGCGGCATTCCCCTCTCCAATACGAATCAGCTTTGGGGACTGGCCTGGGGGGCGCTGGTGTTCGGTGAACTGGCCGGGAGCTCAAGTAAAGGCCTAGTCTTCGGTGGGTCGCTGCTCATGATTGCCGGAGCCCTGGGCATCAGCACTTCGGTGGCGGGAAGTCGGGAACGCTCGTCGCAGCAGGAAGCCATGGAGCGCGAGTGCCAGCGCTACGGGCTGCGCATCGAGGAGTTGACGGCGGCGCTGGCGGGCGAAGATCCCCTGGCCGAGAAGGTGGGCGCACGGCGCGCCTGGGATGTGCCGATTCTGCTCGGCGCGGTAGGGATTTTTGTTTGGCTGGCGATTGGGACGGAGCGCCCTCCCATCGCCATGAATCTCGCCTGGGTCGCGGCGCTGCTGGTTCCCTCTCTGCTCCTGCTCGGCGCATGCGGCTGGCTGCTATGGAAGCGGACGAAGTTCTCGTAGGCACTTGCGGGTGCCCGCCGCCAGAGTTCGGTCTCCTGCCGGGCTGCCAGACCGACGAGTCGCCTCTCCTCTGACTCGTGTCATTTCATCCTTCGACACTCGCTGGCCGAGCTGCCTTGGTCCGGCACTCACGCCTCAATCAACGATCAGGATTTGTGGGTTTTCACCCCTCTTGAAACGGTATTGCAAGCGAAATAGCCCATAGTAGGTTGTGTGACGCTTCCCTAAGGATCCTTTCAACTGGAACACGTCTCAATTCAAACCATGTTTTTTCTATAAGTTAGGGCCCTGACATTGATTTACATCAAGTTCTTTCCGTTTGGCATGGTGCTTGCGACAAGCAAGGGTGCGAGGGACTTCGGGTCCTAGGAACCCGCCGAGAGGCGGGTCAGGTAATGGGGATAGCGGCATCAACACCGTTATCCCCACCCTGCTAAAGCGAACGCAAGGTTTGCTAAGAGAAGTCCCGCCGTGACTCCAGGGCGAACCGAATCAGGTGAGAGCAAAATGTGGGTGAGCGCGATGGTTTTTGTTTCGCGCCTATACATTTCACCGAGGACGGATCGTGAGCTGGTTCGCCGGATCACCCGGTACGGGAAATAGCGCGGTAGCGCTCGACCGGGGAATTGTCAGAGTCGTTGCTTTGAGAAAAGCATCACCCGCTAAAGGGAGATTGAAACAGTGTTGAGTCAGGGCCAGCAGACGAAACCGCACGAGTTCAAGCCCCGGCTCATTTTTTGGGAGGTGACAAAGGGCTGCAACCTGCGTTGCATCCATTGTCGCGCCACCGCTACAGAACTCACTTCGCCGTTAGACCTACCTACTACCAAAGCCCTGAACTTAATTGAGCAAGTCTCTCAGTATGCCCTACCAATCCTTGTTCTGAGCGGTGGCGAACCTCTTTTTCGTGCGGATATTTTCCAACTCGCTCGTTATGCGGCCGACCGCGGCCTGCGCGTGGCGCTGGCCACCAACGGCACGCTGGTCACCCAAGAGATTGCGCGCAAGATTGTGGACGCGGGTGTACGTCGCGTCTCCATCAGCCTGGACGGCGCCAACGCCGCCACCCACGATGCCTTTCGCGGAATCCCCGGAGCGTTCGAAGCAGCTCTGCGCGGATTCCGCAATTTGAAAGAACTGGGCATGTCGGTGCAGATCAATACGACGATTGCCCGCCACAACGCCCACGAACTGCCCGCGGTGCTGGATTTGACGCGCTCGATCGGAGCGGATGCCCTGCACACTTTCCTCCTCGTGCCCGTAGGCTGCGGCGTGGATATTGCGGCCGAGCAGATGGTGCCCCCGCAGGAATATGAAGAGATTCTGAATTGGTTCTACGATCGCTCGCAGCATGGCGACATCGAATTAAAGGCCACCTGCGCGCCGCATTACTTCCGCGTGGTGCGCCAGCGCCGCGCCGCGGAGCGCCGCGCTGCGACCGCCACCCCGGCCGCACACCCACAGGGGAATGGTGCGGAGATCGGCCCCACGGAGATTACCATGCCCGGTTCGACCGGCATCGCGCTCCATCCACATGCCGCGAGGGCGGGACACGGTCATCCCGGCGGCATGAGCGCCATCACGAAAGGCTGCCTGGCTGGAACCGGCGTCTGCTTCATCTCCCATGTGGGTGAGGTCTATCCCTGCGGCTACCTGCCGGTGATAGCGGGCGACCTGAGCAAGCAGTCGTTTGCCGACATCTGGGAAAACTCCTCCGTCTTCCAGACGCTGCGCAGCACAGAGAGCCTGAAAGGCAAGTGCGGGTACTGTGAGTTTCGTAACATCTGCATGGGCTGCCGCGCGCGCGCTTTCGCGGCGTCGGGGGACTACATGGACGAAGAGCCCTTCTGCATCTACGAGCCGCGCAGGGCGGAACCGAAATCACATCCCGCAGAGGTGAAGCATGTTCCGGTTCACTGATCTGGTCCGCGGGAGTGAGACCGTCCGAGACGTGAAGCAGAAATGTTCCGAGACCGAGCCGGTGTTTGAACGGTTCGGCCTGAAGCCCTCCTGCTACGACTGTTCGATCGAGCAGGCAGCGCGCAAAGTCGGCGCGCCGGTTAACGATTTGCTCCTGGAACTCAACGAGGTCATCCACCGCACAGCGAGCCTCGCGGCCTGACACGTCGCGGAACTGGAATCACCATGGCAACCTTGGTGTCCGACCTCCATCACCTGCAACCCGAGCGCCTGCGATCCTTCATTCTGCCGCGTGAGCACGGCGCGTGGGGCATCCTGTTAATTCCCCTTTTGACCGGTGCATCGATTGGGTTTGCGACAGGACACGGGGTGCTTCCCTTCCTCCTTTTTATCGCGGCATCCCTCTCGCTCTTCTGCCTGCGGACACCCGTGGAAGCCTGGTTGGGCGCATCCGCCCTGCGCCCTCAAACGCCCCCCGAGCAGATGGTGCTTTTTTGTTCGCTGGCTGTTTACACGGCGATCGCTGCGCTCTCCGTTGGCTGGCTGCTTTGGCGCGAGCGCGCCCTGGGACTGGTTCTTGTCGGGGGGGCCGCGGTCGTGATCTTTCTCGCGCAGGCGGGACTGAAGAAGCTGGGACGCCAGATGCGTTTGGCGGCCCAGGTCCTCGGCGCGTTGGGACTCACCTCAACGGCGGCCGGCGCTTATTATGTCGTGACCGGTGCTCTGGACCAGAAGGCATTGATCCTCTGGGCGGCCAACTGGCTCTTCGCCATCAACCAGATTCATTTTGTTCAGATGCGCATTCATGGCGGGCGCGCCGCCGGGCTGCGGGAGAAATTGTCAACCGGCGCCTGGTTTCTGTTGGGCGAGACCCTGACCGTATTTCTTCTGATCCTCGCCTGGCGTTTGAGATATTTGCCGGCCCTAGCGGGGCTGGCGTTTGTTCCCGTGCTGCTGCGCGGCCTGCGCTGGTTCTGGCAGGCGAAAGAGCCACTGGCCATCCATCGCCTGGGATTTACGGAGCTCGCTCACGTCCTGGTTTTTGGGGTCCTGTTCATCCTGGGCTTCTCCTTGTAGCGCCGTCCTGGCGGCGAGGTGAGGCGCTGACGTATTGAGTCTGAGTATGGGCGACAACGGAACCTGCGGAAACAAACCCCCTTGGATAGAACTCTTCCTCCACGTGCGTAGCAGTTTTGCACGATTCAGTGGCCAGCCCGTCCCCGACGAATGTCTCCGCCGTGTTCTGGAACTGGCTCGGTTGGTGCCAACCGAGTCCTATTTCCAACCCTGGCGCTGGATTCTAATTCGAAGTCATGCCGGCAAGCGGGTTGTGGAATCCGCCACGCAGGTGGGCGCGCCCCTGAGCTCCGCCCCCGTCGTGCTGATTTGCCTGGCCGACACCGGTGCCTGGAAAACCGCGCCGCAGCAAGTCCAGGAGCTGGTAGCGAAGAAGACACTCTCAGCCCAGAGCGGGCAGGAAATCCTGCGCAGGATTCGCGAGCAGTACGCCTCCTCGCCGGAACTCACTCAGCGCGCCGCGCTCGCTCACGCTTTCATCGCCGTGCACCAGATCCTAATCGCCGCCGCAAATTGCGATCTTTCCGCCTACTGGGTCAGTGCGTTTGACGAACAGAAAATCAAGGCCCACTTCCATATTCCTGACCATTTCCTGGTCGCCGCCCTCATCGGCATCGGCTACGCCGAGAAAACGGTGTCCCCCCTGCCGGAACTTCCCCTGCAATCTCACATCTACGAGGAAACATTCGGCGAAGCGTACGAGAGCAGAGACAGGGATTAGAAGGTCGGAGGTTTATAGCGCCTTCACCCTTTCCATTGCCTGCTCGTAAGTGAGCACCTGCCCGCCGTGTTGTTTCTGATAATCCTCGGCCTCCTGCTTTGAGCGGAACGCCACCAGACTCGGCAGGCAGCGGTCGTACTCGCGCACCGCAACACCTTGCGGCTCGCGCGCGATGGGCGTCGAGTGCATCGTGCAATAGGCTACGTCTCCACCTTCGACGTAAGACGCCGTTCCCGCGGCGATGAAGGTGCCGCTCTTCACATCAGTCGCCCAAGCCTTTTTCGCGGCGCCGGGATGCTCAATCTGATAGTGCATCCCACAGCGGGGGCAGCAGGCGTCCTCGTGGCCCGAGGCTAGCTCCAAACGGTAGATCACACCTGCGTGGAGGTTGCGGTCGCACACGCGGCACAAGTCCGCCCGCGGCCGCGAGACGGATAGGTAGGCCCAAACGCCGAGCGCCGTAATGACGCCAATTGCGGAGAGTGTGATCGCTGCCTCTTTCCATTTCATGACATCACCTGCGTTAGTCCTCAGCCTTCAACTACCGCCCAACGGCGATTGGCAATTCCCTACTCGGTATTCGCCACTCCCGCCCTTAGGGCGGGTTTCACTTCAAAGTGCCACTTCCAGATCGCATAGATCGCTGGGTAGACGATCAGCTCCATGATGAAAGAGGTGAAGATGCCGCCGATCATGGGCGCGGCGATACGCTTCATGACGTCGGCGCCCGAACCCGTGGACCACATGATGGGAAGGAGTCCCAAAAACATGCAGGCCACGGTCATCACCTTGGGGCGGACGCGCTTGACGGCGCCGTGAAGAATCGCATCCTTGAGGCCGCTCCAACTGCCTAGCAGTCCCTTCTTTTTCCATTCCTCATAAGCGAGATCCAGATAGAGCAGCATAAAGACGCCGGTCTCCGCGTCCACTCCCATCAGGGCAATCAATCCCACCCACACCGCGATACTCATATTGTAGCCCAGCCAGTGAAGCAACCATACCGCGCCCACGGCGGAAAATGGCACGGCGAGGAAAACGATCATCGTCTTCACCGCCGACTTGGTATTGAGATAGAGCAGCACGAAAATGATGAAGATAGTGAGCGGCAGGACGAACGTCAACCGTTCCCGAACGCGCTGGAGATATTCGTACTGCCCACTCCACGCCAGACTGTAGCCGGTGGGCAAGTGCGGCTCGACTTTCTCGCGCACCGCACGCCTCGCCTCGTCGACGTAGCTGCCCAGGTCGCGCCCCGCCACATCGACGTAGACATAGCCGGAGAGCAACCCGTTTTCGTCGCGGATCATTCCGGGCCCCTCGACCAAGCGCAGATCCGCGACCTGAGCAATCGGAATTTGTGCGCCGGAGGGTGTCGAGATCAGCACCCGGCTCAGGTGCCCGGGGTCGCTGCGGTAGTCGCGCAGGTAGCGCACGTTCACGGCGTAGCGCTCCCGACCTTCAATGGTGGTGGTGACATTCTCACCTCCCACTGCTGACATGATGGAACCCTCGACGTCGTCGACGGACAATCCGTAACGAGCCAATTCGTCGCGCTTCAGGTTGAAGTCGAGAAAGTAGCCGCCTGTCGTGCGCTCGGCGTAAACGCTGCGCGTGCCCGCAACGTGCGCGAGCGCCTGTTCGATCTCGCGCCCGATTGTCTCGATCTGCCGCAGGTCGGAGCCGTAAATCTTCACGCCCACCGGAGTCCGCACGCCGGTGGTCAGCATGTCAATGCGGTTGCGGATGGGCATCGTCCACGCGTTCGTCGTGCCGGGAATCTTGAGCGCCCGGTCCATCTCTTCAATCAACTCCTCTTGGCTGATGCGATCCGGCCAGAAGCACCGCAAGATCTTCTGCGCCCATTCCGGCGCCCGCTGGGAGTACCACTGCGGCCTCCTGCGCCACCGGTCAGGCGGCTTGAGCACCACGGTGGTTTCCATCATCGAAAGGGGCGCAGGGTCGGTAGAGGTTTCGGCGCGGCCCGCCTTGCCGAAAACGCGCTCGACTTCGGGAAATGTCTTGAGCACTCGGTCCTGAATTTGAAGCAGCCGCTGCGCTTCGGTAATGGAAATCCCCGGCAACGTTGAGGGCATGTAAAGAATCACTCCCTCGTCGAGCGGCGGCATGAACTCCGAACCGAGGCGCTGGAAGACTGGAACGGTGATCGCCACGGTCGCCATGGCGGCGAGAACCACCACCCACTTGAATCGCAAAGCCAGCTCCGCGACGGGGTGATAAATCTTCATCAGGATGCGGCTGATGGGATGTTTCTCTTCGCTGTGAATCTTGCCGACCAGCACGGCGTTGGCAATCCAACTCAGGAAGCGCGGGCGAAATGTATAAGGCTTCATATGCGTGAAGAGCAGGCGCATCGCGGGGTCGAGTGTGATGGCAAGCGCCGCCGCGATGGCCATGGAGAAATTCTTGGTAAAGGCGAGCGGCTTGAACAGCCGTCCTTCCTGCGCTTCGAGAGTGAAGATGGGCATGAAAGAAACGGCGATGACGAGCAGCGAGAAGAAACTGGCCGGGCCGACTTCTTTCACCGCCTCAACAACCACCTCGTGATAGTCCCGCTTGCGACCCTCCGCTTCCCAGAGCTCGAGCTTTTTGTGCGTCTGCTCCACTACCACAATCGCCGCATCCACCATGGCCCCGACGGCGATTGCGATTCCCCCCAGCGACATGATGTTCGAGGTCACGCCGACCGCCTTCATGGGGATAAATGAAATCAGCACGGTGATTGGAATGGTGAGGATAGGGATCAGCGCGCTGGGAATGTGCCAGAGGAATACCAGGATCACTCCACTGACGATCAGCACTTCTTCCATCAAGGTATGCTTGAGCGTGTCGATGGAACGCAGAATCAGTTCCGACCGGTCGTAAGTCGTAACAATCTTCACGCCCGGTGGCAGTGAGGGCTGGATTTCATGCAGCTTCGTTTTCACGCGATCGATAACCTCGAGCGCGTTTTCTCCGGAGCGCATGATCACCACACCGCCCACCACGTCGCCCTGGCCATCGAGGTCCGCGACGCCGCGGCGGATGTCGGGGCCGAGTGTCACCTGGCCGACGTCGCGGACGCGGATCGGCGTGCCGGTCTTCACATCGCCACCAATGACGATCTGCTCCAGATCCTTGAGGGATTGCGCGTAGCCGCGGCCGCGCACCATATATTCGCGCCCGCTGAATTCAACCAGCCGTCCGCCCACGTCGTTGTTGCCATGCCGCACGGCTTCCGTCACCTTTTCGATCGGGATGCGGTAATTCGCGAGCAGGTTGGGATCGACGTTCACTTGGTACTGGCGCACCAAGCCGCCGATGGGCGCCACTTCCGCCACGCCGGGGACACTCTGCAGGTAGTAGCGCAAGTACCAGTCCTGATAGGAACGCAGCGCGTCGAGCGTGTGCCGTCCCGTTGTGTCCACGAGCGCGTATTGAAACACCCAGCCGATGGAGGTGGCGTCGGGGCCGAGTTCGACCTGCACGCCTTGCGGCAGGCGTGGCGTGATCTTGGAGAGATATTCGAGCGCGCGCGAACGCGCCCAGTAAATGTCTGTGCCCTCGTCAAAAATCACGTACACGTAGGAATAGCCAAAGTCGGAGAAGCCGCGAATGTCTTTCACTTTAGGCGCGCCCAGCATCGCCGTGATGATGGGATAGGTCACCTGGTCTTCAATGATGTCGGGGCTGCGGTCCCAGCGCGAGTAGATAATCACCTGCGTGTCCGAGAGGTCGGGGATGGCGTCAAGCGGAACGTTTTTGAGCGACCACCAGCCTCCGAGGCACGCCGCCGCCACAAAGAGGAAGACGACGAATTTGTTTTTCGCGCTGAATTCGATGATGCGATGAATCATGGCTGCCTTCCTTCTTCGCCTTCTGCGGCGGCGCTCTATGAGCGGCGAGTTTTCGTTGGGAATCCCGGAGGGCTCCCCCTACTCGTCGGTCACAGACCGGCGCTACTTCAGTGCTGATGCTCCGTCGGTTTCGTTTCCGCAGGCTTGGGCATAGCGTGCCCTTGGTGATCTTTCGGCTCGGCCTGCGGCGCCGACGGGGCAGGCGCACCGTGCCCCGCGTGGCCGACGGGCTCCATCCCCGCGATTGCCTGGCGCAGGTTGCTCTCGGAATCGATTAGGAAATTGGCGCGTGTGACGACTTTCTCGCCCGCGCGCAGGCCGCTCAAAATCACCGCGTAGTCTCCCGTACCGCCGCCCAGCCGCACTTCGCGCGGCTCGAAGACCCCCTGGCCGCGGTCCACAAAGACGCGCTGGTGCTCGCCGGAATTGAGCACCGCGTCCACCGGAACCGTGAGCTGGCGGCCCAGCGAGCGGTGCAACTCAACATTCACAAACATTTCCGCTTTGAGCTTGAGATCAGGATTGGGAAATTCCAGGCGAATCGGCAGCGTGCGCGTTTCTTCCATCAAGTGAGGGGGGATGAAGGTGATGCGCCCACGCAGTTTCTGGCCAGCCAAGGCGGCGGCCGTCAGCGTCGCCTCCTGACCGACCTCCACCATCGGAATGTCGGGCTCGTAGATGTCGGCGTAAACCCACACTTCGCTGTGGTCGGCGAGTTTGTAGAGCTCGGTGTCCGGGGTGACATATTGGTTCGGGAACGCTTTGCGTTCGATGACGTGACCGGTCGCCGGCGAGTAGCAGGTGATCTCGCGATGGGGTTTGCCGGTCTCGTTGAGTTCGCGCATCTGCTCCTCAGTCAGATCCCAGAGCTCGAGCCGGCGACGCGACGCTTCCAGCAGACTCTTCCCGCTGGCAGCCACTTCCGGGATGGAACTCGACCCCAGCTCGCGGTCGGCTTTCAAAGCCAGCAGATATTCCTGTTCGCTGGCCAGCAATTCGGGACTGTAGAGTGTGAAGAGCGGTTCGCCCTGATGAACATGCTGGAAGGTGTAGTCGACGAAGACTTTCTTAATCCAGCCGCTCACTTTGATGTGGACGTTGGCGATGCGTTCCTCATCGAGCGCCACGCGGCCCGTCGTGCGAAGGGTTGTGGCGAGGGAGCGGTATTGCGCCCGCACGGTCACCACACCCAGCAACTGCTGGCGTGCCGGGCTGATCTGAATCGCGCCGGGAGTCGAGGGAGCGCCCGTAGCCTCCTCCGCGTAAACGGGCACGAGCTTCATGCCGCAGTCGGGCGCGATGCCGGGCTTATCGGAGCGATACCAGGGATGCATGGGATCCTCGTAGTAGAGAATCTTGCGCTCGCCCGGAGTCGCGGCGGGAGCAGCGGCTAGGATCATCGGCATGGCCCACGCCCCAAGCCCTTCGCCCACCGGCCGCCAAACCACGGTCGCAGCGGCGCAAACCGCGGCGAAGGCCGCCAGGGTGGTCAAAGACTTCTTCATTGATGCCTTCATCGTTCACCTCTCATTTTCCTCGGGTGGCGGGTCGCCCGTCAGCTGACGGACGAGACACCCCCTCGTCCCTACCGAACCAATTCCAGCCCAGTCAATTCTTCCAGCCGCGCCAGAGCCTTTTCGTGATTGGCAAGTTGCTGGTGATAGTTAAGTTCGTATTCCAGAATTGTTGTGAAGTTACTGAGCACCGTCTGAAAATCACTCGCGCCGGCCTCGTAGCTCGCCAGTGACGATTCGAGCGCCAGGCGCGACTGCGGCACCAAGCCCTCCGTGTAAAGTTTCATCAGGCGGTCGGCAGCTTCCACCGCCACGAATTCCTGCTTTACCCGGTAGCGCAGGAGGGTCAATTGATTGCCCACGGAGCGCTGCGCCGCTTCCAGATTCAGCGCCGCTTCGCGAATGGCCTGGTCCTGTTTATTGCGCCGGAAAACGGGGAGGCTGGTCGAGAAGGTGAAGCCGTACATGTCCGGCAACCCCGCGCGCTGCATGTAGGTGTAGCCGACGCTGAAGTCCGGCCGAACTTCTTTGTGCGCCAGATTCACGGCGAGCTGGTTGCCTTCGATCATCGCCTGCTGCCGCTTGAGCGCCGGGAAGGTCGACTCCGCCGCCGATTGCAGTTCCGCGGGTGTCTGGACGAGCACGCTTTGCCGGAGTTCGGACGCCGGGCCCACGGGCGTATCGACGGGCAGATCGCGCAGGCTGTTGAGCTGGGCCTCGAGCGTGCGGCGGGTTTGCTCGAGCATCGTCTGGCGCTCGCTGAGTCGAGTGAGTTCCACCTGGGCACGGATGATGTCCTGCTGCACGCCCTTGCCGACCGAGTAGCGAATTTGCGACACCTGGGCAAGCTGTTCGAGGATCTGGCGTTCCTTCGCGAGCGTCGAGAGCGACTGATCGGCAAAGTAGAGATCGACGTAGGCTTGCTTCACCTCCGCGACAACCCGCCGTGAAACCTCATCGATCCCCGTTGCTTCGGCGTCAGCCTCGCGCGCCGCGATTTCGCCGCGCAGACGAGTTTTCCCGGGATAAGGAATCACCTGCTCGGCCATGAACTGCCGCTGGCTTGAGGGATCACCCCGCATCAGCGTGTAGGGCGGCAGGATGTTTCCACCGTAACCCAACGTCAACGTCGGGTCGGACCACGCCTTGGCCTGAGGAACGCGCGCCCGCTTCGCCTCCGCGCCACGCTGCGCCGCCTGGATTTCCGGATTGCGCGTCAGCGCTTCGCGCACGAGTTCCTCGAGCCGCGCGGGCGGCGAATCGGTTTTTGTAGCTCCAGCGAGCGCCATCGTTCGGGCGCCCACCAACAGCGCTGTAATCAGTAACTGTGAGAGAGTTCTGCTCCAACTCATCTTGGTACTCCATCCTTCCGCGCAATGGCGCGTGACTCACGGGCGAGATGCCCGTGCTACTTCGCTCGCGCCGGCACTTCGGTGGGCGACGCGAAACTCGGAGTTGGATGGAATTCTAGACCAGAAGAAGACAGGTTTGTCGAAGAGGAGTAATCGGGGGTAAAACCGGGTGAGCGACCCACCAGTGCCCGGTGGTGTAACGCACAGTTGAGGTGAGTACCGGAAGCGGCGAGTATTCCGCTGCCGGCGAATCCTTGGTGACGTGCTCGGTGGTGACCTTGGTTTGCACCAGCGAGCCGTGCTCGCGAAAGGCGGAAACAAAGCAGCATTCCGGGGAGGTGGTTCTTGAGGGCACCTTCTCTTGTGCAGGCGTGCAACAATCGTGTCCGGCCCTGAGCGGCATGGGAGCACACACGCCCGCCATTCCCGTCAGTTGCAGAACCGACACCATCAGTACGATCTGTCCGAAACACCTCATTAAGTTACGTTCCAGCATTTAGTGTACCCAAAAGCTCTCACGGTGGCAATAGAGCATGCTTACAGCAAATCAAATGCGCAAGCGGTTGCTGTGGTTTGTTCAGAGATTTTGACAACTGGCAGTCAGCCGAGTGATGTCGCCCATCGGACTTATTGACCGCGTGGTTTAGCGTAGCGCGAAGGTACGAATCCGGAGTTC
>Ga0187878_1001343_pt1 | contig 24303 bp, 23 predicted proteins | sample June2016WEW_17_1_FD_132979 | JGI IMG/M metagenome (GOLD analysis project Ga0187878, IMG submission 132979) | Peatland microbial communities from SPRUCE experiment site at the Marcell Experimental Forest, Minnesota, USA - June2016WEW_17_150 | ecosystem: Environmental > Terrestrial > Soil >...
CTCACCGTACCCCCGCTGATCCAGCGCGTAGGCAGCGAAGCCTTTGGCGGCCAGCGATGCGAGGACCGAGCGGTTCAGTCCCGGCACCTGCAGGTCGAAATCCGGGAGGCTGCTCCAGGAGCGGCCGTGCAGGAGCAGAATCGCGCATCGAGGCGTCGTGGGCACGCGCGCCCAGATCGCAAAAGTGTGGCCGTTGACATGGGCGCTGAATCGCTGGAGTGCGGGCGCGTTCTGACTGCGTGCGTACAATACCGCGCAAGCGATCGCGATGACCAGAACCATGGCCCGGCGGCACGCGACACGAGCCCATTTGTGAACCATCCCGCTCATCATATCTTGCCCGACAAGAAGGAATCTGCGCAAGCATGGCAATGGGCATGGCGCGTCCCTCGCGTATCGCATCGGCACTGCGCGCAACCTCATGCCAATGCCTACAAGCCTGCCAGAGGCACATCCTCTCTTGATATTCGCGAACGACGACAGAGAATGTGACTTGCTATGCCGCGCGGAGGATATCATAGGATTGGGTCCCGGCGTGCACGCGGACTTTTGCAGCTGGATATGCCGGCGTTTGGTCCGGATTCCTGGCGAAGGTAATTACAGGCCTGATATCTGCTTCGGCACTAACGAGTAATGATCCAGCTGGAAACTGGGGAAAGAGGTATGTCATCGGATTTGATGAGGCCGGAACACTTCCCTTTCGAAATAACCGCGGGAAAGCATGCGCACCAGGGAGGACGGCAGCAGCCCGTGTCGATGGAATTGCAGCCCAAGGCTCTTGATCCTGCTCACGATCCCCGGGTGCTCGACACTTTGCTGGAGTCCGGCATGACGCGCGAGCGCCTCCTGCCCGGCGATCTCCATCATGGGTGTGCCGCGCTTCCTGGACTCCTCGATCAGCGGAAGCAGATACCCCCCCATGCGGCGGTTCATGTATTCCGAGATCTCATCGTCGCGCCAGCCGGCGAACGCCAGAGTCGGCCCCAACACTCCTCCAAGATTGCTGACAAAATCAGGGATACACAGGATTCCCCTCCCGGTGAGTGTCTTCTCCGTCGGAAGATCGTAAGGGTGATTGGATCCGGCGGAGACAATCCTGCATCGGATCCTCGGTTCGTTGCCCGCGTCGATCGCATTGTGACACGCGCAAGGGCAGAGAATATCCGAGGCTTGCTCCCAGATCTTTTCTCGCGGCATTCGTTCCACTTCCGTGAAGGTAGTGACGAACTTGCTTCCTTCCGCGTGCGCCGCGCGAATCAGGTTCTCTACATTGAGGCCCTTCGGATGTATCAGGGCCCCATGAGAGGTCGAGATGCCCACAACACGCACCGACGCCTCCCGGAACATCCGGGCCAGGGCCGATCCCACCTTGCCGAATCCTTCGATCACGGCACTGCTGCCGGAGAACGGGAGCCCGATGGCGTTCGCGGCATGCTTTGCGGCGGCAAACACGGTCATCGCGGTGAAGTAACCTGAACGGCCCTGGCGCAATTGTCGATAAAAAACGGGCACATCAAGATCCGTGAGCATACGCCGTACCATTTCGTTGTCTGTCCCCATGTCCGCCGCGGGAAGGAATGCCTGTTGCCTGAGAAATGGGAGGATGGCTTTCCCGAAGGTTTTCAAGATTTCGAGTCGTGTCTCCCAGGGAGCGTCGGGGTCGGAGCGAACGCCGGCTTTGGCGCCTCCTTGCGGTAATCCCAGGATTCCGAACTTGAGGGTCATGCCCTCGGCGAGCCATCGGACCTCGTCTTCCTCGACATCGGGTGCCATGCGAATGCCGCCGCGGGATGTGCCCCGGTAGCTGGAGTGGATCACCAGGATGCCGAACAGTTTGCCGCCCCGATGGACGCGGCAGATGACCTGGTCGCCATTGTTCATGACCTCAGTGTTCATGATTCTTCCCATCCTGCAATCGTTCCGATTGCTGTTCCCTGGGCAATAGCACGACCGCCTTCTTCTTCCCACCGCCCGATAACTCAATACGATCCACGAAAACGACTTCCGCCGTGGCATCCCCTGGGAAATGGCGGTGGAAGGCCGCGGCGATGCGCCGGCCGCAGGCCTCGCGTTCCCCTGGATCCGGCACGACCAGATTAAGGCGGAAGTGGCTCGGGGTGATCTGCACCATCTGGTACTCACGCAGCGCAGGCTCAGCCGTGAAGATAATGTAGGAATGGCTGGGATCCACGATCCTGCCGGATGGCAGCCGGATAAAATCATGAGCGGTACCTTCCTGGAGCAGGAGCCGGGGCAAGGTCCGGCCGCAGCGGCACGGTTCCGTCAGCATAACCGCCAAATCGCCGAGGCGATAGTTGAGCAAAACCATGGCGCGATTCACGAGGTTGGAAACGACCACCTCGCCAACTTCGCCCTCAGGGAGCGTGTCTCCGTCCTTTCCAATGATGCGCACCGGGTAAAGATCGATGTTGATATGGTAGCCCTGATGCTCGCTGCATTCAAATCCGATCTTGAGCGCCTCGCAGGCCTGGTACGCGCTGAACACCGGGATTTTGAAATGCGTCAGAATCAACTGCCGCATCCGCGCGGAAATTCCGTCCGAGTGGTAGCAGACGACTCGCGGACGATGAAAGGAGGCTCCCGTAGCATGCAAATGATCAAACAAGCTTTCGATGCCGGACCCGTAACCTTGAATCACATCCGGCGCAAACTCATTCAGTCGAGGCAGGTAGGCAGCCGGGGATTCGAGCGAGTCGATGTAAAGACGCTGGATCTGCATTCGGGAAGGGAAAAGGGCATGCTGGCGCAGAAACTGTTGCACCCGCGGCGTGGAACTGACCGCGATGGAAGGGGAGTAGACGATGACGGCCTCGCGGTAGCCATGGCGCTTTCCGATCGCGGCGGTAACCATGCCGCGTTCACGTTCCGCATGGGCCGCGTTCCGGAAGAGGCTCCCGGGATCGGCATAGATCGTCCGTCTCAGACCGCTGCTCCCGGAGGTTTCCAGCCCCAGGCAGCGCTGTAAAGACATGGTTTCAGAGACAAATTGCTCCGGGTGTGAGCGGATCCAATCGGGTCCGAGCAAGCGCAACCGGGCCAGATCTGATACCGTTCGAAAATCACCAGGATGCAGGCCCAGCTCTGCCAGCGTCCGGCGATAGTAGGGCACATGGCGAGAAGCATAGGCAACCATTCTGCGCACGGATCGATCACGATCCTCGGCAATGGATGCAGGGGCCCGGAAGGGATATTGCGCCTGGCCGCGCATATGGCATGCGAGGTAGCAGCTCCAATACAGGCGGGTCAGCAGCGACATATAATCTCCCGGGAAAAACAATGCCGGCGCATCCGCGTCGCCATCATCCCTTGACGGCTTTCACGGCTATGAAATTGCCGGTGCGAAAACGGGTCGCCCAATCTGCCAGCCGTTCGAATCGCATCAGAATCCGGCATAACCGCGCCCGGGTCTGGGGCTTGCCACGCCGGTCGGCCCAGCGCGCCAACGGGACAACCAGAACGCGGGGGCAATGGGAAACTGTCGAGGTCTCCAGCAGATCGAACCCGGCCTCGATCAGCATTCCTTGCAGACCCTTCGCATCGCAGGTATATCCCACATAGTAAGGGACAATCCCCAACCGGTTCAGAAACCGGAAAGGGAGCCACTGGCGCAGACGAATGAGCGGATTGGCGAGGTTGTCGAGGGTCAAAATCAGCAAGCCGCCCGGGCACATCACCCGGGCGATCTCGTGCAAACCCCTGATCAGATCTTCACGGGCAACGAAATGATCCAAAGTGGAGATCGAGATCACGCCATCGAAGGTTGCGGCTCCAAAGGGAAGCTGACGAACATCGGCCGCAAGACTGCGCAGGCCATTCGATCGGGATCCGGCCACGGCTGCCACATGGGAGGAGCAATCCATCCCGAACACCTGTCGTGCGCAGCCTTGCAGACAGGAGGAAAGCCCGTCTCCCATCGCTTCTTCATACAGATCGGTCTTGAGCAAACGATCTTTCGGCGTGCCGGACCACCACCGCGAGATGAGAGCTCCGTGCACGGCATCGCAGTAGGCGCGCCACGTCGGCTGTGGATGTCGCCGAAGGTCCTCAAACACCTCGTTCCAGTATTCGTGTGTGCTCTCCAATCCTTCCATCCCGTGAATCAAACAAGCAAATTACTATCTGTTCCCGAATCACACGCCATCGGAACAGCGCAGCTCTCTTGCGCGCGGAGAATATCCGTATTCATCCGCATTCCCCAAGCAAAAACCAAAGCCGCTAGTGCACAACGCGGATTCCGTCCCAGCCTTTCTCGAGCCTTGGGCATGAGGCGCATATCATGGTAGCGGCCTTGCACCGGCTGATACGGCATCGCACCCGCCTGCCGGAGAGCGCGAGTGAGATTCGCTCCATTCGCTGGCTCGTGAGTCCCTTGATCAACACGACATCGCCGGGCTGAAGCAGGTCCCGAAGAAGTGCGGCCGCCGCGCTGCATCCACTCCCGCATTCAATGAATCAACGACAGGAATTTTCCTTGGGGTGTGGGGGCGATACTGTCCACGAACTCCACCTTCGCATGGAGGTTGTCCCCGAACAATTCCCGGCAGCGGACCGTCACATGACGTGCCATCGCATCCCGATCCGCGTTGGTACCTGACACGATGCGGAAAGTAATGTCCCCGGGGGCAGGATGCAGAAACTGAAGCTGCATGATCTTGCCCAGCGGGTCCCACGCCAGCTTGCGGAACACCAGTTCCGACATCCGGCGGCCATCCCCCAGGGTAATGACCTGACTGGTTCTTCCCATCAGTTGTTTCAGGAGTGGCAGTGTCCGGCCGCAGGGGCAGGATCCGGCAGCAAGAACGCCCAGATCCCCCAATCGGTAATTGAGCAGAACCATCCCGCGGTTAATCAGGTTGCTGACCACAATTTCGCCCATCTCGCCCGGTGGCAGGGCGTGTCCCTGCTCGTCGAGGATGCGTATCGGGTAGAGATCCACGTTCAGGTGATACCCATTCCGGTTCTCGCATTCAAAGCCGATACGTCCCGCTTCCACCGATTGGTAGCTCGACCAGATCGTGCATCCGAACTTGCGCTCGATCCAGGTGCGCGCCCCCGGCAGCATGCCGTCTCCGCCGTAGACCCAGACTCGCGGCAGCGCCGAAGTCAGCCGGCGATCGGCCAGATGACGGAAGAACAGGTCAGCGAAGGAACCGTAAGAAAAAACGACGTCGGGTCGGAAGGCGTTCAGCCTATCAATTACCTGGTCGTACGTCGCGTCGGCCCGAAAAAAATGGCGCTCGGCCAGAAGGCTTGAGGCTACCGTGCGGGCGTTCCAGTCAAGCCGTGTCGTTCGCGTCGCAGACACCGGCGGCATAAAGTACAGCTGGCACTGGCAGCCGAACTTCCCTGACATCCTGCTCCAAATCGGCCGGTCACGCTCGCAATAGGCAAGTTCCCGCAGCAGCGTTTCCGGATCTTGATAGCAGATCCTGCATACGCCGGAGGCAGTCCCCGCGCTTCGGAAAAACGCCAGGTGCGCCTTATCGTAGCAAGTTGAGAGAAACTGGTCTGCCTGGGTACTCACGGTCAGGCTGTCAATCAGCGGCAACCGGGCCAAGTCATCAAAGTCCCGGATGTCGTCTGGGCGCAGTCGGAGTTCATCGAAGGTACGGCGATAAAACGGCACGGTTGCATAGGCGTGAGCCACCATGGCCTGTATGCGTCGGCGCTGGGCCCGCACGATCCACTCCTCCGGCCATTCGGGCAGCGTGCGTTGCACCATGGCCAGCGTTCCGATGCGCAGGGTATTGTAAGCACGACGCCACCAATTCAATCTGAATCCTCCCCCGTCACAAGATGGGCCAGGAGCATGGCCGGAGTGTGCGCAAGATCGATGCCCTGGCACAGCCTTGCACTGGTAAAGCGCTTCCGCGCGCCCAAGGCACTTTGGATGTTACGTCGCGGAAAGCGGCGCTGAGGGCACCCACTCCATTTCGGCAGGATTCGGAGCAAAGCCAAAGCGCTCATAAATGGGACGGCCGTCCGCAGTGGCATGGAGCCAGACTTTGCCAAACCCTTGAGACTTTGCGTACTCAGTGATTGCGCCGAGTAGCTTGGATGCGATACCCCCGCGGCGACAGGCCGGCACTGTGTACATGTTGAGCAAGTAAGCCTCGCGCCCGGAAAGATTGCCCAGGTGCGGCGGCCGGCAGAAGATAGCCAGAGTGCCTGCGGCGACCACCGCCCCGTCTGCAACGGCAACCCATGACTTGGCTTGGCCATTGGTTACGGCTTGTGCAAAGAAGGCTTGCGTAGCCTCGCGCAGAGCGGGGGCAGCATCCGAGCTGGCGATTTCGCCAACCTCGGCAAAGAGTTGCATGCGCAACGCTACCAGTTGCTCAACGTCGTCGGCAGTGGCTTCGCGAATGATCATTTCTCTGACGTCCAATGCTCCGGTTCAGCGGCGGCGCGCCAGCACCGTCTGCTGGAACCGGTTGTTAGGCCTCATGGCGCTTGGCGATGCTCGCCACCACGATGGCGAACAGTAATGAACCTACTGTGCCAACAAACCAGGTGCCCAGGATTGTCAAGAGCAGAGTCATGCCAAGGAAGTATGTCCCTGGCACCCTGAAATAGAAATATGAGTATGCGAGTGTGAACGCCCCGAAAAGCAAGCCGGCAAGGCAAACGGTCGATTCACCAAATCGGAACGTCTGGCCAAAAGAGAGGCTGGGATTGCGCTTGAATTCGTATCTTAACCGGACAGCCAACACGATCGGGACTGGAACCATCGCAATCAGCCATGGGAAGGTACTGATCGCGCCAGGATGAATCGGATTCCCGATAACGAAGAACAACGCCAGCAGGACGGCGAGAAACAAAGCATGCACGAGTGTGTGCTTCAGCATCACGAATCTCCTTATGATCGAGTAAGTAGGCTTAACGCTCTTCCGATCAGCGGCGGCGCGCAGCGCCCGCCTCTGCATCGGCTTGCTAGGCCGTCTCCTTGCCATACCTGCGCATGATCTGGCGAATGGGCTCGTTGTCTGCGAACACCTGCCAGACGGCGACGTGCCCGCTAGCCACGACTGCCCGCCAAGCCCCCGGGGTGCTCCACCGATCAGCAGGGTCCAGGTTGCCATCAGGGGAGTAAGTGCCACGCGCCGTGCCGACGACGATGACGACCGGACCATCAGCAACGGCTTCCTGTACTTCGATCGTGTAGTCGGGAACCATGGAGAAATAGCCAAGCCAACCTGAACGCATCGTCTCCCGGCCGCGGTATTGTGCCCCGCCGGAGTCCACGAACAGGTGATCGTCAGTCATGAGTCGACACAGCATCTCGACGTCACGGCGGTTGATCGCGTTTATGAATGCCAAGACAACCTCCGTGCTCGTCATGCTGCCTCCCTCGTGGTTGATCGGCCTAACGCCAGGGCTCACAGCGGCGCGGCTTTCTCGCGTCCGCTGGAGCGCGTTAGACTGTGATGCATGCCCAGACAGGAATCAATGTTCAGTCAAGCTGCAGGAGACGCGCCGCATGAAAGACAGTTAGAATCTCGTCGTCCCCGCCCTCAGGCGATACACGATACGCTGACTGCATTGTACAACCCCCCGCAAAGAATCATCATCGAATTCAGGAACCACACGTCCGGAAAGGGGAAAAGTATCGAGGCGTTCTACTGCAGCCAGGATCCGTTCGACGAGGAGCGCAGCGTGGCGAACAAAGTCGCGAGCAACGTACACACGAATGGCCTCAACATCTTCAATGGCTTGCAGAGTCCAAACGAGGGTTCTCACGTGGTGAGGCGCCGCTTCGCTTCCTCATGCGAGATTATCTTCCCAGCCCCGGCGTCTTCCATGCCCCGTTCCACTTTGGCCAGGAAAAACAAGCGCTCCATCGCATCTTTGATGGTGGCGTCGGACGGAAGCTTTTCAGCGGCCTCCAAGACCTTGCCCTTTGTTGTAGTTATCGCCATTCTGCGTCTCTCCGGCGCTTCGAGCCTAAAGGCTCTTTGGATGCTCCAATTCTATGTCGGGCATCCAGGCCATTCAAGCAATCTCCGTCAGTCTAACGAATAAGATTTTTTCCGGAGTCTCTCGCCGGAATGCCGATTGGCAGAGTAGATCAAGAGACTCCAAAAAGACACTGTTGAACAAAGCCGCTTGCCGATTATGGGGATTCTATCACGGAATGGCCGGGGCAGGTCCAAACATGTCAGACTGGAGATGATGAGGGGATCGGTGCCGGATCTGGGCAAGTGCCTGAATGCCGTGAGGATAAGCTTCGGGCAAGCCCCCCAGGATCACACTTAGCCGTACCTGTTGTCGAAAAGATGCTTGAATTTGGTTGTCGTGGCCGTGTGAATCTGTATATTCATGGAACTTAGCTCGCTTCGCTCGCAAACTTTAGGGGACGAGGGGCAAAGGAACAAAGGGGAAAAACCAGTTTTTGGCCTTTTACCCCTTTGTCCCTTGGCCCCTGTAATCGACCACGCCTAGAAGGCGTGGCTTTGGCCTGCTCCGCACAGCGGAGCGAACCGCGGGGATTTAAACCACGAAGACCTCAAAGACCTCAAAGTATCTTCTTTGAGGTCTTCGTGGTCTTCGCGGTTCAGTTTTTCTGGCCAGGCGAAATCACGATACGGCTCGCCGGAACGGCAGAGCCTGTCAGGGTCGCACGGCCAGAGGCCGTGGATTTAGCTCGTCTTAACCTCACCGTTGCACGGCAGCCCATTGCGAGGAGCGGCATGAACAGCGATGCAGACTTCCGAAACAATAGGATGAAATGGATTCTTCCTTACGTCGCCACACTGCTGGCGATGATGACGCTGCAGATGTCCAGCAACGGTTTCGCGCCGCTTTTGCCAGCCATCCAGAAGGAATTCGGCATCAGCTACTCCCAGATGGGATTGTTCACGGGGATGTACGGGCTGATGGGACTGATTTTGAGCGTGCCGGCCGGCATGGCGGCCAAGCGCTTTGGGGAAAAGAGAGTTCTGGCACTGGGACTGGTGGGTGTTGCGCTGGGATTGTTTCTGTTGAGCACGGCTCCAACCTTCGGCGTGGCCCTTGGCAGCCGTGCCGCATGGCTGGTCGGTTATCGCTTTGCCTTCATCTGTGTCATGACCGCCATTGCTCTGACGTGCCCGCCTTCGCTCCGGAACCGATCCATGGGGATACTCGGCGCCATGCAGGCGCTCGCATCGGTCGTGGGAGCGCCATTCGGCAGTGCCGGCGGCCGGGCGCCGATTCGGGAATTCTCAGCCTGCGGCGGCTGGTCCACCCGCATCCAATCCTCGCGGCGCATTCAAAACGCCGAGAGTATGGATGCTGGCGGCGCTCATGGGAATGTGCGGCACCGGCAGCTTCAGCGCGACCTTTTTTGTGCCTTCCGCGGTGAATTCCATCTTCCGCCTGGATGCGCTGTCGGCCGCCTACATCATCAGCACCGGCTTCACAGCCGCTATTTTCGCAAATCTGCTCCTTGGCTATCTCAACGATCATTTCAACCGGTGGAATGTCATGAGCGGGGCGATCGCCATTATGATTCCCGCTTCCTTTGCCTTGACGACCACGAATCTGCTGCTGTTCCGGGTAGCGGCCGCAGTGGTGCTGGCGGTGGGATTGGCGACCTGTAATCAAGTGTACGCCATCGCCGGCGATGTTTTGCGCGGGAGCGAAACCGGTAACGTGATGGGCATCATTGGTCTGGGAGGCGGCATATTCGGGTACGTCGGACCGCAAGCCCTCGGCCTTTTGCGCGACTGGACCGGCGGCTTTTCGGCTGGTTGGTACCTGCTGACGGGCGTGGCGGCGCTGGCCACAATCGAAATCCTGTATCTCCGGCAAACCGGTGTCCGCCAGCCGATCGCCGCGCGTGCCGGTGCCTGAAAGTAATTAGTCACAGAATTTTTGAGAGGGAGTTACTTATGACTCGTTTCCATGGAATGGCGTTGCTGCTTGCCAGCCTCATCTGCCTTGCCGGTGTTTCGAATGCCCAGACGGTATGCGGCAAATCCTTAAGCACCATCGACTGTGTCGCAGCCCAGCTCGAGATCCAGAATCTGGTGGCGCAGATGCTTATATACTATGACCATCAGGATTACGATCACATGATGGCGTTGTTCACCGAAGACGCTTATTACTCCAGTCCGACCCGCGGCGATCACAAGGGACGCGCTGACATCAGAAAGGCGATGGCAGACCGCCCTGCGACGCGGCTCACCCGGCACATCGTCTCCAACCTCGTTCTGAACGTGCTCGACGCCACCAATGCCGAGGGCTCCTCCTATGTTACCGGATACCTCAGCGATCAGGGTTGGCCGTTCAAGAAGGAGGTCCCGCAGGAAGGCCCTCCGGCAGTCGGCGACTATCGTTTCAAGTTCAAGAAAGTCGGCGGAGCATGGAAAATCTCGGAGAAAATCACCCAACCGGTTTTTTCCGGCATCATCCTGAAGTAACTCCGCAAGAATCGTAGGCTCCTGTCGGCAAAACTCAAATTCTGAGTGAGCTGTGGACTCAGAGGGTTTAGAATCTCAATCGGGGTTTTAATTCGGTTGGGGTAAACCACCGTCTCTGGCGGTGAGACTCGAAAAAGCTATGCTGCCCGTGCGAGATAGAGAACTTAAATTGGCGTTGGATCATGCGAGTGTTCGGATGGTTCCGAGAAGGCGCCCTGAAGGGGCGCAACAGCAAAGCCCAGGGCGTGAGCCCTGGGAACAAGGGCAGTGCTCGATAGAGCCCTGAAAGGGCGAAGCAGCCTGCGCCGCCCCTTCAGGGCTGTTGTATGTGGGCGCACATTCCCAGGGCTTACGCCCTGGGCTGATCTGCGCCGCCCTTTCAGGGCTCGCAACGCGCTTGCCTCCCTCCGGGAGGCTTCCTGAGGCCACCCGCTCTGCGGGCGGAGTTTCACTTGTAGGTCCGGACTCTTGCGGGGAAAAAGCCTATGGCGGGCACGAGAGGTGACAAAACAGTTCTGAGATCCCTCGGACTGGGCGGCTTTCTGGGCGGCGGCGCCGAGGGGATGGTAGATGTCAAGGATGGCAAGATCCTCAGAGTCAGGCCATTTCGCTTCGACTGGAAATACGACAGATCCAAGGTAAACACCTGGAAGTTCGAGAAGAACGGCAAGAGCCTCGGCCCAAAATGGAAATCGCTCCCCTCTCCCTATTCCTTGGCCTACAAGAAGCGTGTTTATTCACCCAACCGGATCAAGTACCCGCTGATAAGGGTCGATAGGCAACCCGACGGAGAACGTAACCCGCGGAATCGTGGCAAGAGCAAGTATCGACGGATCTCTTGGGATGATGCGACCACGATCGTCGCCAATGAAATCAAGCGCATTCACACGAAGTACGGGCCGACTGCCATTCTCCTGCAAGGGGACGGGCACGGCGAGTGCAAGACCGCGAACATGCCCCATGGCCAGGCGGGAATCCTGCTCGACCATATGGGCGGCTTTACGCTCCAGGTCCGCAACCCGGACAGCTGGGAGGGCTGGTATTGGGGAGCCAAGCACGTATGGGGTCAGGGCGCTCAGGGAATGTATTGGCCCGCCCGCAACATCGTCAAGGACTCAACGGAAAACTCCGAAATGGTGCTGTTCTGGGGATGTGACCCGGAGACTACCCCATGGGGCTTTGTCGGCCAATTTGCCAGCCGGCTGATGTATTTCTGGAAGGAAATCGGAATCCGGCAGATCTATATCTGCCCGGATCTGAATTACGGCGCGGCGGTTCACGCCGACAAGTGGATTCCGGTCCTGCCCAACACGGATGCCGCATTACAGCTGGCAATCGCCCATGTCTGGCTTACCGAGGGCACCTACGACAAAAAATACGTCGCTACCCATGTTACGGGCTTCGATCGGTTCGCGGATTATGTACTCGGCAAGGAAGACGGGGTGCCCAAAAATCCGGAGTGGGCCTCCGCCAAGTGCGGCGTGCCCGAGTGGACGATCAAGGCCCTGGCCAGAGAATTTGCGAAGAAGAGGACCTCCATCGCCCATTATTTCGGCGGCGGGATGATTCGTGGCCCATATGCCCACGAGGCAGGGCGGCTGGAAGTCTGTCTGTTGGGCATGCAGGGGCTCGGCAAGCCCGGTGTCCACCAGCATCAGATCACCTACTTCGGCATGCCCCGGATGGATGGTCTGAAAGGAAGCATCTGGAACCCCGGAGATTGTCGAAAGACTATCTCTCCCGGTGCTAACTTCGATTGCCAATTGGCAGGAATCGACCTTGCCCAAGACTCTGGTCAGCGCACACATCAAATCCCAGGAACCTTTGAAGTTTAGCGGGGTCGGCGCCATCGAAGCCCCCCTGGCCAATCAATTCAAGGAGTACACCTTCCCTCGGGAGGGTGCGCCCCGGATTCACATGATTTGGTCGGACAGTCCATGCCGCATCGCCTGCTGGAACGGCGGCAACGAGACTGAAGACGTGCTGCGCAGTCCGCAGGTCGAATGTATCGTGGTTCAGCATCCGTGGCTGGAGAACGATTGTCTTTTTGCGGACCTCATCCTGCCGGCGAACACCCACATGGAAGTGGACGACATTGTCACCAACATCCGCGAAGGAGGGCAATTCGCCGATGTCATGCTCTGTGAAAAGGCCGTTGAGCCGATCGGAGAATCGAAGAGCGACTACGAGATCGTGATCGAAGTCGCCAGGAAACTCGGATATGAGGAGCAGGTTTCTGAAAATCTGAGTACTGAGGATATCCAGAAAAAAGTATTCGGTTACATGGATCTTGAGAGGTGGATGACCTGGGAGGATTTTCAGGACAAGAAATATTACCTCTACCAGGTCGCTCCGGATTGGGAGCAGGATTCGCCCGGGTTCAGAAACTTCTACGAGAACCCAGAGATGTATCCTCTGGGAACCCCATCCAAAAAGCTCGAGTTCTATTCCGAAAGACTCGCCAGGCATTTTCCAAACGACAGCGAGAGGCCGCCGAGCCCTCAGTGGATCGAAAAAGGGGAAACGCATGATGAGAGGCTCTCGAGCCAGCGGGCCCAAGAATACCCGCTGCTCCTGATGTCGAACCACGGCCGCTGGAGAGTCCATGCCCAGTGTGACGACATCACCTGGACCAGAGAGGCTCCGACCTGTAAAGTGGCCGGCCCGGATGGATATAAGTATGAACCCGTTTGGATTCATGCCTCGGAGGCGGAGAAGAGAGGCATCAAGTCCGGAGATATCGTCAAGGTGTTCAATGAACGAGGCATCGTACTCGGCGGCGCTTACGTGACCGAGCGGATTCGGCCCGATGTTGCCTATATGGATCACGGCGCGCGCATCGATCCGATCATTCCGGGAAAAGTCGATCGCGGCGGTTCCATCAATACCATCGCTCCGTTGAAGACCACATCCAAGAACTGCGTGGGGCAGGCCACCAGCGGGTATCTGGTGCAAGTGGCAAAAGTCACCGGGGAAGAGTGGGATCGGTGGAGGAAGGAAAATCCCTCCGCCTTTCAAAGGCCGTACGATCCCGGTGCCGGGCTGCGGTTCGAAGCCTGGATAGAAAAAGAGGAGTCTTCGAGATGAAAGCTTTTGTCGTGGATCTTTCTATTTGCAACGGCTGTTACTGCTGCCAGATCGCCTGTAAGGACGAGCACGTTGCCAATGATTGGACTCCCTACGCCAGGCCACAGCCGGATCACGGCCAGTTCTGGATCAAGGTTGATGAGCGCGTCAGGGGAACCGTACCGAAAGTCAAGGTATCCTATTTTCCTCAGCTGTGCAGGCACTGCAGCGATGCCGCATGTATTGCCGTGTGCAAACCGAACGCGATCTACAGACGGGAGGATGGTCTCGTCATCATCGATCCGCTGAAATGCACCGGCTGCAAGCTTTGCCCGGATGCATGTTCCTATGACAGAATTTATTTCAACGACAGTTTGAATATTGCTCAAAAATGCACCGGCTGCGCACATCTGCTGGACGACGGCTGGGACCTCCCCCGGTGTGTCGACGCCTGCCCCACGGACGCCCTGCGATTCGGAGACGAATCCGAGTTACGGGATCTGATCCGCAAGGAGGAGGCGATCAAACCGGTGTGCGGCCCCGGCTTGGTACACTATCTGAATCTACCTGAGAAATTCGTCGCCGGCACGGTTTATGATCCGATTGAGAAGGAGGTCATCATCGGCGCCGCCTGCATCCTCGAGGACAAGGTCAGCGGCTCGATCCTGACGGCTGAAACCGATAGCTTCGGCGACTTCTGGTTCCATGGCGTAGGCGATGGGCCCTGCGCTCTGACCATCAAAAAGAATCAAAACGTCAAAGTCATAGAAGATATCCGCACCAGAGAAGACATCAATCTTGGAGACATCCCCATGCCTGTTTCAGCCCAGAGATTTCGGGGACAGTCACCACACCCCCCAAACTCTCAGAGCCAAGATTGACGTGGAACATTTCCGAAACGTCTGGGGATTGTGGCGACTGTCCCCGAAATCTTGCGGCTGAGCATGAAAATGACGTATCCTTGTCGCATGCTTGATTGGATAAATTGCACTGCCGTGGAACGAGAGCCGGGGAAAATCAGCGGTGCATGGGCGTTTAGGGGCACGCGCGTGCCTGTAAAGGCGCTCTTCGAAAACCTCGAGGATGGCGCTTCCGTGGATGCTTTTCTGGAATGGTTTCCCGGGGTAACCCGCGAACAGGTCCAGGCAGTGCTCGAGTGCGCCCAACGCAGCCTGATCGAAGTCTGAGCTCAAAAGAATGTTCGGGCAAAGGTATGCGAATTCTCTTGGATCATGGCACCCCCGCACCCCTCCGTCGAGAATTGCCCGGTCATATGGTATCTACAGTTTATGAATTGGGCTGGGCAGATCTTGATAACGGCACCTTGCTCACAGTCGCCGATGGATCCTTTGATATCTTCATCACCACAGACCAAAACCTTCGTTATCAGCAAAACATTGCTGGAAGAAAGCTTGCCATTATGGTGCTGCCAACAACAAGTTGGCCGAAAATACAACGCCATCTGCCGGCCATAATCGCAGCAGTTGAGGCCATGCAACCGGGCAATATTCATGAGCTTGTGTTCGGAGACTAGTGCCTGCAGGATGCCGTCACCATTTTAGGTATTGTTGGGGAAAATCGGAAACCAATCACATGTCGCCCGGCGTACGTTCCAAATGTACGGTTTCACCGTTATACGTCCACTTGACCGGCGCATGGTGGCGTAAGTTCTCCGCGCGTATAGATTCTTTATCCGTGACTTCTTTGCATTTTGCAAAGAAGTTTCGGTGAAAGCTGAGTATTGAAAGCTGATCGCTCAAAGCGCGCTGCGTATTCATCTCCCATGCTTGGTTGCGGCCAAAGGCTGCGGTAGTCGGAATAAGCTGCAGATCGTGTCAAAGGTCAAGGGGTCTCCCTTTTCAAAATGACCCACTACCCATTTTCCCTCGGAGTTGTCATGGCAACGTGGTTGTGACATGACAACAGGAAACGATGAAGGTAATGCGATCCTGTCGACGTTTGATAAAGCGCGGCGGACGGAGCGAGGGCTCGCGATGCAAGCCCCAGGAGGAACACCCGTGAATCGAATTTTCCCCTTGATTGATCGACCGAAACAGCCGCGGACAGCCGCGCGGCTCATCTGCGCTATGGGATTTCTGGTAGGAGTTTTCTGCCTCGTTGCTGCTGCACGGATCGGTCCGAACGGCCAAACCGGGGGAAAGCCCGACAAAGCTGGTCAGCTCAGGCAGGAGGCGGAGGCGCGCTACCGGCAATGGCTGAAAGAGGATGTAGCGTACATCATAACGGATGAGGAGCGAGCCGCCTTCCAGCGCCTGCAAACAAACGAAGAACGCGAGCAGTTCATAATACAGTTCTGGCAGCGGCGAAACCCCACCCCGCAAGATCCCGGAAACAAATTCAAAGAAGAACACTATCGCCGTCTCGCCTATACCAACGAACACTTCGCGTCCAGCGTCCCCGGCTGGGCGACGGATCGTGGCCGCATCTACATCCTTTATGGACCGCCTGATAAGGTCGAAGATAGCTTCAACCTCCAGCGCTGGCATTACCGCCACATTGACGGGATTGGCGATGATATCGTATTCGAATTCGTCCACCCGAACTACTCAAATGAATTCCGTCTTGTAGTGCCGCCGGACAAGGGACCGGTGAAGAAGCAGCGTGTGAGCGGTACAGCATAGAGCAGGCGTCCAGATCGGAGCTATAAAGATCGGACCGAGCTTTATGTTAGCCTTCGCCTGTGTCTGGTGGCAGGGTCTCACAAAAAAGCCCGGAAGCACAGTGGCCTCATCAAAAGGTTGCAGGACGGCATTCCGATTTCGCAGGCAGTAGCCTGTGCTGGGATTCGGGCATGAACAGATCTAACCGTCCGTATTGGATATGAGCAATTATTTTTTTCAGTGCTCGAAAGCACGCAGTATCAGCCAATTTCAAAACTTGTTGATATCACTTCCTTGCCTAAAACGGATGCCCTTGGCGCAGTTTCATTTGCCAAGAAAGCTCAGTGGACGAGTAGTGGCGTAACCGGAAACTATCACGTGGTCCAGAAACAGGAATTTCGGGGGCAGTCACCACAATCCCCAAACTCCCAGGGCCAAGATTGATGTGGAACATTTCCGAAAAGTTTGCGGATTGTGGTGACCCCAGGGCCCCGGCTTCGACGGGGGGGCCGGCGAAAACAGAGAAGCCCGGATGGATCCAGTAGAGAGCGGCAGCAGAAATGGGGGGTGGTCATCGGCTCACCGCGCAGCTCCTTGGATCCCGCACGGAGCGATCCAGCAATTTCTCTCGCGTGCCCTGAGGGGCGGGGACTACTCGACGCGCAACGCTTCCGTCGTGGAAAGCCGCAATGCGCGTTTCGCGGGGATCCATGAAGCTATTGCAACAACCAAAATCATCACGAGCGCCGCGCCCACCAGCGACCCTGCGTCACCAGGAGTGATACCGTAAAGTTGGCTTTGAAGGAACTTTGACAACCAGCGTCCGACAAGACATCTGCCAGCCGATCCGAGGGCGGCGGCGGTCACGGTTTCACGAACCACAACCCAGAGAATGTGGTGGGACTGTGCACCGACAGCCTTGCGGATGGCAATCTCACGCGTTCGGCGTGCAACGACGAACGCGACAATACCAAACAAGCCGCTCGCGGTGATGCCAAGTCCGGCGACCGTGAATAAGCTCAGAATCAGCGCCGCAAAAGATCGAGCCTTAACCGTCCCAGCCAGCCTGTCAGCGAGCAAACCGGCCTCGGTGACAACGGCATCGGCATTCACGACCGCAATCGCATGTCGTGCCGCCGCCCCGAACCCGGTGGACCGTTCCCGCAGGCGCAGGAGATAGTTAACGGGCAGGAAAGCACTTGGTTCTTCTATCGGCTGATAGAGTCTCGGTCCCGGTTTCCTATCCAAGGACCTGTCATAGTTGTCTTGCACGACCCCGACGATCTGCATGATCGAGCCGCTATCCGCCTCACCCACCTGTCCTATTGCGGATTCCACTGGTGCTGTGGGCCATAACCATTGGACCATCGCTTCGTTAACTACCACCGCGTTCCATCCGTGGTCGTTTGGCCCTAACAATCGGCCCGCACGGAGTCTGGCGCCTACTGCCTCGAAGAAGCCAAATGTAACCTGGCTGGGATTTAGCAGGAAGGTGCGTCCGGCCACCCGGATAGCTGGTCCTCCCATTACGCTATTGTTGTCAAGCAGTGGAGCAGCCATTGCTCCGGCATTAGTTACGCCTCGAATCCTCTTGAGCTGTTCAACAGTCGCGTTGATCTCTTCGGCGAGGCGCGGGGCGAGTTCGCCGCGGGGGTACGATACCGAGACGAGCCCCACGTTTCCTGAGAATCCGGTGTCTTGAGACCATAGGTTGACATAGGAGCGTACAAGCTGCGTGCCGCCCACAAGAAGCACCATGGCTATGGCGCTCTGGCTAGCCGCCACAAAAACGGAGCAATTTCACCTTGCGAGCTTCCGAAGCCAGCGACCGGCTAACCATAGACGAAAGCATCGTCCGCCAAGCGCCCCACGCCGGTATTGTGTTGGCAAACACGATGCCCGCTCCAAGCAAGCCCGCGAACACGACTACGCGTAGCGTTACCGTGGGTTGTCCGAGTGCAACGAACTGAGCCGGAATGACTATCGTCAATACCGCGAGCCCCAGGTGAGCGAGCGCCAAGCTCACTATCATCGCGATCGCGGTGAGCACGCCCAGCTCGACCAGGATGAGTCGCAGCAGGTCCAGCCGCGATGCACCGAGAGCTTCGCGCAACGCAAACTCGCGGGTTCGATAAGCACCTCGTGCAATCAGGAGGTTGGCAACATTGGCCGCAGAAACGAAGCTAATCATGAGGCCCGCGGCGAGAGCACCGAGCGCCAGCGGTTGGAGATCACTCGTCATGTAGGTCTGGATGGGCTGTACGCTTACGCCCACAGCACTGCCCCGCGTTTGGGCCGAAAGCGCCCTTTGCACCGTCTCAGGCGTAACGCCGGGCCGTCGGCGCGCGATCACAATGAGGCGGACCGTCATTCCAGGCGCGGGATGGATGGTCGTCGGACCGAACGTCGCCGGGGTGAGAGCATCGGGCTGCGATGTGACACGTGGGATTGGGAACACGAATTCGGGCGGCAGCACTGCAGCCACACGAACAGAGCCGGCATTTTCGGTGACAAATGAGTTTCCGACGAGTTCCGCTGGCGCACCCAGAGTCCGAGTACGCGGGCCGACGAAAACCGCAAGAGGCCGCTCGGCCCCGGCGCCCGCTGGATGCCATGGCTCGGCGAAATTCACGTGGATGCCGAGCACGTCAAAAAAATCTTCGGACACCGGGACGATCCTCAGCACTGCTGCACCGTTGGGCGCTCGCACCCGGAGCTGCTCTTGCCAACCATATGCTGCTAGGGCTTCAAACAAATCCGTCCGCGCCCGCCAATCGTCAATCGTGGGCACCGGGCCGTCGAAGGATTGGAGGCTGGGCTGTCTCTGACGTGTGTTCTCAATTATCACCAGCCTGGAGGGTTTGGCATACGGTAATGGCCGGAGGAGGAACGGATCCGCCAGCGCGAACATTGTCGCGGTAAGACCGATCCCAAGCGCAAGCACGCCGACCGTGGCAGCCGTGGCGCTAGGACGAGTGCGCATCGAGCGAAAGGCGTAAACGACGTCGAACCGAAAACGATCCATAAATCCTCCGCTATTTCTTCTTGAAGTCAGCTGCTGTGAGCGGCAGATTGATCTCGATTGACTGGAACCGGATGTCAGACGTCGTTGTCTCTCCCTCCATTTGCAAGAGATGGTAAGGCAGCTTCAATCCACTGACATCTCGCCAATCGTCTACGCTAATGATCATGCTGACCATTTTCCCTGCAGAGGCACCGACACTGGGGTGGATTTGATATCGGAGTCGGGAGGGGAGATGCGTCGCCTTGTCCAGATCCATAGAGGCAGAGAAATTATCAGGGCCGCTGAACTCAAGGATCGTACCGGAGCTGACGCTTTCTCGAAGTGTCAAGGGAATTGCCGTGTCCGTCCGCAACAGGAACAGGAGCATAAGCCGAGCGAATTCGGCACGATAAGTATTGATCAAATCCGGCGGGTCCTGGGAAACAACTTGATTTCCCCCTGGAACGTCATGTTCATTTACGAGGTCTGTGCCGCTGAAGCCCCGCCACCACGGAGATCTGCCTGAGATGCTGATGTTGAGATAGTGATCCGGGAAGAGGGCTCGGAATTCGATGGGGTTGACATAATACTGCTGCTTCGCGTTGGGACTCATACCGAATAACTGATTCAGCCGACGGTCCTCACCCTTCAGGATGAGCGACTTGACGGCAGCCAGCTTGGCTTCGCCGCCGAGAGCGGAACGAGCGGCTTTGAGAATCGCCGCTACTGACGTACCCGGAGTAGCTTGACCGGATCGCCCATCGGCGAACGTTGTCGCGGCGACAATTGTGAAGGTAACGATTACGGCAACGGTAATGGCGCGCAGTCGCATATGGCCCCCTTTTTGTCAGATACGACCACGCGAGAGAATTACGGCAAGACAATCACGTAGACGTCCTGACCATGTTATTCTGTCGGTGCAAATAATCGGGATGCTTCTCTCCCTATAACCATTCCCTCCAACCAGCCGTTTGGTTCCATCTTTTCTTGTCACTTCGCCATGACCTTATGCATTTCCGCGGGTGGTGAAAGACTGCGATGCGCAAATGGCCGACATCGGTCTCATTCCGCTTGCTTCTTTAGGGCGGGACCGTGACAGCCCAATTGGGACTGGTGGCCGTGAGCAATACCAGGAGCGACCTACTCGGCCCGCAATGCTTCAGTCGTAGAGAGACTCATAGGACATTTATCCGGGGGGCATGAGGGAAAAGGCAGGCGGGGTGGCTGGGAAATCCACGGATTCAGGAGAGGGATCGGGACAGGCAGCGGATGACCGGGAGAGTGCGGCCGAGCGGGAGGATTTCGGGGACAGTCACCACAACCCTCAAACTCCCAGGGCCAAGATTGATGTGGAACATTACCGACAAGTTTGGGGATTGTGGTGACTGTCCCCGAAATCTACATGCCGAGAATTCTTAGGCCGGGACCGGCGCGCATGCCGACATATCGATTGATGATATCGAAGTAGTCGCGTCCACCTCTGGCTCGCCGCCGGGCGACAAAATAGATCACGCTTAAGATTTTGACTAATATTTCGTTGGAGACATCGCCAAGATCTGCGCGGATGGCGGACAAAACCATTTCGTATCCTCTACGCAACCGTATCTCCATAGTTTCAACCGTATCCTCCATGAAATGGTATTTGTCCAGCAACCGTTCGAGCACCAGCAGCGCGGAGTTGTCGCTCAACGCGCCGTTCATGGAACGATCCCAGAGGCATAGCGCGGATTCGATAGTGTTGGCGTACGACTGCAATTCCAGATCGTCATTCATTCTCGCCGGCGAAAAACGAGGGACGGCGCGGTAGTCGCGGGCCGGTTTTATCAATGCTATATCCCGGTAATAGATGCAACCCTCGCAGGCCTCTTTCTGTCGATGCTGGCCGCAACATATGCTGCAGACCATGGCTCCCGCCATTTTGCATTCCCGATGTCCCTTCCTGGTATGGCACATCGTGCACTTCGCCATCACTCGATCCTCCCCGAAATCACCCGCAGTCCGATTGCGAAAAAAGCCCCAGGCGCAAAAAAGAGCATATCTCCGTAACTAATCCTGCTCTCGCCGCACTGGCGAACTGCAGCCGGAAAATCGGCATCCAAGCATCGTACGTCGAATTCATTCGTCCTTCCTGCTTTACAGCAGATATCGTTCGTGCTCCAATAAGGCCATTCTACGTGCGATCGCCTTCGATTGTCTCGTGATATCGCGCTCGTCGCTCGTAATAAAGGGGAACAGCACCTTTTTCGGATAGGATTTCGGGGACAGTCACCACCATTCCCAAACTCCCAGGACCAAGATTGACATGGAACATTTCCGAAGAGTTTGGGGATTGTGGTGACTGTCACCGAAATCTATAGTGCGACCTCGGCTTCGGGATTCTGGGCTTCAAGGTAATGGATCGAGACCGAGCCTCCGCAGAACTGCAGGAGCAGCTGTTTAAGCTCTTCGGCAGCCTGTTCAATTTCTGGGCGCGTGATTGCAGGAATCATACCATCCACATTGACCGCGAGGTTCGTGGTTTGCGGCGTTATCTTGGAAAAATCGGCGTTTCTCCAGTTCCAGCGCCGGCACAGGACTCTCTTGCTCTGCCGGTTCACCAGGATGATCTCTCCCGGCTCAGGGTGTTCCACCTCATCGGGCTTAAACAGAGGAGCAAACGACTCGTCGGCTACGGCGCGTCCCAAAGTCAGGTCACCCTGGACGGCGTCGAGATCGTCTCCGCCGGCAGGGACGAGGTACTTTATGCTGATGGTGTTGAACACGTCGACCACGGGTGAAATGGAACGCAACGGCTTGCCCGCCTTCGCCTGCTTGGCGAGAAACACAATCGACGGCGTGAACTTGTTGGGATTGGCTCCGAACTTGAGATAGGCCTGCTTCCAAGCCTGGAGCCGGGGATGCGTCGCAGGATCGACGTTGGGGTCCAGCCGGACCCTTTCTTCCTGTTCCCTCAGGAGTTTTTCGATTTCCGGACACGGCCGGCTATTGTCAATTCCGGTAGCGACCACGAGTCCCCTGCAGTACTGCGGGAATAGTTGAAAAACGTCTGCGTCGATGCGAAATCGCATACTACCTCCATTGCTCGAGTCTCTGATGTCTCGGCTCTAAATCAGGGCGTCCGCGAGCACTTCGGCGACGTCGCGCACGCGAACCCGTTCATCGGCATCTTTAGCCTTCAGTCCGTCGATCAGCATGGTCATGCAGAAGGGACATGCGGTCGCGATCTCCTTCGGATTCAGCTTGAGCGCTTCTTCGGTCCGCTCGACGTTCACGCGCTTGCCCTCCCTTTCTTCCATAAACATTCTCGCGCCGCCCGCACCGCAGCAGAATCCCTTGTCTCGTGATCGTTCCATCTCGACCACCTGAGCGCCGGCGGCACCGAGCAGGTTTCTGGGAGCTTCGTAATTATCATTATATCTCCCGATATAGCAGGAGTCATGGAACGTGACCCTTTCCCGGATCTTCTTCGAAACCCGCAGGCGGCCGGATTTCACCAGGTCCTGCAGCAGCTCCGTGTGATGCACGACCTCGAAATTGCCTCCGAATTGTGGAAATTCGTTTTTGAGCGTGTTATAGCAGTGAGGACAGGTAGCTACGATTTTCCTCACCTGGTAGCGATTCAGCGTGTCCACGTTTTCCGTAATGAGCATCTGGGCCAGATATTCATTGCCTGCGCGGCGAGCGGGATCGCCGTTGCACTTTTCTTCGAGCCCGAGGACAGCAAACCGGATGCCGGCGGCATTCAGAAGTTTGACCATGCCACGGCTGACTTTCTGATACCTCTGGTCGTAGGATCCGGCGCATCCCACCCAATAGAGAAGATCGATGCCCTCTCCATGTGTTTCCGCCATGGTCTTGACATCAAGTCCTTGGGCCCAATCCATGCGCGATTCGTAACTGAAAGGCCAGGGGTTGAAGTTGGTTTCGAGGTTTTTAAACGTGCCTGCGAGCTCTGCGGGGAAGCGGGATTCGCTTAACACCAGGAAGCGCCGCATATCCAGGATTGCCGGGATGTGCTCGATGCTGACCGGGCATTCTTCCATGCAGGCGCGGCAAGTGGTGCAGTCCCATAGTTCCTGCTCGGCCACAAAGTTGCCGAGGAGCCGATGCGCGAGCAGCTCCTGGTGGTTGCCGGCCGCGCCTGCGCAGAGAACTGGCCCGATTTCTGCCGTGCGCTCGCGGATATTCATCATGATCTTGCGGGGGCTCAGAGCCTTGCCCGTGCTATTTGCAGGGCAGGCCGCGGCGCATCTGCCGCAATCCGTGCAGGTAAAGCCGTCGAGCAGCTGCTTCCAGGTCAGGTCGCGAATGTCCTCGGCACCGAATTTCTCCGCGTTTTCATCTTCAAGATCCAGCTTGCCCAACCGGCCGCGGGGCGCGAGCGAGGCGAAGAAAACGTTGGGCACCGACGTCAGGACGTGCAGGTGTTTGGAGTGGGGAAGATAGGTCAAAAACCCGAAAACCACCAGAATGTGGATCCACCAGAAAAACTGGTACCAGAATTCACCCTCGGTGTGCGCGAAAAGCGGCGCCAGTCGGACGGAGAGGAATCGGGCTCCGCTGAGCTGCCCCGACAATGCCATGCGCGCGGCGTTGGTTCCGAACATTGAAATGATAATGATCAGGATGAGCGTTAGAATCAGCGTCGCGTCCTTACGCACGCGTCCGGTCACCTCACGGCCGAAATACCTCTTGGGCGGAGCGCAATGCCAGCGAGCCAGGGCCACCAGACAGCAGATGGCCACCAGCACGCCGAGCAGCTCCTGCAGCACTGCCAGAGGCGGGAAGATGGGGCCGAGCGTACCCAGCGTGAAGGAGGGGACAAACGCCTCGAGTATGGCCTCGAGGACTGCAGTCAGTAGAATGATGAATCCCCAGAAAATGAAAACGTGCATGAGCCCCGCGAACGGCTCACGCAGCAGCTTCGTCTGCCCGAACGCCACCACCAGCACGTTCTTGATCCGCGTGCCGAGATGATCGAACCGATCGTCCTTCTTGCCGAGCGCAAGACACTGAATCAGCCGCGAACAGCTGCGCGCAAAAAACGCGAGCGACGCAACGAGGACTATGCCGAACACGATGATTTGCGCCATTTCGTGTCGACCCCCTTTTCAGACCTCAGACCTCAGACCTCAGACCTCAGACCTCAGACCTCAGACATCAGACCTCAGACCTCAGACCTCAGACC
>Ga0187878_1001347_pt1 | contig 24239 bp, 21 predicted proteins | sample June2016WEW_17_1_FD_132979 | JGI IMG/M metagenome (GOLD analysis project Ga0187878, IMG submission 132979) | Peatland microbial communities from SPRUCE experiment site at the Marcell Experimental Forest, Minnesota, USA - June2016WEW_17_150 | ecosystem: Environmental > Terrestrial > Soil >...
GCTGACCGCCATGAGTCCTCTTCAGTATCAGAAACAGCTTCGGTTGCAGGCAGCGCGGGGACGCATGCTCATGGATGGTCTGGACGCCGCAAGTGCGGCCTTTGAGGTCGGATACGAAAGCGCAAGCCAATTCAGCCGCGAATACAGCCGTTTCTTCGGCCAGCCACCTATGCGGGATATTCGGACCCTTCGCTCGCCAAGCGCTCCGCCGTTGGAGTCGGTCAGTAATCAGTAAAACGCTATCTGATCGTCTGTTCCGGGTGAGTAGTCGTCAATCCGGAAGCAATCCACACGGATGAGAAGTCGCCATTCCGGACAATTGACCGGATTCGCCAAGTTTCTCCTGGAGGGCATCCTGTTGAGCCGCCCTGAGCGGGAACGGCAATCAGTGTCGCGAAATCCCTTCGAGGAGGTTGGCCCAGAAAGGCGAGGTTGCGACCGGAATCCGTGAAGCTGCTCCATGCCTCTCGCACACCCGATCTGGGCCGGTACCTGCCCGACCGGCGCCGCACTACGCTATCCTGTTTCTCATGAAAGTCATAGCCTTTAACGGTAGTGCGCGCAAGGATGGCAACACCGCCATTCTCCTCCGGTACGTGCTCGCGGAACTCGAAAAGGAAGGCATCGAAACCGAGCTGATCCAGCTCAGCGGCGCGAAGATCCACGGGTGCCTGGCCTGCCGCACCTGCTCCACCCGGAAGGACGGCCGCTGCGGCCAGAAGGACGACATGGGCAACGAGTACATCGGCAAGATGGTGGCGGCCGATGGCATCCTGCTGGGCTCCCCCACCTACGTCGCCGACGTCTCCCCCGAGATCAAGGCGCTCATCGACCGCGCCTGCCTGGTCGTTCGCGCCAACGGCGGCCTGCTCCGCCGCAAAATCGGCGCGGCGGTGGTGGCCGTGCGCCGCGCCGGCGCCATCCACGCCTTCGACGCGCTCAGCCACTTCTTCCTCATCAGCGAGATGATCGTCCCCGGCTCCTGCTACTGGAACATCGGCATCGGCCGCGAAAAGGGCGAAGTCGAGAACGACGCCGAGGGCATCGAGACCATGAAAGTCCTGGGCCGCAACATGGCCTGGCTGCTGAAGAAGACTCACGCCTAGATTCGCGCTAGGCTTTGATACTGGAGGCTGCTATGGACGGTCAAGCGATTCAGGTTCAAAACGGCAAGTTCCTCGTACCGGACAACCCGGTCATTCCTTATATTGAGGGCGATGGCATCGGCCCGGATATCTGGAAAGCGTCCCGCACGGTTTTCGACGCCGCGGTCGAGCGCGCCTACGACGGCAAGCGGTCGATCGTGTGGCACGAGGTGCTCGCGGGGGAGAAGGCCTACAACGCTTTCAACGACTGGCTGCCCCAGCCGACCCTCGACGCCATCCGCCAGTACCACATCGCCATCAAGGGCCCGCTGACCACCCCGGTCGGCGGCGGCATCCGCAGCCTGAACGTCACGCTGCGGCAACTGCTCGACCTCTATGTCTGCTGGCGCCCGGTCCGCTACTACCCCGGGGTTCCCTCGCCGGTCAAACACCCCGAACTGCTCAACGTCGTCATCTACCGCGAGAACACCGAGGACGTGTACGCGGGCATCGAGTGGCGCGAGGGCACGCCCGAGGCCAAGAAGGTGATCGATTTCCTCTGCACGGAGATGGGCAAGAAGATCCGGCCCGACTCCGGCATCGGCATCAAGCCCATCAGCATCACGGGCACCAAGCGGCTGGTCCGGCGCGCCATTCAGTACGCCATCGAAAACGGCCACCGCAGCGTCACCCTCGTGCACAAGGGCAACATCATGAAGTTCACCGAGGGCGCTTTCCGCGACTGGGGCTACGAACTCGCCCGGGAAGAGTTCCCGGACGTTTGCATCGCCGAGAAGGACCTCTCCGGCGCGCTCCCGCCCGGCAAGATCCTCATCAAGGACCGCATCGCCGACTCGATGTTTCAGCAGGTGCTCCTGCGGCCCGACGAGTACGAAGTGATCGCCACGCCCAACCTCAACGGCGACTACCTCTCGGACGCCTGCGCGGCCCAGGTGGGCGGACTGGGCATGGCGCCGGGGGCCAATATCGGCGACGAGTACGGTATGTTCGAAGCCACCCACGGCACCGCGCCCAAGTACGCCGGCCTGGATATGGTCAACCCCTCCAGCCTGATCCTCTCCGGCTCCATGATGTTCAAGTTCATGGGCTGGAAAGAGGTCTCGGATCTGATCGAAAAGGGAATCACCGAGACCATCCGGCAGAAGCGCGTCACCTACGACCTCCACCGCCAGATGGAAGGCGCCACCAAGCTGAAGACCAGCGAATTCGCCGCCGCCATCGCCGGCAACATGGGCTGAGGCGGCGCCGGCGCCACTCCGGATTGACTTCCGAGTTTTGGTATGCTGTGTAGACCCGGAAACGGCCCTTTAGGAGGAGATCCTTGAACCGCGCACCCAGTCATGCAGCTACTTCTATTACGCACCCGGTCTGCCGCGTGCTTGTCCTAACCTTGATTCTTACCGCCACGCAAGCTCTCGGCCAGCAGAGCTACGTTGGCCGTTTCGACGCCTACGCAGGCTTCGCTTATCTCAACAGCCCGCACATCAAGCTGGCCGAGCCCGGTTTTCATCTTCAGGGCGGAGTCAGGGCGGCCACCTGGCTCTCGCTCGGCGTGGACTTCAGCCGTGCCCAGGGCGATTTGACCCTGGTGCCGAACGAGTTGCTCACATCCCTCCAGCAATCGCTCGGCACACAGCTTGCGCAGTTAGTCGCGGCCGGGATCCTGCCTGCCAGCTACTCGCTTTCCGTGCCGGTCAGCTCGACCACCGAGACCTTCGCGGGAGGTCCGCAGCTTGCCTACCGCCACTTCTCGGCCGTGACCCTCTTCATCCGGCCGTCCTGCGGCGCCATCCACGAGATAGCGGTTCCGCACGTGCCGTCCACCGACTTGATCGCGCAAGGCATCGTCACCCAGCTTGCCCCTTCCGGAAAGAAGACGGACTGGACCAAGTTCTATGGCTTCGGCGGCGGCGCCGATTTCAACATCACCAAGCACTTCGCCCTGCGCGTCCAGGCCGATTTCGTGCACGATCACCTGTTCAACGATCTGCTCAAGGACAGCCGCAACACGGTCCGATTCTCGATCGGCCCGGGAGTCCAGTTCGGCGGCAACGCGCGTAAGTAGAGGCAGTTCACCCCTCCGGCAGCTCGATGCGGAAGGTGGCGCCGCGGCCGGGCTCGCTTTCCACCGAGATCTTGCCGTGGTGGTCGGCGACCACCGATTGCACGATCGCCAGACCCAGACCCGTTCCGTGCCGCTTCGTCGTGTAGTACGGCGTGAACAGGCGCTCGCACTCCTCTTTCGTCAAGCCCTGGCCGGTGTCGGAGACCTCCAGGTGCGCGCGGTCCTCCGCCCGCCGCGTCCGGATGCGCAGCGTGCCGCCGGCGGGCATGGCATCGATGGCGTTGAGAATCAGGTTGTGCAACGCGCGCGTCACCTGCTCGGGATCGGCCCGAATCATTCCCAGGCCCGGGTCGCAGTCCAGCTCCGGCGCGATCGGCGCGTGGCTGCCGGCCCGGAGCTGCGCATCGAACAGCCGCACCGCCCCGCGCACGATTTCGTTCAGGTCCACCGGCTCCAGTTGCGGCGCCGGCATCTTGGCGAAATCGCTGAACCGTCCGATGATGGTCTTCAGGTTCGCCAATTCGGCCAGCAGCGTCGCGGCGCTCTCGCGGAAGATCTCGTCGAACTCGCCGGGCGCCTGCTCCTTGGCGCGCTGCAACGTCTCGATGGTGATCTGAAGCGGGAACAGCGGGTTCTTCAGCTCGTGGGCCAGGCGGCGCGCCAGCTCCCGCCAGGCGGCCACGCGCTCGGCTTGCAGCAGGCGGTCCCTCTGGCTGATCAAGTCCTGGATCATCGAGTTGAAGGCGCGCGCGAGCTCCCCGATTTCGTCCCGCGAGGCCACGCTCACGCGCGCGTTCCAATTGCCCGCCGCGACTTCGCGCGCGCCGCGCGCCAACTGCGCCACCGGCCCGGTAAGCCGCCGCGCCGCCCAGTAGCTCAGCCCGATGCCCAGCAGGATTCCGAAGCCGGCCGCCAGCCCGCCGGCCCAGTGAATGCGGGCCGCCAGGGCCGCCAGTTCCCTCCGCGAGCTGCCCACCAGCAGCACGCCCAGAAGCTCGTTTTGCCGCCCCTCGAGCGGGATTGCCTGGAAGGTCTCCGGACCGTCGGGCCACTCGATCGTGCGGGTCGCCTCGCGCCGCTCCTCGCGCACCTGCTCGATCAGTGGCGCCAGCCGCTCGGCCCCGCGCGCCGGCCCCGCCGCGTCGGTGAGCGCCTGCGCGCTAAACCGCGGCTCGCAATTGTGATACAGCAGCACGCGCATGCCGGCGGGCAGCACCAGCGATCCTAGAAAACCCCGGTCCAGACGGTACCCACCGGCCACGTACAGGTTGCTTCCGCCGGCGCTCACCGCCCGCACCGCCACCATCGCCAGCACGGTCTCGTTCGGCAGCTCTTCGCTCTTCAGGAACGCGTCTTTCCAGTCCGCTTGCTCTTTCACCCACTCGGCTTTGTAGCCGAAGCGCGCGGGCCACTGCGCCGAGGAAACGATCGTGCCATCCTGTGCCAGCAGTTCCACCAGATCCAGCGCGTGGGCGGCGGCCAGCGCGCCGGCCTCGTTCACGTAGGGCGCGTAGTCCGGTTCCGGGCGGCTCAGCTCGACCGCCATGTCCAGCGTGCTTTGCATCGCCGCGATCGCCTCGACCCGCCGCACCAGGTCCTCTTGGCGGCGCTCGAACTCCCGCCGGAACTGCGCCACCAACGTCGCCGTACGCCGATCGTCGGCCTGCTCGAAGGTGCGGCGCGTCATCACCGACACCACCCAGGTGACCAGCGCCGCGGTCACGACCACGGCCAGCGCGAACGACACCAGCATGCGCGTGCGAAACGTCACGGCAGCTCCGAATCCAGCCACAGATCGTCCAAGCGCCATTCGCCCGTCCGCGCCAGGCCCGGCGTCGCCCACGTCTTGAGCCGCGGGCTGGCGCCATAGATCTCCGGCAGGTGGAACAGCGGAATCACCCGGAACTCTTCCACCAGCGCGCGCTCGCCGGCGTACAGGCTCTCCAGCCCTGGGCCGGAGACATGGAAAAGGTCCGATACCTCGAGCGAGGCGGCCAGTCGCGCCAGCGCCGGCCCGGCGACGGGTGGCGCAATGCGCGCGCGAACCAGGTACAGATCTGCGTTGCCCCCCGCCTGCGTCAGCAGCCGGATGCCGGCCTCCCGCGTGTTCACCGCGATGCGGTCGGCGATCGTGCGGGCCAGCGCATCCGCCGGGTCCGAGGCCAGCGACAGCAGCGGCGCGCCCGTTACCAATTGGCGGGCCCGGGCCGCATCGCGCGCGGCGGAAAACAGCATCGCGTACCCGCTTAGCCATTGCGGCAGAAGGCCCCCCGCGGCCTCGCCGCGTCTTTGGAGCAGTACGTTCAGGATCGCCGCCCGGTCGATGGAAAGCGCCAGCGCCTCGCGCAGCTTCGCGTCTTCCGCCGCCGGCCGTCCCCGCTCGAACCGGAGCGCCATCAACGTGACCGGCGCCGAGGTCCAGATCCTGGCCCCGGACTGCACCGCTCGCCGCACGTCGTTCGGCCCCAGTTCGATCAGGTCGGCCTTCCCCAACTCCAGGTTCAGGAGCTGCTGCTGCGCGGTGCGGCCCATCTCGATGGCCACCGCGTCCAGGAACGGCCGGCCCGCCCAGTAGTCTTCGTTCGCCGCCAGCGTCGCGCGCCGCGACTCCCACTGCGCCAGGCGGAATGGCCCGGTCCCTTGAAGCGACCCGTCGGAGCCGCGCACAAACACCGCCCGGCGGGCGTCCGCGAATTCCGCCACCGCCACCGGCGCGCCGGTTTGGACCACCACCTCTGGGCCCGCAGTGCCGCACGTCCAGCCGTTGGCGCCCAGTGCCGCCGCCACCGCCTCGCCCGCGAGCGGCGAGCCATCGTGGAACTTCATATTCGGTCGCAGGCGGAACTGCCAGCGCTGGCCCGACGCATCGTGCCGCCAGGAGATCGCGAGCGCGGGCTGCACACGCCCGCTCTCATCTAGCCTCACCAGCGTCTCGAACACCATCGGCCACTCGCCCACTTCGAGCGCGCGCGCCGCTCGAACTTCCATCCGCAGTGTCCCGCCGTAGCGCGGCCTTCGCGCGGCATCCAACCGCGGCACCGCCGCCAGCAGCAGGCTAGCGGCTGCAAGTAAGCGATATGCGGAACGCGGCATATTGTCCGGTCTTCAGATCGCGCGTGATCGCCACCGCGCTCGCCGGCCCGGCCGGCCACATCGCGGTCACCGGGCCGGAGAACTCCACCGCGGGGCTGACGGCTGTCGGCCGGCGGCCGGTCATCTCGAACGCCTGCACGGCATCGGTATCGGTCGAGTCGCCGGGACGCGTCGCCAGCACCTGGCGCCCCCCGCCGCAGCCCGTCTCGACGGCGGCGATGTCGCTGCCCCAGCCGGCAAACGACCCCGTGGCCGCGGTGGCGTTGTCGAACCACTGCGTCCGGCCGTCCATGCCGGCAGCCAGCGAATACTCTCCCACCCGCGCGGCCGAGTAGAACGGCGGCAGTTTCTCCGCCTCGAAGTAGTTGCGGCCTTTGGCGAGCGGCGCGCCGGCGGGCCATGGCGCGTCGCTCTCGCCGCACTCGAGCGCCGGCTCCGACTGCACCTTGCCTTTGCAGGCCAGGCCCGGCAGAAAGGCCTGCAACGAATCGCCCTCGATCGTAAGGCGGCCGCGCAGGTCGCGCGGCCATACCCGCTGCGGCAGCGCGATCGCCTGGCGCCGCTCCCATCGCGCATCCTTGCGCCCGTAGAACACCACCTCGTCGGGCTCCAGTACGATCAGCAGGTCCTCCAGCGCCACCGCGTCCAAAATCGGCTCCGGCTGCTCCAGGATGAGCTGCCTGTCGATGCCCATCGGCGTGGCCGCCGCGCGCTCCCGCGGGCGCGCTGGCGCCACCATCACGGTGTCGCGCTTATCCCCGTGCCGGATCTCGGCGATCCACACGCCCCCTTGCCAGTTCTCCGAAAGCGTCACCGCGACAGTGGTGGGCGCATCGGCAGCCAGCGTGAAATTGCCGGCGCGCAACTGGTTCTCGACCTCGCGCCGCACTCCCGCCACCTCCGCCGGCGCCAGAGATGATGCGTTGCGCACCGAAAGCGCCACCGCCTCGCGCGGAGCGAGTGCCGCCGCGATCTTGCGCGCCAGCTCGCGCACGGAATCCTCCGGCGCAGCCGCCAGGCCGAGTAGAACCAGGATCAGGCGCAGCACGAACCGTCATCGTATATCGCGGACCCCGGCCACTGCAAACACAACCCAAATCACCAGCCGCGCGGCGTAGAGCGCGATGGTAAAAGAACACCCGGCCACTGCTCCGATTCCAACGAAGAACAATACGGCGTCCATGTTCATTCACCTCCGTTCGGAACCTCGAAGATGCGCTCGAGCTCCTGATCGCGCTCGCCGCGCAACTCGACCACGTAGCCCACGCTCACCCGCTCGAACAACTCCTCGACGTCCCGGTTGCGCATGCGGATGCACCCGTGCGAGGCCGCCCGGCCGATTGACCGCGGGCAGTTGGTGCCGTGGATGCCGAAGCCCTTGAGGCTGAGTCCCAGCCAGCGCGTGCCCAGCGGGTTGTGTTTCCCCGGGCCCACCACCTTGCCCGGTGTGTACCAGGTAGGATTGGGGATGCGCGTCACCACGGTGAAGGTCCCGGTGGGGCTGGGGCTGACCGCCGCGCCCACCGCGGTCTGGTAGACCTTCACCACGCGCCCGTCTTCCACCAGCGCCAGCTTGCGGTCGGGGATGCTGACCACGATCCGGGCGCTCACTGCCTGCGCGCCCGCATTCTCCGCCTGCGCCCTGGCAATCGCCACCAGGATGGCCGCCGCCAGCGTCCTCATCTTCGACTGCCCTGGGTCTCGCCTCATGGCCACACACAAAGCAACCCTGCTACCAGACCGCAACCTGTTGATTTATCGGGACCTGGCGGCTAGAACCAGCGTGTCAGCGCCAACACGCTGTGTGCCGCCGCACACGCGGGGGCCCGCCTCCCAGCATGCGGCACGCCGCGGCGCGCCGCTACCAGGTGTACCGCACCTGGTACGAAATCACCTTCTCTTCGTCGGGCGCCAGGGGCACCGTGAACTCGATCGTGCGCGCGTCGGTCTTCTTGAACGGGCTCGAATTCAACTGGATCTCCCAGGTGAACCAGCGGTACAGGTGCTCCACCACGCGCACCTCCACTGGCGTCTGCTTGCGATTCCGCACCTTGATCTCGAAGGACTCCTCGATCATCGAGCGCTGGTGGTCGATCCGGAAGTTCAGCCTCCGCCGCTCCCCCACCAGGTCGAACGCCGCCCCTGTCAGCACGCGCACGGTCTCGCCGCGCGGCGTGTGCTGGATGTTGTCTTCCCCCGTGAACTCGAGGCGCCCGTCCGTGTCGCGCCGGTAGAACCGCGTCCGGCCAGCCGGCAGCGGGATGCCCAGATGGTTGGCCTGGGAGTTCACCACCTCCCGCATTACCCAGACCTTGGGATTGGACTGCGCCCCAAAGCCGGCATCGTTGCGCAAGGCCTCCCAGTTCCAGCCCTGGTACCGGTTGAGGTCGATCTTGGCCCCGTCATAGACGTACACCAGCCGCGACTGGATGCCGGAGGCGCGCACGAACTCCACCTGCTTGGTTTCGCCGTCATGTAGCGTGGCCAGCCGCTCCAGCGTGTAGAGATGATACTCGTCGAAGGACTTCTCGCTCACCGGCGGCGGGGCCATGGGCCCTGCCATGTGCATGCCTCCGGCGACTCCGCCAACCACCCCGGGGGTTCCTCTGGGCGCCAGCTTGTTCACATCCCCGGCCATCAGCTTGATGCGCGCATTCTCGAAGGTCTTGCCGCTCTTGTTGTCGATGGTCACCCAACCCACCAGATCGAGATCGTCCCCGGAGCCCTGGGCGATCAGGTTGTAGTCCGCCGACCAGTTCAGTTCCCCGGTCACGTAGCACAGCTCGGCGTCGAATCCGCCCGGCTGCGCGCTCTGTATCAGCCAATCCAGCGTGGGCTTCAATACGGTGTCGTCGGCCAGGGCGGGGAACAGCGGGGTCCCCGGCAGCTCGAAGCGCAGCTTGCCCTCCACCTCGATGATCGGTTGGGCGGAAGGCTGCGCCGGCTGCGGCATGTAATACTGCTGCGGAACGGGTGCGCGCGGCACGTAACCGCTGCGAACGATCTTGCCCCGCACGATCTGGGTGCGCTCTCCCTGGCGCACCAGGAAATCGATCGTCTGGCCTTCATAGAGCGCCAGCAGCCGCTCCACCGAGACCGGATCGGCCCGATAGTTCTGCTCCAGGATCTGCAAGGCGTGCTTTCCGGCTGGGTCGCGGAGAATGACGCTCTCGGGCTCCATGTGCGCGGTGGCGCCCGCGAATCGGACCTGGGTGACACCCTGCTTCAAGCTGAGGGGGATGGTTTCGCGGACGGTGGCGAAATTCTGGTTGTAGACCGTCAGCGCGGGGTCGGCGCCCAGCGCCAGCGATGCAAAAAGAAATACCGAAAAACCGGTGGGATTCCTCATGGGAGATTCGACGCCACCCGCCGGCCCGCGGTTCCCCATTCCCGGCCCGAGTCCGTCGCAATCGCTCCACCGCGCCCGGAGCTTACAGCTTCTTCTCGGCGGCGGCGCCGCTGGCGACGGTCGGCGGCGTCCCCGGGGCGGCCCCGGGCTCGTAGTCGCTCCCCGCCTTGTTCAGGATGACGACATCCACCCGCCGGTTGCGGGCGCGGCCCTCGTCGGTCTCATTCGGACCCGTTGGGCGGTTGTCCGCGTAGCCTGCCACCGACAGTTGCCTTTCCGGAATCTCGAACCGCTCCCGCAGCAGCGTCAGCATCGAGATCCCGCGCGCCACCGACAGATCCCAGTTGCTGCGGAATCGCGTGTTGTGGATTGGCACCGAATCCGTGTGCCCTTCCAGCCGCACTGGGTTGGGCACTTTCTTGATGGCCTCCGCAATCGCTCCGATGGTTCCATAGGCGTGCAGCGAGATGGTGTCCTGGCCGGTAGCGAAGAACGCCGCTTCTCTCAAGCTGATCACCAGCCCCCGCGGCTCCAGGTTGAGCGCCACCTTGCCCTCCTCGATTTCCTCTTTCAGCTCCGAGGAGAGAAATAGCAGCGAGGGCATCAGTTCCACCAGGTACTTGGCTTTCTCTTCCGAGGTCGGCTTGGTCTGCACCCCGCCCGGACCCTTGATCATCGCGTTTCCCTTCCCCTTCTTGCCCGGCGTGCCGCCCAGAATGCTGGCCATGAGTTGGCCGACTCTTCCCTCTTTCAGCGCCTTACTGACGGAGTCGGAAACCTGCTGGGCCCTGGCTTTGTCGGTCTGCGAAGAGGCGAACATTACCACGAAAAAGGCAAACATCAGCGTGATGAAATCCGCGTAAGAGATCAGCCAGCGCTCGTGGTTTACGTGCTCGCTGTGCTTTTCCTTGCGGGCCATGGAGGGCTAGCCTTTCGCCGGCGCCGGTTTGGCGGCGGGGGCCGGTTTGGCGGCGGGGGCCGGCTTGGCGGCGGGGGCCGGCTTGGCGGCGGGGGCCGCCTTGGTGGCGGGGGCCGGGGCCACGCCTTTGGCCGGCTTCTTTTTCGTCTTCTCCGGGGCGCTGCTGTTCCCGTAGGCCTCCAGCTTGATTTTGATCAGCTTGGGGTTCAGGCCCTCGACGATTCCCGACACGCCCTCCAGCATCAGTTCCTTCATTTGCAGTCCCGCCTGTGCGCGGGCACGGATCTTGTTGCCCACGGGCAGGAACAGCACGTTGGCCGCGCCCACGCCGTAGATGGTGGCCACGAACGCCGTCGCGATGCCCCGTCCCACCTCGTCGATATTCGCCAGGTTCTTCATCACCTGGATCAATCCCAGCACCGCGCCGATGATCCCGATGGTAGGCGAGTAGCCGCCGGCCGCCTCGAATACCTTGGCCGACGAGTCCACCTGTTGCTCCTCGAGCGACATCTCCAGTTCCATCATCTTGCGGATCTCTTGCAGGTCCGTGCCGTCCACCGCCAGATTCAGCGCCTTGCGCAGGAACGGGTCCTGTACCAGGTTGGCATCTTGCTCCAGCGACACAATGCCGTTCTTGCGCGCTTTGGTGGCATATCCGATCACTTCCTCGACCATCACTTCCGGCGTTTGTTTCTTCTCCACGAACGCCGACACCAGCGCCTTGATGGCGCGCTTGAGCGTGTCCAGCGGCGTGGTGATCATCACCGCGCCGATGGTCCCCCCGAACACGATGATGGCGGCCGTTGGCTGAAGGATCTCTTTGAGGGTGCCGCCCTCCAGCATCATTCCCCCCACGATGCCGCCCAGCGCTATCCCGAGCCCTATCAGCGTGCCCAGGTCGGGCTTTCCTCCTTCCCGCTTCTTGGGTTTGACCGGACTGGACTTGGGATCCGCCATACGGATTCCGGGCGACTACGCCTCGTCCCCTTCCGCCCGGGTCGGCTCCGAAATGCGTGTGATCAGGCAGTGAGCGCCCACCCTGCGCCGAAACTCCACGATCCGTTGGACCACTTCTTCCGCCGGCTCCCGCACCACGAACTGGTGCCCGTTGGTCAGCGTAATGACCGTGTCCGGAGTCATCTCCAGGTGCTCGATGAGGTCCGGGTTGAGCATGAACAAGCCGTGGTTTAAACGAGTTAGCCGGATCATGGCCGCGAGGGTCCTCACTAACCCATATCGGTCTGTGTCCGGCTTGTCTGACACCCAACCCCACTCCGCATGACCGCGCGGCGTTCACCCCCAAATTGACCAAAACGGGCGCTAGCACCGCTTGCCTGCGCGCACTCCCTCGAAGTTCCCTAAGACCGCCGCGGCGCGCGCCGATATGAATCTGGGAGGTGCTGATGACCGCTCTGGCGCCCGTGTACGATTCCGCCCTGGCAGCCGGGAGAATCCTGGGTGCGGTTCAGTCCGGAAACCTCGCTGGATTGGAGTCGGAGCTCGACCGGGCGCGTTCCATGCCCACCGGCCTGCCCCCCGACACCGCCGAGCGCTGGGAACTCCTCGATGCCGTGGCCGGCCAAATGCGCCTCACGCTCGAGCGCCTGCGTCGCCGCTCCATCGATCGCTACGAGGGAGCCGAAGTGCACCTGGGGCTGTTGCTGCACCTGGCCGGAAAAACCCCCGCCGCGCTTACCTGAGCAGCTCCAGAATCGAGGCCAGTTCCTTCCGGACCTCCTCCCAGGCCGCGGGCGGGAATCCGAACAGTTCACCCTGCCGTTCCGGCTTCGGAGTCCGCTCCCGGCGCGCCTGTTTTGCGCCTGTTTCCAGATGCTTCCTGGCCCCTTCGATCGTAAAGCGCTGATCGTAAAGCAGGCGCTTGATCTCCAGCAGCAGCACCACCTCCTTGCGGCGAAACAGGCGGTGGCCGGTTCGCGACTTCTTGGGGGCAAGCCTTGGGAATTCCGTTTCCCAATAGCGCAGCACGTAGGCCGGCACTCCCACCAGCCGGCTCACTTCTCCTATCCGGAAGTACAGCTTGTCCGGGATCTCCGCCGACTGCTGTGCTGTTGCCTCCGCGTCCGTCATGGAACCAGTCGAGATCATCCGCCATCCTACGGGAAACCGGAGTTGGCGTCAACTGCGTTGACTCCCGCGAGCGACTGAGTGTAGAATGCATGGAGGCCGGGCGGTCAAGATGGAAGACCCGGCTATTTGATGTCCCAGCCCTCGGTTGCGAGGGGAGGAGATTCTCGTGAAGTGGAACTACAAGCTGCTCTATTTATTGACTCTCGGTGCGCTGTGCCTGTACGTGACCACTGGGCCGGCTGAGGCATTAGTCCCCGTCAGCGGGCCCACGATCACCAACACGTGGGCCTCGTTAGACACCACGCAGGGCGTTCTGAACGCGTTGACCTACCCCTACTTCACTCCGGATTGGGGCAAAACGGTCGCCCTAGAGCTGGACGTGACGTGCATGTCGGGGCCTTGCCAGGGGACGGTGGACTTCGGCCTCTTCGTGGACGGCCCCGGTCTTATCTCGTTTGAGCTGGGCGGCACGAGCGACGATTCCACTGCATGGGGAGACGTGCTGTTTCCCGTGTACGCTGCCGTAGACCCGTCATGGACGGTAAACAACGACGGCCATCTTTCGATGACGTCTTTCAGTGTCTCCGTGCCGGGCGCTGACTGGTACCACGGCCAGTTCACGATCAACAGTCTGGCCGGGGGCAGTTCGATACACATGAGTCCCGGCAGCTTGGACATCACCACCTACTCCGATGTGCCCGAACCTAGTTCGGCGCTGCTGCTGGGCGCCGGCTTCGCGTTCGTCGAGTTTCTGCGGCGCAAGTCCCGCCGCTAGATGGCTCGCAAACGCCGTCGGCCGGTCCCTTCCGCTCCGGCGGCGGCGATGCCACCGCCTGGGCGCTCCTGGACAGCCTGGGCGGTTCCCGATCTGAGTCTGACGGCCGCGCTGGCCGCCATCGCATTCTGCCTGTTCATATACCAGGCCCCGTGGCGCCTGTTTGCCGATTCCGACCCCGGTTGGCACATCGTGACGGGCGAGCAGATCCTGGCCACCGGCAGAATCCCGCATAGCGACCCCTTCTCGTTCCTCCAGACCGGGCACGCCTGGTACGCCTGGGAATGGGCGTCCGAGATCCTGATGGCCTTGTTCCACCGCTGGCAAGGGCTGACAGGGGTGGTTTTTCTGTTCACGATGTGCATCGGCCTGACCATCTGGCTGTGCTTTCGCCTCCACCGCAGGCTGGGCGGGGATTTCTTTCTCGCCTGCGTCATGGCGTCCCCCCTGGTGGCCACGGCCAAGCTGCACTGGCTGGCCCGCCCGCACGTGCTCAGCTACCTGTTTCTGCTGGGGACGGTGTTCTATTTCGAGCAGGCGGCGGGCCGGTTCCGGGTTCGGGACGGGCTAGTGCTGGGCATTGGGACCGCAGTTTGGGCTGGGGTGCATGGCAGCTTTCCGATGGTGATTGCTCTGGCCCTGCTGTACGCGGCGGGCCACGCGGCGCGGGCCCTCTTGTGGAAGGATCTGGATACCGTCGAGGAGTGGAGGCGCACCGGCTGGTTCCTCCTGGCGGCGCTGTGCGCCGGCGCCGGGAGTCTGCTGAATCCTTATGGGCTGGCGTTGCACCGGCACCTCCTGGAGTTCACCTTTCATCCGGAGCTCCGGGGGGCCGTCCTCGAATGGGAGCCTTTCAATTTCGCGCACACCGGGAGCGGGCAGATCCTGATCACGGCGGCATTGGGCGGGTTAGGCGCGCTGCTGGCGCTGCGGCAGCGGAATGTCCCGCACGCTCTGGTCATTGGGTTTCTGGTGGCTCTGGGGCTGAAATACGCACGCGGGCTGCCGGTCTTGGCCCTGCTCGGGCTGCCTCTGGCCAACGCCGCCATCACCCGCACGCTCGAGATGGGCAAAGGCGCAATTCTCCGGGGGCTGATGGGAATCTCCGCCGAGCTGCGCCGATTGGACCGCAACCAGCACGGCGGGGCGCTGGCGGCGCTGGCGGCTCTGGCCGTGCTGGGCTGGCTGCACCAGCCGGCGGTAGAGGCACGCACCGGGTTTTCTCCGGAGACCTACCCGGCCGGGGCCTACGAAACGATTGCCGGGCTGCCGGCGTCCAGCCGGATCTTTGCCTCGCCCCTCGATGGCGGCTACATCTGTTATCGTTCGAATGGCACGCGCAAGATCTGGATCGACGGGCGCGTGGACTACTTCGGGCCGGCTCCCTACCTCCAATTCCAGCAGATTCTCTTGACCAAGCCGGGTTGGAAGGAAACGCTCCGGGAGGTGGGTTTCACACACGCAGTGCTGGAGACCCGGCGCCCGCTGGCGGCGGCGCTGGACCAAGCCGGCTGGCGACAACTGTACCGCGACCGGCGCGTTGCGGTGTGGGAGCGGCCAGACGCCGAACTGCGGCTGAACGCGCTGAACCCGCCCCGCAGTCACCTCAGGCCACGCACCCGGTGTTTTCCGCCCCCGGCTCGGACAGAACCCCGATTGTTCCCGTGCGGGGAACCATTTACGCTGAACCTAGATCGAGCATGGTCCCAGGCATCATTGTCTCCCCAGATTTGGAACTGGCCGCTGAACTGGAAGCCGCACTCACGCAAATCGGCCAGGTGGTCGTCGTTCGTAAGCTTAATGATTACCCGACCGAGCACGACCTGGGGCGCCTGATCCGAGCGCTCGCGCCCAAGATCTTCTTCCTCAGCGTGGCCTCCGTCGAGCAGGCTCTGCGCCTCGCCAGGCAGGTCGAGGCCTGTGCGCCGGGCATCCAGATCATGGCCTTCGACCGCGACTGCGACCAGGCCACGCTGCTCGAATTGATGCGCGCAGGCATCCGCGAATTCGTCTCCATCCCGCTAACCATCCACGAATTGCCGAACGCCCTGCTCCGCCTGAACGCCGCCCTCGAGCGAAAACCGCCCAGTATCGAGTCCACCGACCTGCTGTTCAGTTTTCTGCCTGCCAAGCCCGGCGCCGGCTGCTCGACCGTCGCCCTGAACCTCAGTGTCGCCCTCGCCGCCACCCCCAACACCAAGGTCCTGCTCGCCGACTTCGACCTCAACTGCGGCATGATCGGATTCCTTCTGCACCTGGACGACTCGCGTTCCATCGTGGACGCCGCCGAGCACGCCGCTCACCTGGACGAGACGCTGTGGCCCAAACTCGTCCAGTCCGTAGGCAATCTGGACATCCTCGCCGCCGGAGTTCCCCGGCCCTGCTTTCGCATCGAGCCCGCGCAGATCCATTATCTGCTCGACTTCGCGCGGCGCAACTACCAGGTCGTCTGCGCGGATCTCTCGGGTCTGCTCGAGAAGTACTCCGTCGAACTGATGCAGGAGTCCAAGCGCATTTTCGTCGTCTCCACCCCCGAGCTGCCCTCGCTCCACCTGGCGCGGCAACGCATCGACTTCCTCCGCAGCCTGGAACTGGAAAGCCGTGTCAGCCTGGTGCTGAACCGCGCCCAAAGGCACCCGCTCATCCCCACCCCCGAGATCGAGAAAATGATTGGCCTCCCGGTCGCCATCGAGTTTCCCAACGACTACAAGGGAGTGCACAAAGCATTCACCGGGGCCAAGCCCATCGACCCTTCGAGCGAACTCGGGAAGCGCTTCAAGGGATTCGCCCGTCAGCTCCTGACCAAGAGCCCCGAGCCGCCGCCCCCCAAGCGTTTCGTGGACTATTTCACCATCTCTCCCGCCCGCTTCTCCTTCCACGATTCCGCCAAGAGACGCGAATGACATCCTTCCGGCAATTCTATTCTCCTTGTTCTCAATCGCTTGCGTAGTTCGCACAGCGCCAGTGGCAGCCCCCCGGTCTATTCTCGATTCAGCCGCTAACGGGTTGTGGGCGCATGACCGCCCTTGGAGGACACCTCTCGGCCCACAACCCGTTATCCTCTCCACAGTGCGCTCCCGCCCCGTTGCATCATAGAGGTGTGTCCGTTCGCATCGGCATTCATCCCGTCCTGGAGGCCCTCCGCGCCCGCAGCCCGCTGAACCGCGTGCTCATTGCCAGAGGAGCATCCGGGCCGCGCCTCCAGGAGATTATCGACCTTTGCCGCGAGCTGTCCGTTCCCGTCCGATTCGAGCCCCGTGGCGCGCTGGACCGTATTGCGGGCGCCTCCACCCACCAGGGTGTCGTGGCGCTGGGCGCCCCCCGCCAACTCGCGGAACTCGACGACCTCCCTGCCGGCGCCTGTCTCGTAATCCTCGACGGCATCGAAGACCCGCACAACCTCGGAGCCATCATCCGCACCGCGCACGCGGCCGGCGCCGACGCCGTGGTGGTTCCCGACAGGCGCGCAGCCGGGCTGACCGAGACCGTCGCCAAGGCCGCCGCCGGCGCCCTCGAGCACCTGCCGGTGGCGCGCGTCGGCAACCTCGCCCAGGCCCTCGAACGCCTCAAGCAGCGCGGCTATTGGATCTACGGCCTGGACGAGCGCGGCGACCAGAGCTACGACCAGATCGACTACGCCTCCCCGACCGCCTTCGTCCTCGGCGGCGAGGGCCAGGGCCTGCACCAGATGATCCGCAAGCGCTGTGATTTTCTCGTGCGCATTCCGCTGGCCGGGAAGATCTCCTCGCTGAATGTCTCCGTGGCCGCCGGCATCGTGCTCTTCGAGTGGAAGCGCCGCCAACTCACCGACAGGCGCATCTGACGTTCGCTCGTCCCCGCCGAAAGGCGTCACGCAACCAGGGCAATATTAGGCTATGCTGTTCCTGGTCGAGATTCAGGACCGGGAGAACCCTCGTGAGAAACGCGCTGCTTTGGCTCCTTGTCTCTTTCTCCCTGCCGCTTGCCGCCCAGGATCGGGAACTGGAGGAACTTCTCAAGCAGGCCAGGAACCTGAGGTCCGCAGGGAAACTGGAGGAATCCGCGGCCAGCTACAGCCGCGTGCTCGAACAGGATCCCAGGAACGTCACCGCCTACCTGGGCCGTGCGCACACGCGGCGCGCCCAGAAGGACTTTGCCGGCGCGAGGGCCGATCTGGAATCCGCGCAGAAACTGGAACCCGGCACCGCGCGGGTTTTGTACGGATTCGGCCTGCTGCACTCCGACCTCAAGGACTACGACGCGGCGGCCCAGTTCTTCCAAAGAGGGATCTCCGCCGACCCGAAGTACTGCGGTCCCTACAGTGGCTTGGGACTCCTGGCCAACCTACGCAAGGACTACAGCGCCGCCGAGAAGATTCTCACCCAAGCCATCGCCTGCGACCCGATGGAGGCCGGCAACTATAACCTCCGCGGGGTGGCGCGCAGGAACCTGAACAACCGCGAAGGCGCCGCCGCGGATTTCGAGAGAGTGCTGGAGCTGGATCCGTCGCACCAGGGGGCGAAGAAGAATCTCGCGGCCTTGACTCAGGCCCCCGTTCCGTCCCTGGACGCGGCGCGGCACACCGCTCCGACGCCGGCTCCGCTCCCGTCCCGGCAGCAGGCTCCGGTTCCTCGCCCACCCAGCATGCCGCCGGCGGCCTTCCCCGCCTTCCCGGCAGGCGATGCCTGCGCCGCCGCGGGAAGCGCGTCACCGGACGTACCCTGGCAGCACGCCACCGTCGCTCCCCTTCCGGGCACCGATGCGGCGCCCGCGAGCATTCCGCCGTTCCTGGACATCAATCGACTGACGCCGGCGCAGTGGTCCGGCACGGTGATGGCCGCTTCCGCGGCAATGAGGCTGATCTACGGAGATCTGAGCCAGGAACAGGAGCGGCAATTCCAGGCCAAGTGGGCGCCGCTGGCGGATTGGCCTTCGCCGCCCATCGTCGCCTACTTCAACAAGCTGAATCCGCTGCTGGGGCAGTTTCTGGCCGCGCGAGGCGCGATGTTTCGGACCGCGGTCGAGTTCGACCGGGCCTGGGCCGAGGCGCAACGCGCGGTGGGCTACGACGACGAGCGCTCGGCACGGGGAGCGCTCGCGCTGGCCCAGAATCAGCGGCGGGCGCTCGAGTCGCAGCAGGCGCTGGTGGCCAACCTGGTGCGGCAGATTCAGGCCCTGGGCAACCCGCCGGATCCGGTTCAGGATCGCTGTGAAAGCGCGGGCCGGCACCGCAAGGCAATCGCGGCGGTCCAGGAGCTGCTCGCCCCTTTCCCCCTGGAAGGCGTCTGGGAAGCCGACGACGGAGCAATGTGGGTCTTCCGGCAGATGGCCAGCCTGCCGGACGGACGCATCCTGGCGGTTGCCACTCCAACTCTCGCGACCGCGAAGATGTTCGACAGCGTGTGGTGGCTCGAGCCCCAGCCTGCCGGCTCGTTCTTCGAGTTCTACCAGCCCATCTTTGCGTGCGGCTGGCTTTTCAAGCCGGTGGGCTTCGATTGGGAGCTTCGCAAGGCCTGCGATGAGAGCCACTGGGTCCAGACGAACCGTTTCGAACCCCGGACGTGGCTCGAGAAGATTGCCTACGGCGGCTCGACCATGCTGCGGCCCAAGAAGAACTTCACCCCGAAGTTCCCCGAGGGCTGGACCTGGGAATCCCTTCAGAAACAGACCGAGGGGATCGAGAAGCTGAAGGCCGGGACGTTCGAAGCCTGGAACAAGAACAAGGCCAGGTTCCTGCCGGTTCTCCTCTCGCAGAAGTCCACCGAGCCAACGCCCCAGACCGCGGCGCAGTCGAAGCCTCCGGCTCCTCCCCAGCCCGGGCCGCCGAAACCCGAAGAACCCGCGCTGAACGCCAAACAGGACGACATCCGGTTCCACGAAGGCAACATCAGAATCATTCAAGACAGCTTGGCTAAGGACCAAGCCGAGCTTGCGGGCACGGGAGATCCGGGGCCCAGGGCGCAGCTCGAATTCCGGATCTTGCAGCAGAAATCGGACTTGCAGGCGGAGCGCGACCTGATCGCTTCGATCCAGACGGGCGTCATCGTCCACAATCGCTCGGCATTCGACGATGTCGCGCACGAAGAGTTCGTCGCCAACATCGGAAAGGAGCAGCGCCGGATGGAAGCCGTCATGCGGGCGCAGACGGCGGCTGAGACCCTGGTGGGCCAACTGCCTTGGAACGAACAGGACCAGGCGCGCGAGTTTGTGCAGCGGCAGATGCGCGCCGCCCTCACGACGATGGACGCCGGGGCCGCGCGGGCGGTCGTCTCGGCGGTCCATGAGAAGGTGGCCGGCTACTACGCCGGGCAACAAGCCAAGGAAGACGAGAAGGCGGCCTGGGCCAACCTGGGCTACGAAGCAGCCAGTAACATCCAGAAGGCCGCGGACTCCGCCAGCCAGGTGGTCTCGGTCTTTGCTCCCCCTCCGCTGGCGGCGGCTTACCAGGGGTTTATCGGCTATCTCGAAGGTGGCCCCGTCGAGGGAGTGACCCGCGCCGGGCGCTGGTGCAACACGCTCACCTATGCCGCGGTGGATGCGTTCAAAGGGTTCGAACAAGGAGGCGCGAACGGCGACCTTGGGGAGGCCCTGTCCAGCGCGGCGTGGGCCGGCGTGAAAGCGTTTGTGATCGGTAAAGCCTTCGAGTATGGGATGAATCGCGTGTCCGGGACCCCCGCTTCGGCGGAGGCGAACATCGCCCGGCCCAGACCTGGCAACGCTCCAGTGACGGCAGCCGCGTATACCGAGTACCGCAAACTGCTCAAGGATGGCGAAGACCGGGTGGCGCGGCTCAAGACCGCCTGGGATGACGTCAGGAAAGCGCGTGAGGCGGGCGCCTCGTTGGAGGAGATGAACCGGCTTCAGAAGGAGCTGCGCGAGACTACCGCCCTGGTGCATGAGAGCCCCGAGGCCAAGAGCCTGTTGAAGAAACTCCAGAAGGATCCCTCCAACTCGGCCCTGGTCGAGAACTACTCGAAGTCGCTGGGCGAGATGCACGCGCGCGCCGAAAAGCAGTTTCACGAGATCATGCAGGCCAACGGCTGGAACCAGCAGCAGTTGCGCGAGTTCCGCAACGCGGCCAGCGGCCCGTCGGTGGGCATGGACCACGACCTGGGATTGATCGAGCAGGCCTGGGTGGTGAACGGCAAGTTCAATCCCTGGCTTACCAAGAACGGCAAGCCCGCCGCCGTACTCCACTGGCAGGAAGAGGGCGAGAAGGCCTGGGAGAAGGCCTACGAGCAGGTGACCGGCCGAAGCGCGATCAGGTCCTGGGACAACATCACCACGAGCAAGATGGCGGAGGCCTACGCCGACCCGGCCTGGCTGGGCGACGGCGCCAGGGACATCAAGACCGTAATCATCGGCGAAATCCAGTCCGGCAAGGCTCAGCAAGCCGCGGATGTGACCACTTACAAAATGTGGCACATGATGAACAATCCGGCCCTGTCGCCGATGCAGGCTTTGGTGGAGACCGCGCGCGGCACGGCCAAGGACGCCGAGACCAAGCTGTTGCCGATGCTCATGAAAGTGACCGCCTCGGGAGCGAAATCCTCGCAGGCGCTCCAGCAGGCGCAAGTCCATTGGAAGGAAATCACGCGGATCCTCAAAGAGATGGGAACTCACGAACTCGATCCTGTCTCCGCCGACCGGCAGATCCGCATTCTGACTGGCGGAAAGAGCATCCCCGAAGTAGTCCAGACCATGGGCGGACTGCTCGAGTCTCTGGGAAAAACCGTGGGAAAGTAGGCCCGGGAGGCCAGCGCTCCGTGGGCACTCGCGACTGCCGCGCCGGCAATTTGGAGGTAGTGATGTCTGAGATGCGAGCGGCAGCAAGTTCGGGAGGCGGAGCGCTTCCTTCGGAATCGGGTGCTGAGCAGCCGGAGTACATTCTTCTTCTCTGGCATAGCCGTGTCAAGTTACTGCTCAACCCGCACGTCTGGTCCATGGTCATTCTGGGTTTCGCCGCAACAGGGGCGATCCTGGCCCTGATCTTCGGATTGGCCAGCGGCAGCGCGAGCGCCGGCCTTACCATGGGCGCCGGGGGCTTCGCGTTTCTTCTCGTCGTGTTTGTCGCTACAGGTACCGTCGTCGACCTGTTCGGCGGCTTCCGGGTCGCTTTCTCGCTGACCACCCACGGCGTCCGCAGCGCAAGGGGGAAAGGCGCCAACGCCGTTTCTACCATCGCCACGGTCGGCGGGATCCTGGCGGCCAACGCGGCAGCGGTTGGGGCCGGCCTGCTGTCCCAGTCCGAGCGCAACGTCTTCATTGCCTACACGGACGTCAGGAAGGTCAAGGTCTGCTCCTCGGGAAGGTACATTCTGGTGCGCGGAGGCTTCGGGGAAAAACCGATCGGACTCTATTGCGAAGCCGACGTCTCCCGCCGGGTCCTCGACGTTCTGCGACTGCGCTGTCCCTCCGCGAGATTCCTCGGTCCGGGAGCATAACAGTGCAGTCTCTTCTGAACTGACGCCTGCATTGACGGCCCGTCCCCTGCCTGCAAGGGACGGGCCTGGCAAGAAAACCGCGAACTTCTTTACCGGTGATGGCCGCCGTGGCTGCTTCCGCCACCACCGCCGCCGCCGTGGCCGCCGCCACCGCTGTGCCCCCCGCCGCCGCTGTAGCTCGGCGCGGAACGACTGTAGCTCCCGCCGCCGTAGCTCGGGGCCGGCCGGCTGTAGCTGCGGCCGCTGTAGCTCGGCGCGGACTGGTTGTAGCTGCGGCCGCTGTAGCTCGGAGCTGATCGGCTGTAGCTGCCGGAATTGCCGCGATAGCTCTGGCCTCGCTCCATGGTCCGCGGGCTCGAGGAGCCCCCAAACCCGCTCCAGCCGCTCCTGGAACTGCGGCCTACGCCTCCGCTCTGAAAGCTCGGCTGGCTCGATCGAATCCCTGCACCGCTGCCCGACTGCCCGAACCGTTGCCATCCCTGGCCCATGGCGGAAGCGGCCCCGCGCTGGACGCTGCTCATCCCCTGGCTGCGTCCGGCAAAGCCACTGCCATTGCCTGCCGCGGACCGCTGCCCGCCGAAGGCTTGGCGTGCCATCTGATCCACCCCGCGACGCTGATTCTCGAAAGACACCCGGTCGCCACGCGCAGTCTGCCCACGGCTGAAGAATTGAGCGTTATTCCGGCTTTGCGGCAGGTTGTTCGCCCGGACCGCGCGGTTGGAGAACCGCAAGCTCTCCCGGCCCGGCGTCACCGGCAACGCGCCGCGCACCAGGCTGGCGCGCCCCAGCTCGGTGCCATTCATGTGCACTGCGGAGCCCGCGCGCCCGTTGACGAAGCCGTGGCTGTCCACGCCGGTAATGGCGTTGTGGATGCCGGCGTTCCGGTAAGCGCCGGCGATGTTGACATTGTGGTCAAGGTGGATGCCGTTTCGGTAGTAGCCGCCGTTCCGATAGCCCGCGTAGTAGCGACTTCCGTACCACGGATAGTAGCGCTCATGCGGCGCCAGGGGGAACCACCCGATCCCCCCGAACCCGAAGCCCGCACCGATCCCGCCCCAACTGTTCCAGCCCATGAAGGCCACCAGCCCGGGGCTCCAGTAGTGATGCCGGTAGCCGTAGCCCGGCCACCAGCCCAAGCCCGCGGTATAGAACCACCGGCCGTAGTGATAGGGCGCCCAACCCCACGGATCGTAGCTCACCCAGCTCCAGCCGTACCAATCCTCCCAGGCCCACCGGCCGTAGCGATACGGCGCCCAGTCGTCCGCCACCTGCGGGTACCAGCAATAGCCGTACGAGGCCACGTTCGCCCAGGTGCCGGAATTGTCCAGGTCTTCCGCGCCGGAGATGTCATGGCTCACATAATTGTAGGAGCGGCTCTGTTCGAGCTGCTGGTCCCGGCTTTCGTTCCAGCGGTCCCACTCGTCGTTAGGAACCGACGCCCGCATCTGGAACTGGGGGTCCGTCGCCTCCCCGCGAACCAGCATGGTTCGCCCGGCCTGCAACCGCTCGGAGCCGCGCTGGGAGGAGATTTCCGCCTCGCCGGACCGCACCGTGATCTCCGCGGAGCCGTCCTCGCGAACCGCGATGCGGTAGCTTCCCTGCCTCACCGGGCGTACGGATACGCTCGGCGTGCTGATCTCGACCTGCGCATTGCTGTCGCGCAACCACCGGAATGTCACCATGCCGCGGGCCACCTGGAGCTGGTAGCGCTGGTTCTCCAGCCCCGCGAACCGGACCTCGGTCATGGGGGCCAGGCGCACCATGTTGGCCCAGTCGAGCTGCACCTCGGCACGGGAGCCCGAACCGGTCAGAAGCCGGTCCTCGGCCATCAGCGGCGCGTTCAGAGCGGCCGCCACCAGGTCGCCCGAGTCTCCGCGACGCACGGAAACGTCTCCGTTCATCAGACTGATGCGCGCCACGCCACGCCCCGGGCCTCCGTCTTCGTCTTGCGCCCACGCCGCACCCACGATTCCTATCGCCACCACAAGCAGCTTCAGCATGATCCGTTTCATGGCCACCCTCCCAACGAACATCCTGCTCGAAGCAAACCAAGGGCCATACCCAAACCATTGACAACAGGTTGGTTGCGGGTGTCCCGCCGCGCGCCCCCTGGCTGAAAACCACCACTCCGCTTGGATTGGGCCAACCCCGAGCTACTGGGCGAGGCTATTCCCCGCCATCGCTTCCCTCTGCCTGCCATAGTACTACACTCGGTACTAGTACGTTAATCCTCACTGGCAACCCTGTCAAGCCAATTAAGTAGGTGACCGAAACGGGGGTTGTTGAGCCACCTAAAAAAGTGAACGAAACCGCTGCGCGGTAGGCGCCTTCGCTCTGAGCCAGCGTGGCGGGCCGCCCCTGAGAAATACTGGATGAGGTTTATTCCCCAATAGACCAATCCGATTTCTCAGGAGCAACCCA